>Ga0105048_10003887_pt1 | contig 24425 bp, 19 predicted proteins | sample MAT05_FD_78382 | JGI IMG/M metagenome (GOLD analysis project Ga0105048, IMG submission 78382) | Freshwater microbial communities from Lake Fryxell liftoff mats and glacier meltwater in Antarctica - MAT-05 | ecosystem: Environmental > Aquatic > Freshwater > Ice > Liftoff microbial mat | place... | reverse complement strand
TGACCTGATCCCCAATCTGGTGGCGACGGTGAAGGGGTATGCCGCGCAGGAGAGTTCGGTCCTGATCGGGGTTTCCGAAGCCCGCGCCGGTGCCATGCAGGTCAAGTCCGACGCCAGCATCACCACCGACCCGGCGGCGTTCCAGCGCTATGCAGCGGCGCAGAACAGCCTGTCCGTGGCCCTGGCCCCGATGCGGGTGCTGCAGGAAAACTATCCCGATCTGAAATCGAACCAGAACTTCATGGCGTTGCAGAGCCAGCTGGAAGGCACCGAGAACCGGATCACCATCTCGCGCCGCGATTACAACGAAGCGGTCCGCGACCTGAACACGACGCTGCGGACCTTCCCGCAGGTGTTCTGGGCCAAGACGATGTACGCCTCGTCCAAGCCGATGGAGTTGTTCCAGGCCACGGCCTCGGCGCAGGGCGCCCCGACCGTCGACTTCGCCCCGGCTGGCGCGGCCCCGGGGTCGGCGCCGCCTGAACCAAAGTAAGGTGTTTGCGACCCTGCTTCGGTCGTCGTCTCACGGCTTGACGGTCTGTGGAGTTCACATCTTGAGGGGATGGCCTGGGGCCCTCCTCGCGCTGGCGCTGCTTATCCCCGCCATTGCCATGGCCGCGCCGACGTTTCCGCCGCTGACGGGGCGGGTGGTTGATAACGCGCAGCTGCTGTCGGCCGAGGCCGAGACGAAGCTGACCGGCGAGCTGGCGGCACTGGAACAGGCGACCGGTCGCCAGCTGGTGGTGGCGACTCTGCCCAGCCTGCAGGGCTATGAAATCGAGGACTACGGCTACCAGCTGCTGCGCGCCTGGGCCATCGGGCGCAAGGCCGAGAATGATGGCGTGATCCTGATTGTCGCGCCCAACGAAAGGGCGGTGCGGGTCGAAGTGGGGTATGGTCTTGAGCCGGTCCTGACCGATGCGCTGTCCAGCCTGATCATCCAGCGCAGCCTGTTACCCGCGTTCCGGGAGGGTCGGTTCGAGGAAGGTGTCGTCGGCGGCACCACCGAGCTTGTGAAACAGCTGAGTCTGCCGGACAGCGAGGCTCGCACCCTGGTTGCCCAGGCGGCGTCCCAGGGTGCGACGCCCGCTTCCAGCCTGCCCGTGATTATTGTGATCATCGTGGTCTTTCTGATGTTGACCGGTGCGCTTCGGGCCTTTGGTGCGCGGCGCACGGGGGCGGGATTGTGGTGGCTGGCATCTGCGCTGCTCTCCAGCAGCGGTCGCGGCGGTGGCGGATGGGGCGGTGGAGGCGGGTTCTCCGGTGGCGGCGGATCAGGCGGGGGCGGTGGGGCCTCAGGGCGATGGTAGGATGACCAGAGACCTTCTCACGCCGCAGGACCTGGCTGCGATCGAGGCGGCGGTGCGTGACGGCGAAACACGCACGTCGGGTGAGATCTATTGCGTCGTGGCCGGGGAAAGCTCGGATTACCACGGCACGCCGACAGCATGGGCGGCGGGCGTGGCCCTGCTGGCACCGTCGCTGTTGCTGCTGGCCGGGGTCCAGGTCACCGCGCCAGACCTGATGTTGTCCGGCGGCTGGACGGCCAGCCAGGTCGAAGGGGTTGGCGAGGCGACGGCGCGGGCAGCTCTGGTCGGCACGCTGGTGCTGCAGGCGGCCCTGTTCGCCGTCACGTTGCTGATCGTTTCGATCCGCGGGGTCCGGATGGCCCTGACCCCCTCGGGGATGAAACGTGATCAGGTGCGCCGACAGGCGCAGGCGCAGTTCTTGGCCAAGAACCTGCACACCACGCGCGAGCGCACCGGCGTGCTGATCTATGTCTCCATCGCCGAGCGGATGGCCGAACTGATCGCCGACGAGAGCATCCATGCGCAGGTGGCCGAAAAGACCTGGGACACCGCCATGGCCGCCCTGACCGCCGGATTGCGGCGTGGCGAAGCGGTCGAAGGCTTCAAGGCGGCGATCAGTCAGTGCGCCGACGTACTGGCCAGAAGCTTCCCGGCCCGGCCCGGCGACAACCCCAATGAGCTCTCCGACGCGGTCGTGGTCCTGCCGCGCGTTTGAGGCCTTCTGGATTGTATTTCGCGCTTGTCACGCAGCCGCGCTTTGCGGCGTCTCAAACGCGAGGTAACATCGGTCAAACTCGGGAGACAAACGGGCCATGGCCTATACGCTCAACGTCAATGGAAAGGCGCTCAGCGCCGATGTGGACGGCGACACGCCGTTGCTGTGGACTCTCCGGGATACTCTGGGGATCGTGGGGCCCAAGTATGGCTGCGGCGTCGCGGCGTGCGGGGCCTGCACCGTCCACGTCGATGGCCAGCCGATGCGATCCTGCCAGATCCCGACCGAAAGCGTCGGCAAGGCGAAGATCACCACCATCGAGGCGATGAGCACGCACGCTGTCGGCAAGAAGGTCCAGGCGGCCTGGATGGAGCTGGATGTGGCCCAGTGCGGCTACTGCCAGCCCGGCCAGATCATGTCAGCCACGGCCCTGCTGGCCAAGACGCCCAAACCCAACGACGCCCAGATCGATGAGGCCATGAACGGCAACATCTGTCGCTGTGCGACCTACACGCGGATCCGCGCCGCCATCAAGCGCGCCTCCGGCCAGAAGGAGGCCTGAGCCATGACCTATCATGACGTGAAGGCGAACCGCCGCGAGATTCTGGCCTCGGTCAGCGCCGCCGGCCTGACACTGTCGTTCGCAGTGGCTCCCAAGGCGAATGCCGAAGACGCCGGTCTGAAACCGCTGAACGCCTACGTGCGCGTAGCCCCCAACGGCGTGGTCACCATCATGGCCAAGAACCCGGAGGTCGGTCAGGGCGTCAAGACGATGCTGCCGATGCTGATCGCCGAGGAGTTGGACGTGGAGTGGTCCAACGTCCGTGTCGAACAGGCCGGCAATGATCCCAAGACGTTCGGCCGCCAGTTTGCCGGCGGCAGTATGGCGACGCCGATCCACTGGGACGAGTTGCGCAGGGTGGGCGCTGTGGCGCGCGCCATGATGATCCAGGCTGCGGCATTGGCGTGGAACTGCGGTCCCGGCGACTGCACCACCACGCCCGGCAACGTGGTCCACAAGCCGTCGGGCAAGTCGCGGACCTATGGCTCCCTGGCCATGGCCTGCGCAACCATCACGCCGCCGGACCCCAAGAGCCTGACGCTTAAGGATCCCAAGGCCTACCGGATCATCGGCAAGCCGATGGCGCAGTACGACGTGGCGAAGATCGTCACCGGCCAGCCACTGTTCGGCATCGATCAGCGCCGACCGGGCATGGTCTACGCCAGCATCATCAAGGCCCCGGTATTCGGGGCCAAGGTGGCCAGTGCAGATCTGGCAGCCGCCAAGGGCGTCAAGGGCGTGAAGACCGCCTTCGTGATCGAGGGCGACCCCAATGGCCTGTTCCCGCAAGGCATGATCGGCCAGGGCCTGCTGCCCAGCGTGGCGGTGGTTGCAGACAGCTGGTGGGCGGCCAAGAAGGGCCGTGAGAAGCTCGACGTGAAATGGGCCGAGCACCCCACTTCGCAGCAGTCCAGCAAGGGCTTTGCCGCCCAGGCCAAGGCGCTGGCGGCTGGCAAGGGACAGCGCTCGGCGCGCAATGACGGCGATGTCGATGCGGCGCTGGCCGGGGCCGCCACAACGGTCGAGGCCAACTATTTTTACCCATTCCTCAGCCATGCCAATCTGGAGCCCCAGAACTGCACTGCCGAGTTCAAGGACGGCAAACTGGAGATCTGGGCGCCGACCCAGAATCCGGAGCCAGGTCGTCAGCTCTGCGCCAGAACGCTGGGCATGAAGCCGGATGACATCACCGTGCACATGGTTCGCGGTGGCGGCGGTTTCGGTCGCCGTCTGGCCAATGATTACATGGTCGAGGCGGCCTGGATCTCCCGCGAGGTCGGCGCGCCGGTGAAGCTGTTATGGACCCGCGAAGACGACATGCAGCACGACCATTACCGGCCGGCTGGCTTCCACCACTTCCGGGGCGGGGTCGATGCGGCGGGCAATATCGTGGCCCTGCACGATCACTTCGTGACGTTCGGGACGGCCGCTGCTGCGGTCTCCAGCGCCGGCATGCCGGGGTCGGAGTTCCCGGCCATGTTCGTCCCCAACCTGCGCTACGAAATCAGTGCCATTCCACTCGGCATCCCCACAGGTCCGTTGCGGGCACCGGGATCGAATGCGCTGGCGTTCGTGTTCCAGTCGTTCATCGATGAACTGGCCCATGCGGCCAAGGCCGATCCGCTGGCCTTCCAGATCAAGCTCCTGGGCGACAAGCCCGTCGTCGGCACGGCACCTGCCTCCTATGGCGCGGCCCGCATGGTCGGCGTGCTGAAAGCGGTGGGCGAGATGTCCGGCTGGGCGAACCGTGGCAGGTTGCCCAAGGGCGAAGGTATGGGCGTGGCTTGTTACCTTAGCCACCTGGGCTATTTCGCCGAGGTGGCGCACGTGGCTGTGGCTGCCGATGGCGCGATCAAGGTCAAGAAGGTGTGGGTGGCCGCCGATGTCGGTCGTCAGATCATCAATCCGCACGGCGCACTGAATCAGGTGCAGGGCTCGGTGCTGGACGGTCTTTCCGAAGCGCTGCACCAGCAAATCACCATTGATGCTGGCCGGGTGGAGCAGAACAACTTCACCGACTACCAGCTGATGCGGATCTCCGAAGCGCCGGCGGTCGAGGTGAAGTTTGTGATCACCGACTACTCGCCGACCGGTCTGGGCGAGCCGGCCCTGCCGCCGGCGATCCCGGCCCTGACCAACGCCATCTTTGCCGCCACTGGCAAGCGCATCCGAAGCCTGCCGATCCAGACGGATATGCTGAAGGCGTAGAACCTGCGTGTGTCATCCCGGTCTCGGATACGTCGAAGACCGGGACCCACAAGCGCCGAGGATCAGGGTAGGTCAGTCGCGATGCCGTCGCGCCCTGGCTTCGACAATCTGGAGTTTGTGGGTCCCGGTGTTTCGCTGACGCGAATCCGGGAAGACAGCGCAGGGAGTGGCGGCCCATATTTTCGGGGAACTCAATCTTTGAAAAAGCTCCTGATTGCCAACCGGGGCGAGATTGCCGTGCGGATCGCACGGTCGGCTGCCGACATGGGGATTGCCACGGTCGCCGTGTTCTCGGAGGATGATACGTCGTCGCTCCACACCCGCAAGACTGACCAGGCAGTGGGGCTGAAGGGCTCGGGCCCGGCGAGCTATCTCGACATCGATCAGGTGGTGGCTGCGGCCCTGGATGCGGGAGCCGACGCCTTGCATCCGGGTTATGGGTTCCTGAGCGAGAACGCGGCGTTTGCGAGGGCGTGTGCGGCGGCGGGCCTTACGTTCGTCGGACCAGGCCCGGACACGCTCGAGCTGTTCGGTGACAAGGGCCGGGCGCGGGCGCTCGCCCAGCAAAGCGGCGTGCCGGTGCTGGCCGGAACCGACGGGCCGACTTCCCTTGAGCAGGCGAGAGCCTTTTTCAGCAACCATGGCCCGGTGATGGTCAAGGCCGTCGCCGGGGGCGGTGGACGGGGCATGCGGCCGGTCACGAATCTGTCGGATCTGGACGAAGCGTTCACCCGCTGTGCGTCCGAGGCCAGGTCGGCGTTCGGCAACGGTGACCTTTATGTCGAACGGTTCCTGGCGCGCGCGCGGCATATCGAGGTGCAGATCATCGGCGACGGCGTGAGCGTCAATCATCTGTACGACCGGGAATGCTCGCTGCAGCGGCAACGCCAGAAGGTGGTGGAAATCGCCCCTGCCGATACCGTGCCGATGGCCATCCGGGAGCGCCTGTTCGGATACGCAGTCGCGCTGGGACGGGCCGCTGACTACCAAAGCCTGGGCACCATGGAGTTTTTGGTCGATGGCGACGACGTGGTGTTCATCGAGGGCAATGCCCGGCTTCAGGTCGAGCATACTGTAACAGAAGAAGTGCTGGGTCTGGATCTGGTGGGTTTGCAGCTGCAGATCGCGGCGGGTGCGACCCTGGGCGATCTTGGCGTGGATATGGATCAGACCCCCAAGCCGCGGGGTCACTCGGTTCAGGTCCGTATCAATCTCGAAACCATGGCTGCCGACGGCTCAGCGCGGCCAGCAGGCGGGGTTCTGAGCGCCTTCGAGCCTCCGTCGGGGCCGGGAATCCGGGTGGATGGTTTCGGATATGCCGGCTATCGGACCAGTGCACGCTTCGACAGCCTGCTGGCCAAGCTGATCGTGCACACTGGCGCAGGCGGTTTGCCCGCCGCCATAGCGAAGGCCTACCGCGCGCTGTCGGAATTCCGCATCGAGGGTTCGGCCACGAACATTGCGTTCCTGCAGACCCTGCTGAACCACCCGGCTGTGGTTTCCGGCGACGTCCATACGCGCTTCATTGAAGAGCACATGGCTGAACTGGCCGCCGCGCCCGACGCGCACCGCAGGCTCTACTTCGAGGCAGCCTCGACACCGGGGACCAAGGCTGCACCAAAGCGGGTCGGATATCAGGTTGACGCCGTCGATCCCCTCGCGATTCTGGCGCTGGGCAGGGAAAGCATCGAGGTCGAGGTCGCCGATGATGCACCCGACGGCCCGGAGGGAACCCGGCCCCTGCGCGCGCCCTTGCAGGGCACTGTCATCAGCGTGTCCGTAGCGCCAGGTGACACGGTGCGCGCGGGTCAGGCGCTGATGATCATGGAAGCCATGAAGATGGAACACGTGATCGCCGCCGAGGTCTCCGGCGTCATCCGCCAGATCACCGTTGAGGCCGGTGACACGATATTTGAAGACCACCCTCTGGCCTACATCGAGGAAGCCGAGATCGCGGGCGAGGGTGCGGTAGCCACCGAGGACGTCGATCTCGACTTCATCCGGCCAGACCTGGCCGAGGTGCTGGACCGCCATCGCCGGACCCTGGATGAGGCGCGACCCGAGTCGGTGGCCCGGCGACGCAAGACAAAGCAGCGGACGGCGCGTGAGAATGTCGCCGATCTGGTCGATCCGGGCACCTTCGTGGAGTATGGACCGCTGGTGGTGGCCGCTCGGCGTCGGCGTAACACGCTTGAGGAACTGATCGACACCACGCCCGCAGACGGCATGCTGATGGGCCTGGCCCAGATCAATGGCACCCTGTTTGGCGAGGACAAGGCCCGCTGTGCAGTGATGAGCTATGACTACACCGTGCTGGCCGGTACCCAGGGCGGCAACAATCATTGGAAACTGGACCGCATGGCCGAGCTGGCCGAGCGGTGGAAACTGCCGGTGGTGTTCTTCACCGAGGGCGGCGGCGGACGGCCCGGCGATACCGAAGGCGGCGGCTTTACCCGGGGCTTTGAGTTCTGGGGCCGGCTTTCTGGGGCGGTGCCACTGGTTGGCGTGAACTCCGGCCGCTGCTTTGCCGGCAACGCTGCGATCCTTGGCTGCTGCGATGTGATCATCGCTACGAAGGACTCGACGCTGGGCATGGGCGGGCCGGCAATGGTCGAGGGCGGCGGGCTGGGCATCTTCCGTCCCGAAGAGATCGGCCCGATCAAGGTCATGCAAGAGAATGGCACCATCGACGTGCTGGTCGAGAACGAGGAAGAAGCAGTCCTCGTGGCCAAGAAGTATCTTGGCTATTTCCAGGGGCGGCTGGCGGACTGGTCCAGCGCAGACCAGCGCCTTTTGCGGCGCGCGATCCCGGAGAACCGCCTGCGGGTCTATGACATCCGCAAAGTCATTGACCTCATTGCCGACAAGGACAGCGTCCTGGAACTACGGCCCAGGTTCGGGCTGGCGATGGTCACCGCCTTTATGCGCATTGAAGGCCGCCCGGTCGGCGTGTTCGCCAACAATCCGATGCATCTGGGCGGCGCCATCGACAGTGACGCGTCGGACAAGGCCGCCCGGTTCCTGCAGCTTTGCGAGGCGTTCGATATTCCCGTCGTCTCACTGTCGGATACGCCCGGCAATATGGTGGGACCCGAGGCCGAGAAGACAGGCTTGATCCGGCACTGTTCCCGGCTGTTTGTGATCGGCGCGAACCTGACAATCCCGATCTTCTCGGTGATCCTGAGGAAGAGTTACGGACTTGGGGCCATCGCCATGACCGGCGGCAGCTATCAGGGCGCGATGTTCTGCGTCTCCTGGCCTACCGGCGAGTTCGGCGGCATGGGCCTGGAAGGTTCGGTGAAGCTGGGCTACCGCAATGAGCTGGCCGCCATCGCCGACCCCGCCGAACGCAAGGCAAAGTTCGACGAAATGGTCGCCCAGGCCTATGCGCGCGGCAAGGCGCTGAGCCAGGGCAGCGGCGTGCAACTGGACGACGTCATCGACCCGGCGGACACCCGGCGCTGGATTTTGGGGGGCCTGAAGAGCCTGCCGCCGGTGCCGGTGAGGACGGGCAAAAAGCTGCGGTGGGTGGATAGCTGGTAGGGGGCGATCGTCCGCAACCACGCACTGACCGGATGACGCAAGGTCACAGTTGCCTGGGCTCGCTCAAGGCCTACCGTTCCCTCAGCGCGTAAAATTTTCAGGGGAAATTTCTTTGGCATTGGCAGAAGAGCACTCCGGCGGTCCATCCGCTGCGACGCCTTCCGATCCCCCCGGATTGAAGATCGGCCTGAAACTCTTTTACGCTTTCGGGCAGTCGGTCGAGTCCGGTTACCTGACCGTCGCCCCCTTCATTTTCTTCTATTACACTGCGGTCCTGGGGCTGTCGGGAAGCCTCGTGGGGCTGGCTCTGGCCATCAGCATGGTGGTCGACGCCGTGCTGGATCCGCTGATCGGATCGCTTTCGGACAATGTGCGTTCAAAATTCGGGCGTCGCCTCCCGATGATGATCCTGGGCGTACCCTTGATGGCGTTGACCCTCGGGCTTCTGTTCAGCCCGCCGCTGGCCGTGGCACCGTTCGTCCTCTTCCTCTGGCTGACGGTCACCAAACTCGCGGTGCGAGGTTTCGCATCGGTGTTCAACCTGCCCTATTTTGCGCTGGGTGCAGAGATGGCCGATGGCTATGTGGAGCGCTCCAGCATCGTCGCCTACCGCACGATTGCGGGCATCCTGATCGGCGTCCTGATCACTATCATCGCCTATTCAGTGTTTTTCGCGGGCGAAGGCGGTTTGCAGCGCCAGGAAAGCTATCCGGCCTTCGGTTGGGCGATGGCGGCCTTGTGTCTTGCAGGTGGCGCGATCTGCTGCCTCGGCATCTGGCGCTTCGCTGCGGGCCTGCCGCAACCCAGGACTCCCCGGACTTCGGTGTTGCGCGCCCTGGCCCCCGAAGTGATCGAGATCTTTCGCAACGGCTCGTTCCGGACGCTCTTCCTGTCCGCCCTGGTCATCTATGTGGGCGTGGGGATGAACGCCGCACTGAACAGCCATGCCTACATTTTTGTCTGGAAGGTGCTGCCGGAGACGATCCAGCTGATTACCTTCGCCTATCTCTTCGGTCTCATAATCGGGGTTCCGATCACCCCGATCTTGCTGAAAAAGATGGAGAAGCGCACCGTAGTGCTTCTGGGACTGGCGGTCGTCATTGCAACGTGGATCGTCCTGCCAAGTCTACGCGCGGCAGGGATCCTGACACCTACGGGGGTAGCGGCGCTGCCCTGGCTGGCTGGCAGCGTATTTGTCGCGGGCGTTGGCACCGGCTTCCTCGCCATCGCTTATCCCTCAATGATGGCCGACGCCGCCGATGAGCACGAGGTAACGTTCGGAGCCCGACGGGAGGGTCTTTACTTTGCCGGCCTCGGGTTCGCGTCAAAGGCAGCCGCCGGGCTCGGCCAGTTACTCGCTGGCGTCGCTCTTGATCTCCTGCGCTTTCCCAAGGAGGCTGGAAGGCAAGTGGGCGTCATCCTCCCGGAATCCCTGCAGAGCCACCTGATGATCCTCTGGGGACCGCTGCCCGCTATCCTGGCCATCATCTCGGCGCTGATGCTGCTACCCTATCTTATCACGCGCACGCGCCACGAAAGCATCGCCGCCGCCCAGAAACTCAAGCGCGCCGAAGATGTCCGTGCAGGACTTAGCTCCTGAGCAGTGCTTGAGTGGCTCCTGGGGTTCAGACGGGCGGGCTGACCCAAAGTCATCGTTGCCATGCCCGGCTATCAGCCTCACCTTGACGTCAACCCGATGAATTTCGGGACCAGGAGGAAGCCGGTTGATGGTCGGAGATGATGGCAATAGCGCTCCAGCGGCAGGTGCGCCCGCGACCGGCGATCTCAAACCGCCAGCGGCGATCAAATTCTACTACAGTATCGGCCAGGTGGTGGAATCCGGGTACCTGGCGACCAACGGGTTCATCTTCTTCTACTACACAGCTGTGCTGGGCCTGTCGGGAAGCATGGTTGGCCTGGCGCTGGCGATCAGCCTCTGCCTGGACGCGGCAGCGGACCCGTTGATCGGGTCGTGGTCAGACAGCGTGCGGTCGCGCTTCGGTCGGCGACTGCCGGTAATGCTGATCGGCGCGCCGCTGACCATGCTGACCCTGGGGCTGTTGTTCTCACCTCCGTCAGGCTTGTCACCCCTGCTGTTGTTCGGTTGGCTGACCATGACGAAGATGGCGGTGCGCGCCTTCGCCTCAATGTTCAACATCCCGTATTTCGCCCTGGGCGGCGAGATGGCCGAAGATTATGTGGAGCGTTCCCGGATCGTCGCTATTCGCCTTTTGTCTGGCATCCTGGTGACGGTAGTCATCACCGCGCTGGCCTATTCCGTGTTCTTCGCGGGAGCCGGCGGTCTCCAGAGCCCGGATCGCTATCCGGCTTTCGGATGGGCCATTGCCGGCATCATGCTGGCAGGTGCCCTGATCTGCTGTGCGGGAATGTGGCGCTATGCCTCCGCTCTGCCGCAGCCCACGACAGCACCGGAACCGATGTCGCGTCGACTGCTCGGCGAGTTTTCCGAGGTATTCGGCAACCCGACGTTCCGGATTTTGTTTGGATCGATGTTGCTGTTCGCAAGCGCATCAGGGGTCCACGCGGCGCTGCAGAACCACAACTACGTTTTCGTCTGGAAACTGCGGCCCGAGACCATGCAGATCCTCAGCTACGCCAGTCTTGCCGGCATTCTCGCGGGCATACCGCTGACATCGATGTTACTGCGACGAATCGAGAAAAAGACCGCCGTCGCGATGGGGTTTGCACTGGTCATCGCATTCTGGAGCCTCCTGCCGGGTCTGCGTGCAGCAGGCGTGGTGACATTTACCGGGGCCGACGCCCTGCCCTGGCTGGCGGCATCAACCTTTGTCGTCGGGATCGGCATCGGGCTGATCTTTATCGCCTACCCGTCGATGATGGCCGACGCGGCGGATGAGCATGAGCATCTGTTCGGTACCCGCCGCGAGGGCCTGTTCTTTTCCGGTCTGGGATTTGCCGGCAAGGCCGCTGGCGGCATCGGAACCCTGGTCGGTGGCTTTGCCCTCGACCTGTTGCGTTTTCCCCGGGACGTGGGGCGTCAGGTCAACGCGGTGATCCCGGAGGACGTACTCGCCAACCTGGTTCTGGCCTGGGGACCGCTGCCAGCGGCCCTTTGTGTACTGGGCGGCCTGGTCTTCGGGCCCTACGCCATATCCCGCGCTCGCCAGGAACAGATCTCCGCTGACCTGAAAATCCGACGGGCAGAAAGTGTCAGTGCGGGACGTAGCTCCTGAGCACATCTTCGATGATGCGCTCCAGTTGCTCGAGGTTGCCGCACTGTTTGGCGACGTGGCAGAACCGGGCATAGCGGTGCATGACGCTGTCGCCCTGCGCCCAATAGCTTTCCGGTTCCGGGTTCAGCCAGATGACGGCGCGGGCCCGATCGTGGATCTGGCGCATGATGTCCAGGCGCGGATCGGCGAAATTCGAGCGGCCGTCGCCCAGGAAGATCACCGTGGTCCGCCGATCGATCTTGTCCAGATGCTGTTCGGCGAAGTCTTGCAGCGAGCGGCCATAGTCGGTTTGCTGGAAGCCGATCTCCTGCAACACCTTGAGGATGGCGGTGTCGACGCCGTGGTCATCCAGAATGTCGTTCACGCTGATCATGCGACCGGAGAAGGCAAAAGCTTCCATCCGCTCGACCACCTCGTTCAGGGAATAGAGGAAGGTCAGCAGGAACTGGGCTGACGCGGCCACCGACTTGGACACATCGCAGATCGCCACGATCGACGGCTTGTCGATCTTTTTGACCTTCCAGAGGATCTCGAACGGCACCCCGCCGTAGCCCATGGAGCGACGCAGGGTCTTGCGGACGTCCAGGTGGCCCTTGCGCGCGGCGCGGCGGCGGCGGGAGTATTTGGCGGCCAGGCGTTTGGCCATCTTCTTCACCATCGCCTGCATCAGCTGGTAGTCGACGGGGTCGACCCCGCCGTCGGCGTTCAGCTGTTTGCGCAGCAAGCGTTCCTCGCGCAGCTCCCGGGCCGAGCCGGCGGCATAGAGGTCGTGCTGGCGGGCCACATAGGTCTGGGCCTGTTCGAACAGGCTGCGGCGCGCTTCGTCCAACCGGTTGGCCAGACCGTCGCCCTCGCCGTCGGGCATCCGCCGGGCATTGGCAATGATCCGCTCGATCTCCTCCAGGCCCATCTCTTCCAGCAGGCGCCGCGTCAGGCGTGAGCGCTGGGTGGTGAGGCGGATGTCGGCGACACCGGCGCGGGCGGCGGCCTCTTCCATGGATTGCTGAACAGCGGTGGCGTCACCCTTTAGCACCGCCTGGGCCAAAGGTGAGCCTGCCGCCTGGGCCATGTCCGCTGCTGACGGTTCGCTTCGGTCCGGATCGGCACCGGCAGGCGGCGGCAGGGTGACGGCGTCGCGGCTGAAGAAGGTCTCGAATACCGCGTCGAACCGGTCCACCTCGTCAGCGCTCTTGGCCAGCGTGGCGCACATCGCGTCCTTGAACAGGACGCGGTCGCCATAGCCGGTGACCAGCACCGCGCGACTGGCGTCAATGGCCTCCGCCGGTGAGATGCGGACATCTGCGGCCCTGAGCGCGCGGAAAAACTGTTCGAGGGTGTGCTGCATCAGCGCCGGTGCAACAGTTCCGAGATCTGGGGCTCGATCGCCACGATGTCCTGCTCGAATTTCAGGATCACGTTCAGGGTGTCCCGGACCATGTCCGGCGACAGGCTGTCGGCATGCAGCAGGATCAACGCGCGGGCCCAGTCGACGGTCTCGGAGATGGACGGCGGTTTGCGCAGATCGAGTGTGCGCAGCGTTTGCACAAAGGCCACCAGTTCTTTGGTCAGGTTGGCTTCGATCCCGGGCACGCGAGTGGCCACGATGCGCTCTTCCAGAGCTGCCTCGGGCAGCGGGATGTGCAGGTGCAGGCAGCGGCGCTTCAGCGCGTCGCCCAGGTCGCGGACGTTGTTGGAGGTCAGGAACACCAGCGGCGGCGTCTTGGCCTTGATCACCCCCAGCTCCGGCACCGACACCTGATAGGCCGAGAGCACTTCCAGCAGAAACGCCTCAAACGCCTCGTCAGACTTGTCGACCTCGTCGATCAGCAACACGCAGCCGTCGTCCTCGCGCAGTGCCTTCATCAGGGGCCGGGGCTCCAGGAACGGCTCGGAGAAGAACAGGTCGCCCATGCCGTGCAGACGCACCATGGCCGCGTCCATGTCCGGTGCGTCAGCCAGGGCCACGCCCATGCGATCCTTCAGGATCTGGGTGTACAATAGCTGTTTGCCATACTTCCACTCGTACAACGCCTTGGACTCGTCCAGGCCCTCGTAGCACTGCATGCGGATCAGCGGCAGGCCCAGCAGGGCCGACGTGGACAGCGCCAGTTCTGTCTTGCCGACACCGGCCGAACCCTCGACCAGGATCGGCTTCTGCAGGTTGACTGCCATGTAGAGCGCCGTGGCGATCCGGCGCGAGGCGATATAGCCCACGCTGCCCAGGCCCGCGATCAGGGCGTCAACCGAGGCCATGGGATCGGCCGCGCCAGCGGCGCGCGCGGTCGTCGTGGATGTGGTCAAGGTCAGGATCTTTCGAAATGCGTCGGGCCCGGAAGCCCGATTGTGCCAAGCGCTTCGGCCAGAAGCAAACAAGCGTTTGGATTAGGGCACCTTCGTTCTGGAATCCAGCTTTACGGCCAATTCAAGAAAAACCGGTATGTCAGGCCTGCAGGCGCGCGACCACCTCCCTGGTTTCCGACCCTCGTACCGGGCGCGTTGCGGACGAGCTGGTGGAACCTAGACGTCGAACCGGACCCCCTGCGCCAGCGGCAGCGAGCTGCCGAAGTTCACCGTGTTGGTGGCGCGGCGCATGTAGGCCCGCCAGCTGTCGGAGCCCGCCTCGCGCCCGCCACCGGTTTCCTTTTCACCGCCGAAGGCCCCGCCAATCTCGGCACCTGACGGGCCGATGTTGACGTTGGCGATGCCGCAGTCAGAGCCTCTCGCCGAGATGAACAGCTCGGCCTCGCGCAGGTCGTTGGTGAAGATCGACGATGACAGGCCTTGGGGGACGTCGTTCTGCCGGGCGATGGCGTCGGTCAGGTCGGCGTATTTCATCACGTAGAGGCTTGGCGCGAAGGTCTCGCGTTTCACGACGTCGGTCTGGGCCGAAATCTCCACCAGCGCGGGACGTGCATAGAAGCCCTCCCCGATCTCGACGCGCTCACCGCCAGTGACGATCCCTCCAGCGGCCCTGGCGTCGACCAGCGCCTGTTGCATCTGGTCAAACCCGGCCTGATCGATCAGCGGGCCGACCAGCGTTTCCGGGTCCCGCGGATCACCGACCTTGACCGAGCCATAGGCTGCCTTCATTCGTGGGATGAACACGTCGTAGAGGCTCTCGTGCACGAACAACCGGCGCAGCGAGGTGCACCGCTGACCGGCGGTGCCCATGGCGGCGAAGGCCACACCGCGCAGGGTCAGGTCCAGGTCCGCCGTTGGCGCTACAATGGCGGCATTGTTGCCGCCGAGCTCCAGCAGAGCCCGCGCGAAGCGGCGGGCCAGACGCGGTGCTACCGCGCGGCCCATGGCGGTGGAGCCTGTGGCCGAGACCAGCGCGACTTTCGGGTGATCGACCAGCGACTCGCCGACGGCGCGCCCACCGATCACCACGGCGGACAGACCCGCCGGCGCGTCCCCGAAACGGACCATCGCCCGCTCGAACAACGCCTGCACCGCCAGCGCTGTCAGGGGTGTTTTCTCCGATGGCTTCCAGACTGAGGGGTTGCCGCAGACAACGGCCAGCGCGGCATTCCAGCTCCACACGGCGACCGGGAAATTGAAAGCCGAAATGATCCCCACCACTCCCAGGGGATGCCAGGTCTCCATCATCCGGTGGTCCGGGCGTTCGGTGGCGATGGTCAGGCCGAACAGCTGGCGCGACAGACCGACGGCATAGTCGCAGATGTCGATCATCTCCTGCACCTCGCCCAGCGCCTCGGAGACGATCTTGCCAGCCTCCAGAGTGACCAGGTGCGCGAGGTCGGCCTTGGCTGCACGCAGTTGCTCGCCGAACAGCCGCACCAGCTCGCCGCGCCGGGGAGCCGGGACATTGCGCCAGATCATGAATGCTGCGTTCGCAGTCTCGACAGCCGCCTTCACGTCTTCGGCCGCGGCGTCATGCACATGCGCCATGACCTCGCCGGTCACGGGTGAGCGGACCGGGCGAGTGCCGCCGGTCCACAGGGCTTCGGCCACGCCCAGGCGGCCCAGCACGGCTGCGGTATCCGTGTTGACGGACTGGATCTTCATCAGGATGGTCATGACCTACTCGGCGGCGGCGCGAAAGGGAGCGGTTTCCGGGGCATAGAACCGCCCGAACCGATTGGCCAGAAATGCGGGCAGGGGGATGTCTTCCTGCCGGATGAACCCGGCTCGGGGCAGTGTTCCATTGGCCAGCATGTCCAGCACCGCGCAGATGGCCCCGGCGGTAGTGATCTGGATGGCGCTGCGGATTTCGCCGCCGATCTCCTGGGCATACACCCTGTTGACGTAGGTCTCCTGCATCAGGTGCCCCGCCTTCATCCCCGAGACGGTGACCAAGACGATGACCACATCCTGAAGGGTGGCGGGCACTGCGTTTTCCAGGATGTCCTTCAGCACGTCGCGCCGATTGCGCAGGTTCAGGTCGTTAAGCAGCGCCTTCATGATCGCCGCATGGCCGGGATACCGAATGGTCTTGTAGTTGAGGTTGCGCACCCGGCCCTCCAGCGTCTGGCACAGGGTGCCAAGGCCGCCCGAGGTGTTGAAGGCCTCATAGGTGACGCCATCGAGGGCGAACGCCTCGCACTCCTCCATGGCCGGGGTCTCGCGCAACACGCCGCCGGTGATCGCCTCGCAGGGCTCGCAGTATTCGTTGATCACCCCGTCAGTGGACCAGGTCAGGTTGTAGTTCAACGCATTGGACGGATAGCGCGGCAGGGCACCCACCCGCAGGCGCACGTCGTGCAGTTGGTCGAAATGCTTGATCAGGTCCCAGGCCGCAATGGTAATGAAGCCGGGTGCCAGGCCGCACTGGGGCACAAAGGCCGTGGTCGCGCCCTCGGCCAGGTCGCGGACCACGCGGCTCGAGGCCACATCTTCAGTCAGGTCCAGATAGTGGGCTCCCGCCGCCTTCGCCGCGCGCGCCACGACGGTGGTGAGATGGTAGGGCGCACAGTTGATGACTGCGAAACAGCCCGCCAACGCGACCGCCAGGCGCTCGGGATCGTCGATAGCTATGGCCAGGGCTGAGACGCGCGCGTCCATAGCGATGGCGGCCAGAGCGTCTTTGGACCGGTCGATCACCAGCGCCTGATAGTCGCCCGATCCCAGCAACAGATCCACGACGGTCGAGCCGATCTTGCCGATACCCACGACTGCAATTTTTCGCATAAACCTGACTCCGTAACGACACCGCAGTTTTTCGGCCGCGCCAGCCGGTTTCAATTGTCAAACCGGCGATATGGGCGGATAGTCTCGTCATAACGCCGAAAACTATACGCGGAATGCCGATGGATGACCTGGACGAACACCTGCTGACACGGCTGCGTGACAACGCGCGCGCACCGGTGGCGGAGCTTGCCCGGGCGCTCGGCCTGTCCAGAACCACAGTACAAAGTCGGCTTGCCCGGCTTGAGCGGTCGGGTGTTATCGCGGGTTACGCCGTCAAGCTGGCCGGGGCCTACGAAGCGGGACGCGTCCATGCCTATGTGATGCTGACCATTGAGCCGAAACAGGCGGCGGCGGTCGGCGCAGCGCTCAAGCGCATGACCGGCGTCAGGCGGCTGGAGTCGGTGAGCGGGCCCTTCGACATGATCGTCACCATCGAAGCCAGCGGCGTCGCCGAAATGGACGCGGTGATTGACGACATCGGGGCGGTCAAGGGCGTGGAGCGCACCAATTCCTCGCTGGTGCTGTCGACCAAGTTCGACCGCTGATGGCGCACATCCTGGCCCTGCACGCCCACCCCGACGACATCGAGATCCTGGCCGGCGGCACTCTGGCAATCCTGGCCGCCAAGGGTCACGCCATCACCATTGCGACGGCCACCGCCGGGGAGGGCGGCTCGGCCGTACATGATCCCACAGAAACCGGCCGTATCCGACAGGCGGAAGCCGCCGCCGCCGCGGCCGTGATCGGGGCCAACTATCGCTGCCTGGGTTTTGCCGATCTGGGCGTGTTCAATGATGACGGGTCACGCCGCGCGGTGACGGAACTGATCCGCAGAGCGGCACCGGACGTGGTGATCACCGCCTCACCCGTGGACTATCACCCCGACCACGAGGCCATCAGCGTGCTGGCGCGCGACGCCTGTTTCGCCGCCCCTGTCGCGAACTACCGGACCGGACCGGCGGCTGCGACGAGCACGATCCCGGCGCTGTATTTCATGGATTCCATCGGCGGTCGCGACCGCGAAGGCGCGCGCATCCCCCGGCACTTCGCCGTCAACGTCGCCACAACCTTTGCCACCAAACAGGCCATGCTGGCCCAACACCGGAGTCAGGCCGACTGGGTCGCCAGGCAGCATGGCATCACTGATCACCTCGCCGACATGGTCGCCTGGACCCGCCGCGTCGGCCGCGATTTCGGCGTCGAGTTCGCAGAGGGGTTCCGCCAATACCGTCACCCGCCCTATCCTAGGAATCCGGTATTACAGGATCTGATCGGGGATGTGCTGACGCCTGCCTGACCGCGCGCCATCAAACCGTGCCCATATCGGCGCGCAGTCGACGATCTGGCGTTCGTCCATCGCGCGGTCGATGGCCATGACGGTCAGGCCAGCCTCCAGCGAGTCGTAGGGCGTCACAGGAAACGCCGCCCTTCCCTCCATGGCCGCTAGCAGATCCAGCGCCATCGCCTGGTCAGCGCCGTTGTGCGCATCCGCCGTGACGCCGCCGTATTCCAGCTTCTCCGGCTTGCCCCGGAACAACGCGCGCCGGACCATCAGCTTGTTGCGGACCAGGTCGGCGATGAGGGTGCCCTCGGTACCGGCCACGTACCATCGCCGCTCTGTGAGCGCGGTGTGACTGTTGGCGTGGAACGACAGGCGCACGTTGTTGGCGTATTCCACTATCGCCACCTGATGGTCGGTGACGTCCATGTCAGACTGGAAGGCGTCGTTGGCACCGGCCCAACCCGCGTCGCGCAGGGCATAGGCGGCGGAGCCATCTTCCCAGGCACGCGGTCGGTCGGCCCGCTCGGGGGTGAAGATACGGCGGCCGCCGAAACTGGCCACCCGATCCACGCGCGCGCCCACGATGCGGCCAAAGATGTCGAAGTCGTGCACCACCTTGTCGAGAAAGTAGGATCCGCCCCAGGCCTGCTTGCGCCGCCAGTTACGCGCCAGATAGCCGCCGTGTTCCGGCGGCAGATGCTCGGTGGCATCGATAGAGACAATCTCGCCCAGTTCACCGCGATCCACCCGCGCCAACACCTCGCGTACGATAGGCAGCGAGCGCATCACCAAACCCACATAGACCGGGGGCGTCCCGCCCACGGATAAGCGACGGGCCAAGGACTCAGTCTCGTCCTCGGTCCGCACAATAGGTTTCTCGGCGAAGATCGGCACGCCTACGTCCAGCGCCTGCATCAGATGCTCGAAATGCAGATGGTTGGGTGCGCCCAGCATCAGCAGGTCAAAGGGGCCTTGCCGCAACAGGTCCGGGATGTCGGCGCAGGAACGACCTGGCGGGATGCCTGCGATCTCAAGGATCGGGGCACCGACGGGAGCCGGGTCGACATGGGCCACCAGGTCGAGGCTCCAGCCCACTTCTTTCATGGCGGCCAGCACATGGGCGATCCGCTGGCCCAGGCCCACAACCCCGATGCGGAATGTTTTCATGCGCGGGGTACTCCTGCCGGCGTCACGTTGGTGTCAGGTAGACCGGATTTCCGAGAAGCCACAACGCGCCGTCGGGACCCCGCACCTCGACCCGGATCCAGGCCTTTGGCGTTGGTGGAGCGTCAACCGTCAGGGTCTCGTCGTCGGTGGCGAGATTTCGTTCAGGCAGCACAGGCGCACCGGGTCCGACCAGAGTGACAACACCCCCGGCGCCATGCGTGACGCGGATTGCCAGCTTGCCGGCCACGTAGCTGACGTCCAGCAGACGGTCGCGCGTGCCCTGGACATCGATAAACACACGCCCACTACGGATACCGGCAAGGATAGCGTCTTGAGACAGGGTTTCAGCATAGACCACGGTGGTGGGCCGGCCCACAGAAGCGGCTTTGGCCAGGTCCAGCGTCGCATCATGGTTGTCCGATCCGCCCACAGCGGTGAGGCGATGGCCCGCGTTCAATCGCGCCGCCCAGAACGGCAGGCCGGACAACGGTCCGCTTGAAATACCGCCGTTGATCACCTCGACGGCAGCGATGCGACCAAAGTCGACCGGCGCGGTCCAGCCGCAGCCCATGCAGGCCTCGCCCGACGGCAGGCCAGGGTGGTTGATCGTCACCAGTGCGCCGGCGGCCTCGGCCTGATCCAGAATGTGAGCCAAGGTTGGCGCGCGGGGTCCGCCCAGCTGGAAATCCAGCGGGGCCGTCATGCCGATGATGTTGACGTGGCCCTGAAACGTCGTGACCTCGCGGCCCGGAATCAGCAGCAAGCGGTCGTAGTGGGGTTGCAGTTCGGCCAGCGCCTGAAAGTGGCTGGAGGTGTTGTGGTCGGTGACCGCGACAAAATCCAGCCCGCGCGCGACGGCCGCGTCCAGGGTTTTGTGGACCGGGCATGGTGCTTTTGCACCTGACTGAGCCGCGCAGGAGCCGTCAGAGTGACCGGTGTGCAGGTGCAGGTCACCGCGATACCAGCCGGGCGTGTCATTGAGCGGTGAGGTGGCGAAACCGTGAAACGCGCCGTCGCGATCCAGGGTGATGGTTGCGGTGTAGGCGGCGCGTGCGTCCTTGCGCAGGTTGGGGACACCCAGAATCAACTTCCAGGTCCCGGCGGCAATTGCGCCCGGTAGATACGACGGCGTCGCCCAGGTCTCGGTCAGGGTGAAGGCGGTTTTGTTGCCGCCACTCCAGCCCCGGAACCGCCGGGGATCGCGGATACCAAGGTCGATGACCGCCTTCTGGTCCTTGCCCGTGTAAGTGAAGCTTACGGTGATGGATGTCGTTCCCGCCGGGACCCGAAACGGAATTTCCCTGTAGGTCTGGTGATCCTTGCCGGTCAGGACACCGGTGAGGGTCAAGGTGCCAGCGGCGGCGGGCATGGCCAGCAGCAGCGCGAACGCTGCCGCCAGCCAGGCCCGGCCCCGCATCAGGGCGCCTCGTTCGAGAAGATAATCGTTCCCGACGCCCCGAACATGCCGCCGACGCCGTGGCAGACGCTGTTCTTTGCGCCAGCGACCTGAGCCGCCGCCGTGCCGCGAAGTTGCCGCACGCTCTCCTGCAGGGCGTACATGCCGTACATGCCTGAGTGCATGTAGGAGAGCCCACCACCGTTGGTGTTCAGCGGAAGCTTGCCGCCGATGGCGGTGTTGCGTTCGCGGATGAAGGCGGCGGCCTCGCCGGGCTTGCAAAATCCCAGGTCTTCGAGGCCATAGAGGGGCAGGTGGGCGAAGGCGTCGTAGATCATCAGGTGGTCGACGTCAGCGTGCTTCAGGCCAGCCTCATCGAACGCCTTCTTACCCGACACCCGGAAAGCCTTGGACGAGGTGAAGTCCTCCATCTGGCTGACCAGCGGGGTCTCGACGCTTTCGCCGGTGCCCAGCACATAGACCGGCCTGGTCTTGAAGTCCTTGGCCCGTTCGGCCGAGGTCAGGATCAGGGCACCGCCGCCATCGGTGACCAGGCAGCACATCAACAGCCGGAATGGCCAGGCGATCATCGGCGAGTTCAGGACGTCGTCCACCGTGATCGGGTCCCTGAACGAGGCGCGGGGGTTCTTGCCCGCCCATTCGCGCTGGATCACCGAGACCCAGGCCAGATCCTCTTCCGTCAGGCCGTAGGTCTTGAGGTATCGCAGCACCGGGATCGTGAACATGGTCGGCGGGCTTGTGACGCCATAGGGCATCTCGAACTGCCCCATCAGGCTGGAGGGCGCGCGGCCGAAGCCCCCTGCACCGACCCGCGACTTGCCCGATTCGCCGTGGGTGATCAGCACCGTGGTGCAGAGCCCGGCGTTGATCGCCGCCGCCGCATGGCGAACATGCAGCATGAACGAACAGCCGCCGACACTGGTGCCGTCGGCGTAGGTGGGCGTGATGCCGAGATAGTGGGCCAGATCGGTTGGGCTGATCCCGGCGCAGGCGACGCCGTCGATATCCGACGGCTTCAGACCGCAATCGGCCAGGGCGTTCAGGGCGGCATCGGCGTGCAGGCCGATCACCGAGACATCAGGAATGCGGCCCATCTGGGTGGTCTCGGCAGCGCCGACGACGGCAACGGATTTCTGTTTCATGGCAATCAGGCTCCCGCCGGCTTGAAGAACGGCAGGGCGATGGTGTCACTCATCTTCTCGAAGGTGACCTCCAGGGCCATGTCCAGCTTGAGCGCCTCAGGTGTCTGGGGGCAGCCGACGATGTTGGTCATCATCTGCGGGCCTTCAGCCAGCTTCACCACCGCGATGGCGTAGGGCTCGGTGCCCATGTCGGGGCGCGGCCGGTGGTTGATCACATAGGACCACAGCACCGCCTTGCCGGAGGCCTTGAAAACCTCGACGTCGCGCGAACCGGTTCCCGGGCAGAACGGGCGCGGCGGGAAATAGACCTCGCCGGTCACCCGGTCGCGTTGCAGGAGCAGTTCGCCCTTGAGGGCACCTTCCCAGAAGTGCCGGGTCTCCGGCGTCGGTTCAGGCAACATGCGTGGCGGCATCTGGCGTTCCATCCCTTCGAACAATCGGTTTGGCGCGCAACAAAGCCGAGACCGCGCCGCTTGTCGACAGCCACTGACATTCAAAGTGGTCGGAAGCGGCCTTTGTGGCGCATTTCCAGGGCAAGCCCGGCGGCAACGATCGCCTGCGGATCGCGGCGCAAGGCCTCGAGATCGGCGGCAGAGATACTATCCTCGGCGAACACGCCGACGTGCATCCGGTGCATTGTGGTGAACAGTTCGCCGTTGATGCGGTTCACCAGGGCGGATCCCCGGGCGGCGGGGTTGGACTGCATCTCGATCAGCCAAGGGTGGCCGTCGACGTCCAGCAGGATGTCAAAGCCGATCAGCTTGGCACCGAAGCCGCCGGCCGGACCCCGGGCGGCCTGACGGGCGAACAGGCCCTCGCGCTCGACGTGGCGCAGGAACCAGCGGACCAGATCGCAGATTTCACCAAACACTGTTTCTCGAACATATCCTTCACGCTCCATCCGGCCCAGCACCGCAGACAAGCTCCAGATGGCACCGTCATCGTCGCGGGTGGCGTCCTCGCTGATCCGCAGGCCCGGATGGTCCAGGTGCAGGGCGGTGTTGGTGACGTGCATCGCCACCTCGGACAGCCGTTCCGGCCGGGGGTCGTAGGGCTCCGGCGCGATGCGGACGATACCCTCTTCATACACATAGGCGCGCAGCGGCTGGGCCCCGGTGACGAGAGCGTAGATCCGCAAATGGCCCTTGCGGCCGTCGATCAGGTACGGCCGGTCGATATAGCGCTGGACCACCACATCGGCCTGATCGGCCGCCGCCACGGCGTCGTCGGTGACAGAGATCCCCTGCCCGCCTGACCCGCGCGCGGGCTTGACGATGTAGAGCGTCCCAGCGGGAGCCGTCTCTGTGAAGGCCAGCAACTCCGCGCGCTCTTCTGGCAGGTTGAAGGTCTCCGGCACCCGGGCGACGCCGGGCTCGGCGGCCAGCCCCCGGCGTAGAAAGCTGCCCAGGGCGGTCTTGTCGACCAGGGCAAGCCACTCGTGAAAGGTTGTGGTCTGGTCGCGATCCACCAGCCCCGAGGCGACCAGCACCGGGTTCAGCCGATAGCAGACGTTCAGCATATGGGCATAGCGGTCGGCGGCCAGCGGCTGGCCCATGTCACGCAGCAGGCTCATCATGCCGCGCAGGGCCGGCAGGACGTCAAGGCTGCCCGGTGCGGTGGTCGCCAGGATCCGGTCGTAGGCCTTCGCCGCATCCTCCAGCCGACCCAACCTGTGCAGCAGCAGCGCGATCGTCGTCGCCGAGAAGCCGGATCGGGTGACGGACCAGGCGCGGCGATACGCCGCCAGCGCACCCTCATAGTCTCCACGGGCCATCAGGCTGAACGCTAGCTTGTGCAGACCCTCATCATGGCGGGGATCGAGGTCCAGAAGGCGCAGGGCCGCAACAGCACACGCCGCAAAGTCCAGGCATCGATGATGCGCAGTCATCAGCATCGCCCAGGCCGCCACTGATGTCGGCTGTGCAAGGGTCAGCGCGCCAAGCTCGGTCAGTGCGCGGACGCGGTCATGCTCGATCATGTCGTGGAAGGTCGCCTGGAAGGCTGGGTCGTCCGGCCCGATCGAGGCCGTGGCTTCGGGGGTTTCAGTCGCGGCCATGGTTTCCACGTCTCGTCGTCAGCACGGGATCGCGTTAGGACGCGCGGGCGCACATGTCGAGGTTGTCTCGACGGGACGCGCCCAGGGGTGCAGAGAAAGCCGCATGAGCGCCGCCTATGATCTTGCCCGGTACATTCGGGCCCAGGACACTCCCCCCAAGGATGCCAGCGTGGGCGACATCAGCACCTATGAGCGGGCGCTGGCGGAACTTCGGGCCGGCCAGAAACAGACTCCCTGGATGTGGTTCGTGTTGCCGCAGCTGCGCGGCTTGGGGTCCAGCGAGATGTCGCTGAAGTATGCGGTGGTGTCGTTGATGGAGGCCAAGGCCTATCTGGCGCACCCGGTGCTCGGGCCAAGGCTGCGCGAGTGCGTTGCCGCGCTGAACGCCCTGGAAGACCGCACGGCGTTTCAGATCTTCGGCCGCCCGGATGACCGCAAATTCAGGGCCTGCCTGACCCTGTTCGGCTACGCGACGGGTGACAACGCCGTGTTTGAAACCGCGCTGAACAAATACTTCAAGGGTGCCATCGACAAACAGACGGTGAAGATTTTGGGGTTTTAGGGCGGAGCGGGGCTGGGTCCCGGCTCTACGGCCGGGATGACGGTGATTTTTGGAGGCGCAACAGCGTCAGACCCCCGACAATGACCCTCGACATC
>Ga0105048_10003884_pt1 | contig 24428 bp, 22 predicted proteins | sample MAT05_FD_78382 | JGI IMG/M metagenome (GOLD analysis project Ga0105048, IMG submission 78382) | Freshwater microbial communities from Lake Fryxell liftoff mats and glacier meltwater in Antarctica - MAT-05 | ecosystem: Environmental > Aquatic > Freshwater > Ice > Liftoff microbial mat | place... | reverse complement strand
GTTGGCTGCATTGAGCGTTAGCCCGGGCATGACTACTCCGGCGGGGATTATTACCGTTCGCGTTGCCGCTCCCGTGATCGCCAGAATCCCGCCCGTCGAGCTTGAACCCTGCGTAAATGTCGGCGCAACGGTGACGTTGCCCCGCGCTTCGAGCGTTCCGCCCTGAAAGCCTCCGGTGACCAATTCGACCGTTCCGGTGGAGACCAGTGTGTCTCCGGTTTCGATAACGATATTGGCCGCGGTGCCGCCAGTATCTATTTGAATGTCGTGAAACGTGAGGCTGTTTGACACTGCCGAATCGACGTTGATAGTGGAAAACCCGCCAAAAACGACTTTCCCCTCTCCGCCGTTAAATGTCGCGGCGGAGGACACGGTGAAGGTTGAGCTTGTCTGGAGCCTCGAGCTGCCGCCGTTAAATGTACCGCCGGTCATGCTGAATGGCCCAGTGCAAGCGATCACAGCGCTGCCGCCATTGAAGATTCCGCCGCTGAGCGCGAGACATCCGGTAAATGTGCCGCTGCCGCCATTGAATATGCCCCCGGATTGGATCAAGGGGTCGAAGGCGGAGAGGAGCAGGAAGTTGACGCTTCCCTTGTTAAATATTCCGTTTTGTATGCGCACTAATTCCTTAAAGCGAATTGTACCGGTGCCGCTTGTGTCTACTGTCACGTTGGCTGCATTGAGCGTTAGCCCGGGCATGACTACTCCGGCGGGGATTATTACCGTTCGCGTTGCCGCTCCCGTGATCGCCAGAATCCCGCCCGTCGAGCTTAAACCCTGCGTAAATGTAGGAGAAACGGTGACGTTGCCCCGCGCTTCGAGCGTTCCGCCCTGAATGCCTCCGGTGACCAATTCGACCGTTCCGGTGGAGACCAGCGTATCCCCGGTTTCGATAACGGCCGCGAAGCCGTCTGTATTTATTTGAATGTCGTGAAACGTGAGGCTATTTGGCACCAATAACGAATCGACGTTGATAGTGGAAAACACTCCAAAAACGACTTTCCCCTCTCCCCCATTAAATGTTGCGGCGGACGTCACAGTAAATGTTGACCTTGTCTGGAGCCTCGAGCTGCCGCCGTTAAATGTACCGCCGGTCATGCTGAATGGCCCGTTGCAAACGATCACAGCGCTGCCGCCGTTAAAAGTTCCGGCGCCTTGCGTGATTCCGCCAGCAACCGTCAAATTCGACAAACCTAGGGAGATCGCTCCCGTGTATCCGGCATTTATTTGAAACGTCTCTGCAACAACATTTACGTTGACCGCCGCGTTCTTCGCGCTTGTGCCGTTGAAAATTACGTTGTCAGTTGAAATCGGCACAGCATCGCAAGTCCAATTGGCTGCTTCCGTCCAATTATTCGTCGAGCCGCCGCCGTCCCAGGTTTTTTGATTGGCCACGCAAGCCGCGCCTAACGTCGCGGCCACAGCGCTAGGCATTTGCGCGAAAATAAACACCAGCGCCAATACCGAGAAACCCAGTAACTTTTTCAGCTTTCTGTTGAACATTTCTTTATTCCTTCAATACGCGTGATTCAACCGGGGTGGTGTAGCCAGAAGCGGGGGGCACCTGCGTGCTGGGTTCTTCTCAACGGTAGGAAATCCAAAGCCTTTCACTTGAGAACTGTACGCTTAGAACTCAAAACCTCGAACCCGTTGGCAAACAGCGGGCTTTCGACGCTACTTGCCAGCATCGCCCAGCTTAAACCGTCACTGGTGCGGTGTTCCCAACCCCATTTTCGCCAGGGGTTGACGCGGAAAGCGGCGAGGCCGCTTAAGGGACCTGCGGGCCTGATCCAGAAGTTAACGCTTAGATCGTAAGTAAGGTAAACCTGCGCGATTGCGGGCGCTAACAGCGGATCGCGCGGGCCATTGAGCGCGCCGAAGTAGTCGGCCCAAGCTAGAGCGGCGCTGACATCAAGCGCATGTTCTTCATCGTGCAGTGGGCTCGCCTGCGCGAAATCGCTGCCGTCGTATTCGACCACGTAGCGCGGCGCGCGGGTGCTTACACCGTATTGGCCACTCTCGGTGCGCAGGCTTTGTCGGAAGAACGCGCCGCTACGCCGGATGGTGTCTGCTAACGCTTGCGTTTCATCGGAGGGATACGCGCGGCGCAGCGCGTCGCTGAGCAGCGCGGTCATCCACGTGGACCCACCAAAAGCGGCCGCATCCCAATCCCCGTCGTGCTGGGAACCTAGGTGATAAAAGCCGCCATCCACGCGGCCGCTGGCGGGAATCGCGCCGTTTGCGCCATTTTGATGAACGCCCAGCGCAGCGACAATCGCATCAATGCTGCTCGAGCGCGAAGCCGCGCCGTCGACCTCCCAAGCAATTAGATGCGCCATCAGCTTGAAAGCCACCATGCGCTCAGTCCAGAAACCTAACGCTGCAGTCCACGCGTGTGGGCTTGCGTTATGAGCGTCGGCGGTCCGGTTGATCTCGGGCAAAAACGTAGCGTCGCCGGTCAACCAAAATGCGTAGGCCAGCGATTCATTGAAGGCGTATTTGTTATCGCCGGGCTTCAGTGAAAACTCGCCGTTGGCGGTCACACGGGCGCGATAAAACTCAGCGTTGCGCACGGCTTCGCGCAGCGCGCTAAAGGATCCCGAACGCAGGTACAGACTGAACATTGTGGCCGCACGGTCGTATAGCCACGGCTCGAACGCGGTCTTAAACGGGCACTGATTGGCCACCGTCACTGCCGGATCATCGCGATTAACCACCGTGTAGAAGTTATTTTTGAACGCGCGATCGGCTTCGGTGAATCCGGGCCACGTAAGGATTGCATCCATCGCCGCCGGGTCATCGCGCACGTTTTGATTGCTCGCATCAAACGGCAGGGTTTGATTTGCTCGCAGCGTGCCGCGTACCAGCCAGTCACGCGGTAATACAGCGTAGACGCGTGGCTCAAACACGTTGTCGGCAACGGTAAATCCGCCGTCATTGACCGGACTCCACGTTTCTGCGCGAGTTAGGCGCTGCGGGCGGTTAAGCGTGCGCGGCGCGCCACCCCAGCTGACGCTGACCGCAATCGGCGCGCCCACGGTGGCGAACGGGCGCTCCACTTGCACAAGGGCGATGCGCACGGAAGCACCGTTCAGCGCCGGACTGCGGCGATGGCGCCACGGCGTAAGTTGGCTTACAAAAGCCGGAATCTCGATGCCATTGGCGCTGACTTTAAGTGAGCTTAAACCTTCCTCTGAAATCGATCCGCGCGGAAAGGGCACGCCGAAACTCACCACGGCGCTGGCGCCAGCGGCCACGCTTGCGCTTGGAATGAGCGTCACTTCCAGCGAGCCCTGAGTAACCGCAGGGGCCAAGAACGACTCAGCTGATAAGGCCGGACCAGCCGATAGCGCCGCGGTCAGTGTCAATATCAGCGCTACGATACCGCGCATGTCTTCACCCCCTTAGAACTCTTTGCTTGAGAAACGCATGATCATGCTGATTAAGCGCCAAGCGCTGCGAAAAAAGCCACGGTTTGCGAGATTGTTTGCGGCCCCCCAAATGTCAACGCGAACGCAACAAGCTGCGTTGATAGGCGCGTTGAGAATCCCCTTCATTTTCCTCTGCCTGCTGATACCCCAGCTTGCCTTAGCGCTGGATGCTGGCATTTATTACGACCGCTATCGAAATGGTCATGGTCTGGGCTTGCAAACTTCAGGGTCAACGCTATTTGGGGCTCTGTTCACCTACGACGCGGATGGCGAGCCCACCTGGTATTACATCCAGACCGACAACTTGGCCGCAGCGTCAGGTACGTTGACGCGCAATCGGCGTATCAACGAGCAAATCGTCTCGCAGCCGGTTGGCAGCTTCTCGCTCAACCCTTTAGCCACCTGCACAGACGGGCTTGCGCGACCCAATGCGCAATCACTTATTCCGTTCACCTTCACGGTGGATGGCAACGCGCAAGTTTGGTGCGTGGAGCCGCTATTGCCGACCTCAAGCGTGGCCGCGAGCGCGCTGAACGGCGCGTGGTTCCAGCCGGCCACTAGCGGCTGGGGTCTGCTCACATGGTATTACCCCGGCACCTTAGGGCCAGAAACTTTTCAGGCGATATTCTTCAATGATGGCGCGGGTGAGCCGCGCTGGGCGTTCGCCCAAACGCCTTTCAATAGCCTCAATTTGGCGCTCGACTTCAGCGTGTTGCGCAGCCCTTGCGCGTATTGCTCAGTGGGCAGCGCGCTGCCGCGCAAAATCGGCAGCGCGCAGATTTCGCTGATCAGCACACAGCCGAATGTGGATGCCAATCGCGTTTCGATTGATCTGCGCTTCGGCAGCGGCGCGCCTTTTTTGCGCAGCGGCTCGGTGACTTTGCTGTCGCAAGCAAAGCTTCCAACGGCGGTGGGCTCAACCCGCGAGGGCCTCGTGCAAGGCGTGGTTGACGCCCAAAATACCCAGAGTTTCCGCAAAATTCCGTACGTCAGTCCGCCACTTGGCGGCTTACGCTGGCGCGCACCGCAGGCGCTTGCAGCGCGCAGCGAAGTATTAGATGCGCGCACCTTCGGCAGCGGCTGTCCGCAGCCAATAGGACAGGCTTTGTTCACAGGTCAGCCGCTCACGCAAAATGAGGACTGCTTACAGCTGAACATTTGGCGACCCAATACGCCAGGCCCGCACCCGGTGATGCTGTGGATCCATGGCGGCGGCCTGGTGATTGGCTCGGCGGTAGATTTCGTCAGCGGAGCGCTGGTGTATCGCGGCGACGCGCTGGCCCGACGCGATGTGGTGCTGGTGTCGATCAACTATCGGCTCGGCCCGCTTGGCTATTTGTCGATGCGCGACTTCGTTGGTGAATTTCCAGACCAGCCCGCGGCTGGCAACTACGGTGTGCTTGATCAAATCGCCGCACTGAAATGGGTGCGCGACAATGTGGCAGCATTCGGCGGCGATCCAGCCAATCTCACGATATTTGGTGAGTCGGCCGGTGGCGTCAGCGTGTGTGCGCTGATGGCAGCACCAGCAGCGCGCGGCTTGTTTCATCGCGCAATCATGCAAAGCGGAAATTGCCGCAACTCGCTGCCCAGCTTGGCCAGCAGCCTGGTTCAGGGTGATCGAGTGGTTGGCTTCGCTGGCTGCGAAAACTCAGCAGATCGCCGCGCATGCATGCGCGCTTTAACTTCAGCCCAGGTGCTAAGCGCGGGCCGCCCTACTATCAATGACGGCGCAACAGCCGTTAGCGGCGAAACCTACGGTGTGAATTTGGATGGCTTCGCGCTGACCGAAACGCCCGCGGCTGCGGTCAGCGCTGGTCGTGGCGCCCCGGTTCCGCTGATGATCGGGGTCAACGACGACGAACAAACCTCGCTGACACCAGCGGCGTCCCTGCCCGCCACGGTCGCTGGCTACGAAGGTGCAGTGCGCACTCAACTGGGCGTGACCCTGGGCAATTTGGCCCTCACGCGCTATCCGGCAAGCGCCTACGCCACGCCGCAACGCGCCTACCAAGATCTACTCGACGACGTACGCTTTACCTGCGCAAACCGCCGCGCCGCCGCTGATCACGCGATGCACGGCAACCCGGTGTTTCACTACACCCTAAGCGCGGTGTTGCCCGATCCACAGCTAGTGGCTCTCGAAAGCTTTCACGGCTTAGATGTCGTGTTGCTCTTCGGCCCACGCCAACAAGCGCTCGCTGCCGAACGCGCGGTAAGTGAGCAAATGCAACGCGCCTGGGTTGAATTTGCGCGTCGCGGCACTCCCGGCCAAAGCTTAAATTTTAACTGGCCTAACTACAGCGTAAACGATCGCCGCTCGGTCGATTTCAACAGTCCAAACGCAAGTCTAATTCCCGACTACCGCGGCAGCTACTGCCAGTTCTGGGCGCAGTATGTGGCGCTGTAAAAGCGCGCTGCGTTGGTGGGTTTTAGCCGACCATTGGCAGATCTAGGCCTCGATCTTTTGCGCACTGAACGGCGATTTCATAGCCGGCGTCGGCGTGGCGCATGACGCCCGTGGCGGGGTCGTTCCACAGCACGCGGCGCAAGCGCGCGGCGGCAGCGTCGGTGCCGTCGGCGACGATGACCACGCCTGAATGCTGTGAATAGCCCATGCCGACGCCGCCGCCGTGGTGCAGGCTGACCCAGCTTGCGCCGCCAGCAACGTTGAGCAGCGCATTCAACAACGGCCAGTCGGAGACGGCGTCTGAGCCATCAAGCATGCTTTCGGTCTCGCGATTGGGGCTGGCGACTGAGCCTGAATCGAGGTGATCGCGGCCGATCACGATGGGTGCTTTGAGCTCGCCTGAGCGCACCATGTCATTGAAAGCCAGCGCCAATCGGTGGCGGTCGCCCAAGCCGACCCAGCAAATGCGCGCGGGCAACCCTTGAAACTGGATGCGCGCGCGGGCCATGTCGAGCCAGTTGTGCAAATGCGCGTCGTCGGGCAGCAGTTCTTTTACTTTTGCGTCGGTTTTATAGATGTCCTGCGGGTCGCCCGACAGCGCTACCCAGCGAAATGGGCCGATGCCGCGGCAAAAAAGCGGTCGCACGTAGGCAGGAACAAAGCCTGGGAAATTGAACGCATCGGCAAGCCCTTCATCGAGCGCGCGCTGGCGGATGTTGTTGCCGTAATCAAACGTCGGCACGCCCGCTCGCTGAAAATCGAGCATGGCCTGCACGTGAATGCGCATCGCGTGCTTGGCCTCGCGGGCGACCACTTCGGGATGGCTGATGCGCTCAGCTTCCCAGCGCTCGACGCTCCAACCCAGCGGTAAATAGCCGTTGATCGGATCGTGCGCGGAGGTTTGGTCAGTAACCGCATCGGGGCGCACGCCGCGTCTGACCAGCTCCGGCAGGATTTCCGCTGCGTTGCCGAGCAGCGCCACCGAGCGCGCCAAGCGTGCGTTGCAATTGCGCTCTACGCGCGCCAAAGCGTCATCGAGATCGCGCGCTTGCTCATCAATGTAGCCGGTGCGCAGGCGCATATCGATGCGCGATTGCTGGCATTCAATCGCCAGCATATTGGCGCCCGCCATGACCGCAGCCAGCGGCTGCGCGCCGCCCATTCCGCCCAATCCGGCAGTTAGAATCCAGCGACCTTTGAGATTGCCACCGTAGTGCTGGCGACCCATTTCCACAAAGGTCTCGTAGGTGCCCTGGACGATGCCCTGGGTGCCAATGTAGATCCAGCTGCCGGCGGTCATTTGACCGTACATCATCAAACCCCTGGCATCGAGTTCGTTGAAATGCTCCCACGTGGCCCAGTGCGGCACGAGGTTCGAATTAGCGATCAGCACGCGCGGTGCGTCGGCGTGCGTCGGGAAGATACCGACCGGTTTGCCGGATTGAATGAGCAGCGTTTGGTCGTTTTCCAAACGCCGCAGGCACTCCACAATCTTGTCAAACGACGGCCAATCGCGCGCCGCCTTGCCGATCCCACCGTAGACCACCAGGTCTTCCGGACGCTCGGCAACCTCTGGGTCAAGATTGTTGTGCAGCATGCGCAACGCAGCTTCGGTAATCCAGGATTTGCAGCTGAGTTCGGTGCCGCGCGGGCTGCGCAAAACGCGCGGAGTTGAGTTTGCGGATGCAGTCATAGCGCTCAATTAAAAGCCGTTAATAATTGCGCTTAGGATAACCGCTGCTTGACCAGTAGCAGCCGCCTGACCCCTCAAAAACTCAGGGTGTCGTCGTCACTTTGAGGGCTGAATTCGAGGCCGTCGTAGATCTGGGCTAAGGCGATCACGCCGTTCGGGCAATCGAGTTTGATGTCGGCATCGCCTGAATAAATTTCATGGCGCCAGGTCAAACCGTTGCGCCGGTAGAGCTGGATGCGCCGGGTGTTTTGCTCGACCAGCAAATAATTTCTAAGCGTCAGGATCGACTGATAGGCCATCAGCTTCTCGGTGCGATCGGTGCGCGCGGTGGATTCGCTTAACACCTCAATGAGCAGGCACGGGGCCGATTTGACCATCGGGTCATCATCGCTTTGGTCACAAACCACCATCACATCGGGGTAATAGACGGCATCGCCGGCGCGCAGTTTCACATCGGCAAGGTAAGACTCACAATTCTGCTTGGCGACCAACGGCTCAAGCGCCACAAAGGCGCGCGTGCAAATCCGGTTATGCCGAACCGATCCACCCGCCAGCGCAAATACCTGCCCAGCCACATATTCGTGGCGCACGGTCGCGTCGACTTCGCCGCGCAAATACTCGTTGATCGTCAATCGCTGAAACTGTTTTTGTGCGCTCATCTGTACCTAACCCTGGCGCATTTCCTGCTCGATTGAGCCAAAAATACTTGCGCCTTGCGCATCGAGCATGTCGATTTTGACGCGGTCGCCAAAGCGCATAAACGGCGTGCTCGGCTTGCCGTCGCGGATGATTTCAAGCATGCGTTTCTCAGCGAAACACGACGCGCCGCGCGCTTCATCCTGGTTCGCCACCGTGCCCGAGCCGACAATGGTGCCGGCGGTGAGCGGTCGGGTTTTGGCGGCGTGGGCGATCAGCTGGCCGAAATCAAATTGCATGTCCTCGCCCGCTTCCGGCGCGCCAAGCGGGCTGCCGTTGATCGTCGAGAGCAGCGCCAAATGCAGCTTTGCATCGCGCCAGTTCGCGGCCAGTTCATCGGGCGTGACCAGCACCGGCGATAGCGTCGAGCGCGGCTTGGATTGCAAAAAGCCAAAGCCTTTTTCGAGTTCCGCCGGAATCAAATTGCGCAAACTCACGTCGTTGATCAGGCCGACAAGCTGAATGTGCTCGCGCGCGCTGAGCGCATCGACCGCCATTGGCACGTCATCGGTGATCACAATTACTTCGGCCTCAAGGTCAATCCCATCATCCTCACTGGGCAGCAAAACCGGATCACGCGGGCCATAAAAACCAGCGCTCACGCCTTGATACATCAGCGGATCAACATAAAAACTTTCAGGAACCTTCGCGCCGCGCGCGCGCCGCACGCGCTCGACGTGCGGCAAATAAGCGCTGCCGTCGACAAACTCATAGGCCCGCGGCAGCGGTGCGGCGAGCGCGTGAAAATCAAGCGCGAATCCATCGATTGCGCCGCGTTCGAGCTGATCGGCCAGCGCATTCAAGCGCGGCGCCAAATTCGACCAATCATCGAGCGCCGCTTGCAGCGTGGGCGCAATGTCCGCAGCGATAACGGCCCGATCCAGCGCCCGATTCACCACGATCAGCGTGCCATCGCGGCCGCCCTGTTTGAGAGATGCAAGTTTCATGCTTTCGGTTTCCAACTATCAACGTAGCCCAGCCACTCCACGCTCTCAGCGGACGCGCCGAAATCGAGCGCGTCGCGGGTGTCGAGCATCACCGCGTATTCGTCGGTGGCGTCGGCCGTTTGCTTGAGCATTTTGCCGAGGGCTTTGGGATGCGGGCCGTGGGTGAAGCCGCACGGATGCGCGGTAATCATGCCGGGATGAATGTTGTCGCGACTGAAAAAGCTGCCGCGATGGTAAAAAATAAACTCGTCGTAATCGTCGTTGTTGTGAAAAAACGGCACTTTGATCGCGCCCGGATCGGTCTCAAACGGGCGTGGCACAAAAGTACACACGACGAACCGATTCGCCACAAAAGTGGTGTGTGCTGAGGGCGGCAGGTGATAGCGATGGCTCATCAGCGGGCGCAGATCGCGCACGTTGATGCGCACCGGCATTAAATCGCCGTGCCAGCCGACCGCGTCGAGCGGATTGAATGGATAGGTGATGGTCGAAATGGCCCCGCGCCGCTTGACCTCCACGCGCCAAGTGCCCGGCCCTTGCTGGGCTTTAAATGCGTCGTTGATGCTGGGCACATCGAGCATCGCAGGGTCAAAAATCGCGTGCGGCCCGACCAGCCCGCGATCGGGCAGCTGGTAGCTGCCATTGGTGGCCTCGATCAGCAGAATGTCGAGTGTCGCAGTGGGCTCCAAACGCCACATCGTGCCGCGCGGTAGCACCACGTAGTCGCCTTCGCGCACGTCCAAATGACCGTAATCACAGAATAGGGCGCCCGCGCCGTTGTGGATAAACAGCAGCTCATCGCCGTCTGAGTTGCGTACCAAGTGGTCCATGTTCTCGCGCAGTTGCCAGGCGCGAAAGCGCACATGTGCGTTGAAGGCGATCTCGTGGGCCTGCCACGGTGAGCAGCCTTGATGGGCCAATTCGCGAGTGTCAAAAGCGCGCGGTTTCAGCGGGCCAGAAAAATCACTCCAGCCGGTCGGCGGATTGGGGTGATACATGTGCGCGGCGGGGCCAAAAAAACCTTCTTTGCCGAGTTCGCGCTCATAGGTGCCGGCTGGCAAATCGGCGTGCGCCTGGCGCGAGGCCGTGCCCTCAACTTTAGAAACGGGGATCCACTTGCGCATTGCATAGCCACTGTCAGGACGGTCGGGCGCACAGTGTAACGGCATGCACACAAGCCCTGATCGACCGTAAAGGCGTGCATAAAAAAACCCGCGTCAAGCAGACCGCGGGTTGATTGCCTTAAACAAGCTGTGGAAGCTTACTTTTTAGCAGGTTCTGGCACTGGCGCAGGCGCCGGTGCGGGTGCCGCTGCCGGTGGGGTTGCTTTCACTTCTAGCAGCTCAACTTCGAACACAAGCGTCGAATTGGGTGGGATGCTTGGGCGGCCTTGCTCGCCGTAGGCTAGGTCCGAGGGAATGGTGAACTTGAACTTCGAGCCGAGCGGCATCAGCTGCAAACCTTCCGTCCAGCCTTTAATCACGCCGTTGAGCGGGAATTCGGTTGGTTCGTTGCGATCACGGCTGGAATCGAACTTGGTGCCGTCAGTGAGCGTGCCGACGTAATGCACTTTCACGGTGTCTTCGGCTTTCGGCTTGGCGCCTTTGCCCATCGTGACCACTTCGTACTGCAAGCCAGACGCCGTGGTGGTGACGCCCTTTTTAGCTTTGTTGGTTTCAAGGTACTTGCTGCCGACGGCTTTGTTTTCAGTCGCCTTGGCGGTGGCTTTGCCCTGCATTGCGGTCATGAAATCCTGACGCACTTTGACGGCTTCTTCGGCGCTCAGCGCCATTTTGCCCGCAGCAACCGTATCGCGGATGCCTTGGAACACCATCTCAAGGGCCACTTCGTCCTTGATGTCTTTCATCATGTTGCCGACGTCCATGCCAACCATGTAGCTGACCTTGTCTTTTTCGGTTTTGAGCTCAGCCGCGATTGCCTGCGTCAGCGCACTGGAGACCAACATCAAACCTGCGCCGATTGCCAGCGATCGAATCATCGAATTCATTTATTGCTCCGGTAAAAAGTGTGTGGGTGCCGAAAACGGGCCGCGTATTGTGGGCGCTCAATTGTATGAACGCAATTCACGTGCTCGAGAATGCCGGGCTGATCGACCGTGTGCAAAGCGATTAGTTGCACGGGCAGTTTGAAAAACCGTCGCGAGCGAGGCGAGGGTAAGGCGCACCGCGCGCAGGAACTCAAGCGGACGCTATGTCCGCGAGGATTCCGGGCACGGAGCAACGCGGCCATCGGCGCGCGCAGTAGGTTTTTCAAACTGCCCCACGCGTATACTCCGCCGCCGAATGCTTAGCCTCAATGATTTAACCCTGCGTATTGGCAGCAAATTGCTGTTTGAACACGCCTCATTTACCCTTTACCGCGGTGAGAAGATCGGTATTGTCGGCCCCAATGGCGCTGGCAAGACCTCGCTTTTCAGGCTGCTGCTGGGTGAGCTCGAAGCCGACCAAGGCTCGCTGGAAGTCGCCGGCGCACTGCGCTACGCCACGGTCAAACAGGAAACGCCGGGCGTGGACATGAGCGCGATTGACTACGTGCTCGACGGCGATCCGGTGCTGCGCCAGCTGCAAGCCGACGAGCTTAAGGCAATCGATGCAGGCGACGCGGATGCCATTGCCAAAATCCACGAGGAGCTCGCGCACATTGATGGCTACACGGCATCCGCGCGCGCCGCTCAGCTGATGGCCGGTTTGGGATTTGCGAGCGACGAACTCAATCGCCCGGTCAAAAGTTTTTCCGGCGGATGGCGCATGCGCTTGAACTTGGCGCAAGCGCTGATCTGCCGCGCGGACGTGCTGCTGCTGGATGAGCCCACCAACCATTTGGATCTAGATGCCATTTTGTGGCTGGAGAAATTCCTCAAGGATTTTGATGCGTGCGTGCTGATCATTTCGCACGACCGCGATTTTCTCGACGCGACCATTCGCCGCGTGATTCATTTTGATGGCGTCGAGCTGAACTGCTACGCGGGTGATTTCTCGCAATTTGAGCGCATGCGTTCAGAGCGGATGTCGCAGGCGCAGTCGGCCTTTGTGCGCCAAGAGCGCACACGCGCACATCTCGAGAGTTTCATCACGCGCTTTAAGGCCAAAGCGAGCAAGGCCAAGCAGGCGCAAAGCCGCGTTAAGGCGCTCGAGAAGCTCAAGCTGACCGAGCCGCCCAAAGACCAGTCGGGTTATGAATTCAATTTCCCAAGTGATGAAAACGCCCCTTCCCCGCTGTTAAAAGTGGACGAAGCCGAGCTCGGCTATCCGGACAAAATCGTGCTCGGCCAGGTCAGTTTGCGCATTCAACCGGGCGCACGGATTGGTTTGCTTGGGCGCAATGGCGCGGGCAAGTCGACGCTGATCAAAACTCTCGCACTGCGATTGCAGCCGCGATCCGGCGAAGTACTCCCAGCGAAAGGCCTCAAAGTGGCGTATTTCGCGCAGCATCAGCTCGACGAGCTTGATTTAACCGACACGCCCATGTCGCTGATGCGGCGCATGTATCCGGCCACCAGCGAGCAAGCCGCGCGCAACTTTTTGGGCGGTTACGGCTTTGGCAACGAGCACGTCCACGCACGCATCGGCAATTTTTCCGGTGGTGAGCGCGCGCGCTTAAGTTTGGCGCTGCTCGCCTATACGCAGCCGAACTTGCTGCTGCTTGATGAGCCGACCAACCATTTGGATATGCGCACACGCCAGGCGCTGGCCATTGCGCTACAGGATTTCACCGGGGCGATCGTGGTGGTCTCACACGACCGCACGCTGCTGTTGAGCGTCACGGATGAGTTTTATCTGGTTCGCCACGGCCGTGTGGAGCCGTTTGACGGCGATCTCAACGATTACGCCGAGCTGATCAGTCGCGACAGCAAAACCCAGAACTCGCAGGCCGCCAACGGCAGCAAGGCCAATCGTCGCGACGACCGCCGCGAACGGGCCGAGGCGCGCGCCAAGCTCAAACCGCTGCAAAACGACGTGCAGCGCAGCGAAAAAGCGCTGGCTGATCTTGAATTAAAGCGCAAGCCCGTGAGCCTCGCACTGGCCGATCCGGGCATCTACGAACCGGCCCGCGAGAAAGATCTGAAACTGCTGCTGGAGCGTGATCGGATGCTCAAAAGTGCCATCACGGCGGCTGAATCGGCTTGGTTGGAGGCATCCACCCAATTGGACGCCTTGAATATCTCGGATTTAACGGCAACTTAAAGCGGATCTCGACACTCTGCCGCTACACTGATTCACACCTTTGGCACAGCGCTTTAATCCATGGCAGCACAGCCGCTCACTTTAGAATTTCCGCTTGGCCGCACGCAGCCTTCGCGGCTTAGCCTGAAGCGCTCCGCGCAACAGGTGATCGAAACCGAGGCGCGCGCGATCGAAGCACTGCACGCGCGCATCGACGAGGGTTTTTTTCGCGCCTGCGAACTGATGCTCGCCTGCAAGGGGCGCGTGGTGGTGTCTGGCATGGGTAAATCCGGCCACGTTGCGCGCAAAATTGCCGCCACGTTGGCATCGACCGGCACGCCCGCATTTTTCGTGCATTCCGGCGAAGCAAGCCACGGCGACCTCGGCATGATCACCGCCGATGACGTGGTTTTGGCGCTGTCGAACTCGGGCGAAACCGAGGAAATCCTCGCCATTCTGCCCATTATCAAGCGCCTCAACGTGCCGCTGATTGCACTTACCGGCCGCGAAAACTCCTCGCTCGCGCGCAACGCGAACGCGCATTTGGATGTCAGCGTGTCAGAAGAAGCCTGCCCGCTAGGATTGGCGCCCACCGCGAGCACCACGGCTGCTTTGGTGATGGGCGATGCGCTGGCGATTGCCCTGCTGGAAGCGCGCGGCTTTACCGCTGAGGATTTCGCCCGCAGCCATCCGGCCGGGGCGCTCGGGCGACAGCTGCTGCTGCATATCGCAGATTTAATGCACGTCGGCGCGCAAATACCCAAAGTAAGCCCCGAGACGGTGCTCGCTGATGCGCTGATGGAAATGAGCCGCAAAGGCTTGGGCATGACCGCCGTGGTTGACGCCAACGACCTGCTGCTCGGCGTGTTTACCGACGGTGATTTACGCCGCACGCTCGACGACGGCATTGATTTGCGCCATACCCGCGTCGACCAAGTGATGACCCGCAACGGCAAAACCATCCTGCCCGATCGCTTAGCGGTCGAAGCCGCCAAGGTAATGGAAGATTTCAAAATCCACTCGCTGCTGGTGGTCAGCGCAGATGGGCGCGTGGTCGGCGCGCTGAATATCCACGATTTGCTGCGCGCGCGCGTGGTCTAACCGATGAATCCTGTGCCCAATCCGATTGATTCCTTGCGCCTGATCGACCGGCTGCGGCGCATCAAAGTGGCCGCTTTTGACGTCGATGGCGTACTCACCGATGGCGGTTTGACTTTCGATGACACAGGCCGTGAACTTAAAACCTTTAACGCACGCGATGGGCTGGGTTTTGACCTGCTCAGACGCCACGGCATTCGACTCGCGATCATTACCGGGCGCACTTCATCGATTGTGGAACGGCGCATGCTCGCGCTGCGCGTGGATGTGGTGATTCAAGGCGCGCAAGACAAATCAGCCGCGCTCGACGCGGTCTTGGCGCAGCTCAACGTCCACGCGAGCGAAGTAAGCTATCTGGGCGACGACCTGATTGATGCGCCCGCGCTGCGCCGCGTCGGACTGGCGGCCACAGTAGCCGACGGACATCCGGAACTCGACGTGCACGTGCGCCTGCAAGCACGCGGCGGCTTTGGTGCCGCGCGCGAACTAGCCGAGATGATTCTGCGCGCGCAGCTCGATGTCGATGCGCTAGTGCCGGTGTTTTACCCGTAAATGTCACGCGAACAATTTTTGGCGGTTTGCATGCTGGCGCTGCTGGTCGGCTTAAGCCAGTGGTTGCTGGCCTTTCAGCGCGATCAAGAGGCAAAACCCAAACCGATCGTGACGGACCGCTCCGATTATACGCTGGCCGATTTTAACTTGCGCGCGATGGACAATCTCGGCGCGCTGGCCTTTGAGATGGGCGCGCCCGCGATGACGCGTAGCCCGAAAGACGAATCGATGGTAGTCAAGCTGCCCACTATTTGGGTCGAAGACCGCCTCGGACGGCGCTGGGACGTGCGCGCGGACAGCGCGTGGGTGCGCGGCGACGGCGATCAAATTAAACTAACGGGCGCGATCGAAGCGCGCCACCACAACGCGCTGGATACGACTGAAAACGTGCTAATTCGTACCAACAGCATGGATTTGTTCCCCAACGCCAAGACCCTCTCGACCGAAGACCGTGTCACCATTGAGCGCACGGGCTCTATACTGATGGGCCTGGGCTTACGCGCAGACCTCAACACTAAATCATTTGTGATTCCTGCCGATGTCAAAGCGCGTTTCCTGGTTGCCGCTACTCCGAATCGTTAGTTGCGCCGCAATTTGCGCCGCAAGTTGGTCCACATTCGCCCTCGAGGCGGATCGCCAACAGCCGGTCGACGTTTCGGCTGATTCGTCTGAAACCTCACAAAAGGCGGGCACCACGGTGCTGAGCGGCAATGTGCGCATCAGTCAAGGCAGCATGGTCATCAACGCCGATAAAGCCGAAGTTTTTCAGCCGGCTGGCGCGACCATTTCGCGCGTGGTTCTGACCGGCAACCCGGCTACGATGGCGCAAACCCTCGACGGCGACGGCGGCACCATGAAGGCCCAGGCGCGCACCATCGATTACGCGCTTCAGCAAAACCTGGTGACGCTGCGTCAGCAGGTCAAAGTGGAACAAACGCGCGGCACCATGACCGGTGAGCTGGTCGAATACGACATCAAATCCGGCCAGCTCAAAGGCGGCGGCGGCGGTACGGCCGGGCGCATCCAGATGCGCATCGAACCCGAAGCCCCTGAAAAGAAGTAGCCCTGCCCTTGCTAAGCGCTAAAAATCTCGCGAAATCCTATCGCGAACGCCACGTCGTCGAGGATTTCTCGGCCACCGTAGCCCCCGGCCAAGTGGTCGGCTTACTTGGCCCGAACGGCGCCGGCAAAACCACCTGTTTTTACATGATTGTCGGTTTGGTCTCCGCCGACCGCGGGCAGATCAGCGTCGACGGCACCGATGTCACGCACCTGCCCATGCATCTGCGCGCTCGCGCAGGCGTCGGCTACTTACCGCAGGAACAGTCGATTTTTCGGCGCTTAACGGTCGAACAAAACCTGCTAGCGGCGCTTGAGCTGCGCGCCGATTTAAGCCGCGAAGCGCGCAGTAACGAACTCGATCGGCTGCTCAAAGATTTGCAAGTCGAACACTTGCGCAAACAGCTCGGCGTCAGCCTCTCCGGCGGCGAACGGCGGCGAGTTGAAATTGCCCGAGCGCTCGCCTCAAACCCGAAATACATGCTGCTAGACGAACCATTTGCCGGCGTCGACCCTATTTCAGTCGTTGAAATCCAACGCATCGTGCGACACTTAAAATCGCGCGGCATCGGCGTGCTGATCACCGACCACAATGTGCGCGAAACCTTAGGCATCTGCGATCACGCCTACATTCTCAATCAGGGCCTCGTCCTTGCACGCGGCAAACCCCACGAAATTCTTGCCAACGACGAAGTGCGCAACGTGTATTTAGGCAAAGAGTTTCAGATGTAGATGAGCAACACGCCTCAGCCCCGCTGCAGCGTATAAATCGTACTGTCGAGCGCGAATTTGAGCGTGTTGCTGCTGCTGAAATGGAACATAAACACGCCGGTTGAGCAGCTCAGGGCCACGCTATCGTAAGCCGCTTGAGTTAGGCCTAATCGCTTGGCGGACGCGTCTTCGGGTGCGGGCAACCGGCCCATAAACAGGCCCGCGCGCGGGGTGCTGATTTCCGCGTAGCGCACTCGATTGCAGTTCAACACGCCCGGTGCAATCACCTCGCTGGCGCCAAATTCCACGCGCTGGCTTAGAAAATCGCGATTGGCCACCTGCCCGGAGCCCCACGGCGCGGCGATTGCCTCGGTAATGGTCCAAACGCCACGCAGGCTGCGGGCGTCGCTCGCGGAGCTTACTGAGCAGCCGATGGCTAGCACACACAGACACATGATTTGGCGCATTGATGGGGACACTGGGGTGATCTCGAGTAGATGACTGGACGCGTTGCTCGATTGAATCACATTTCAGTTTCACCTATAGTTGTCGGCTCTTCACGGTGCTTGGGTTTCTGGGCACCGTAGTCCCGTCGGGGTGTAGCTCAGCCTGGTAGAGCGCTACTTTCGGGAGGTAGAAGTCGGAGGTTCGAATCCTCTCACCCCGACCATTTTGGCGCTGAAGGCTTCAAGCCAGCGCCCGCATAAAATCAACCGATCCACCCATCAGCCGAGCGAATGCGTGCACATCGTTCTGCTCAATGGCTTCGCTGTACTCGCTCAAAGCTTCGGCGAGCGCCTGGCGCACGGGCGCGTTGTGATCATTGAGCCGCTGGATCTCGAAATACAGCTGCGCGCTTTCTTGCACCACATCGGTGGCAATCGCGCTTTGCCGTTCAAACGTAGAACTCGCGCAGCGCTTGAGCGTCTGCGGATCAAGCCCCGATGAGCTGAGCGCGTGGGCGAAGGTCAGATTGCTCAAATGTGACAGCGCCAGAATCCACGCCATCAGCCGATCGTGCTCGTCGAGCGCTACCTCGCTAATCGTCGCGAGCGTCGGCGCGAACAGCGAGCGCGCCAGCGCATTGGCGCGAGCGCTGCCCAAATCGCACAAAATCAGATGTTTACCCGCGAGCAAATTCACCATTGGACCAAACAGCGGATGCAACGAGGCGACCGCAATGCCCGACGCTTGCAGCGCTTCAATGCCCGGCTTAAGCGGCGCTTTGATTGATCCGATTTCAAGCACCACGCCGCGAATGGCTTGCGTGCTCAAGCGTTGCAAAATCGCATTTGTAGCGCCAAGCGGCGCGGCAACCACGACCAAATCGTGGTGATCGGCGACGTCGCCGTCCCATGCCTGCAAACCCGGCGGCACACCGCTTGGGTCTTGCACCTGAACTTGATAGCCCTGCTGCTCGAGGAATGCGCTGAACCAGCGACCCATGCGGCCATTGCCGCCAATTACCAGCGCGCACAGGCCGTCACCGGCTGCGTGTGCGCTCAAGCCCTGCTGTTCCTGGGTGGTCAAAGATGCATCAATCAGCGCGCGCATCAAGCTCTCACCCAGGTTCGGATCCAGCCCTTGACTAGCAGCAGCATCCCGCACGTGTTCGATCACTTCGCGCTCGCGTTTAAAATCGCGCAGCTGGCGGCCGGCCGCGCGCTTGATCTCACCAATCTGCGCCACCAGCGCTTGGCGCCTGGCGATCACGCTGATCAATTGCTCATCCACCGTATCGAGTTCCGCGCGCAGGTCCGCCAGTGTCACCATAATGCAAGTCTCATTTCACCCGTAGAGCCCCCGAGTGTAGGTCTTGATCTATTTGCTTGCTGGCCCCAGCTTCTTGGGGTTCAACACACACACAGAGGAAAAACCATGAAACTCTACATCGCGCCCGGCTCTTGCTCACTGTCCCCCCACGTTGCGCTGCGCGAAACGGGCCTTGATTTCACCCTCGTCAAAGTGGACTTGCGCAGCAAGCTTTATTCCGATGGGCGCGATTTCAACGCGATCAACCCGTTTGGCTACGTGCCGGCGCTGGAACTTGATTCTGGCGAGATCCTGCTTGAAGGGCCGGCAATCGTGCAGTACATCGCGGACCTCGCTCCTGAAAAGAAGCTGGCGCCGCCTAACGGCACGCTGCCGCGCTATCAGCTGCAAAGCTGGCTGACGTTCATTAATTCTGAAGTTCATAAAACGATCGGCAGTCTGTTCAACCCCACCTTGAGCGACGATATGCGCGCGGCCACCGTGCAAAAAGTGCACACGCGCCTGACCCAGTTAGAAGGGGTGCTCGGCGACAAAACCTATTTGTTGGGCGACGATTTCAGCGTGGCCGACACCTATTTATTCAACGTGCTCGGCTGGACGCGGATCTTCAAGATCGATTTGGGCACGTGGCCCAAGCTCGCCGCCCATTCAGCCCGAATCGCTGAGCGCCCGGCGGTGCAAGCAGCTATCGCAGCAGAAGCGGCGCTTTAACCTTCAGCTAGCCGCTGCAAGATTCGACCGACCGCGGCAAACGCAAAACTCGCGGTCACATGTGTTGCCGCGCCCAAACCGCCGCCACAGTCGAGCTTGAAGCTGGCCTCGGCGGACTTGGCCGGGCGCGTTCCGCAGACCGATCCATCGGCCTGCGGATAGCGCACATTTTCGAGCGAAAATACCGCCGGAACCCCAAACGAGCGCTTGGTGTTGCGCGGAAAATGAAACTCCTGGCGCAGTTTTTTGCGGATCAGCGCGAGCATCGCGTCGTGCTCGGTATTGCTCAAGTCGCGGATCGTGATTTTGGTCGAATCAATCCGGCCGCCCGCTGCGCCCATCACGATCAACGGGATCTTCGCGCGGCGCGCGTGAGCGATCATTTCAAGCTTCGGCCGAAACGCATCGCAGGCGTCCAACACGCAATCGTGCTCTGCCAACAGCAGCTCAGCGACATTAGCGCCCGACACAAATTTCTCAATCGCAAAGACGCTAATTTCAGGTGAGATCAGGCGCACGCGCTCGGCAAGCAGCCGCGCTTTGCTGCGCCCAAAGTTGCCATCGAGCGCGGGCAGCTGGCGATTAACGTTCGATTCGCACACCTCATCGGCGTCAATCAGGGTCAACGTGCCAATTCCAGAACGTGCCAGCGCCTCAACCGCCCAAGAACCCACGCCACCGACACCTACAATCGCGACATGCGCGCGCTTGAATCGCGCCACACTGCCCACACCATACAAACGTTCGATACCGGCAAATCGCGGGTCGAGAACGCGCGGGTGATCTTCAATTTCAGGATCATTCATTAGCCCATCATAACGAGACCGCCTGCCATGAATCCGATCACCAACCGCCTGCAAGCGTGGGCAGGAACGCTGCGTATGCCAAAACTGCTGGCGCTGGTGGGCACGCTGTTTGTCATCGATTTATTTATCCCCGACGTGATCCCTTTCGTCGATGAGCTGTTGCTAGGTTTAGGCACGCTGGTGCTATCGAATCTGCGCCGCAAAAAGCCCATCGAAGTCGCACGATGAGCGGCGCCAAAGCGCTCGTGCTGTTTGCAATTGGATTTGGCAGCGGGGCCATGCTGACGCTATTCGCAGCCAACGCCCTGCGTGCCACATCGAGCTATCCGCAAGCGCTGATGGGCGTGCAGCAAGCGCAGCTGGGCGTGCTGCGCCGCGCGGCGAAAGCGAGCGAATGCCAAAGCAATCAAGCGCGACAAGCCAATGAAATCCTCATCAGCACCGCGCGCGATATTGAACGCGCCTTCTACGCCAACACAACCGTTCCGACCGAATTTCGCGAACGCGCGGACGCGCTGCGCGCGGAGCTTGGAAAGCTCTCAAGCGTCGCCGATTGCCGCGAGTTCAGCGCGGCCGTCGGAAAAGTCGCGCAAAGCTGTGACAGCTGCCACCAAAGCTTTCGCTATTAGGCGTTGATCGTTGGGCCTACCAACGAACACTCACACCAATAAACCCAGATCGACCGGGCGCCGGCTCGATACCGTCGCTACGGATGCGTGAGTAATAGGTCTCGTTGCTGAAGTTATTGACGCCGCCGGTCAGCATCACGGCTTCATGCACCGGCACCTCGATGCTGAGGTCATAAACCCGATAGCTCGGCATGCGCGCGGGCAGGTCGCCGCGCGCTAGATTGGAGTCCTGCCAGAATTGGCTGGCGACGAAGCTGCCCGAGAGCATGGCCTTCCATCCCGATCCGCTCTGATAGGCCACGCCGGCGCGACTGAGGTGGCTGGGCGTGAACTGCGGGCGCTTGCCGATTGCGACGGGCGTAACGCTGCGCACGATTTCAGCATCAAGCCAGGTGTTGGAGAAAAAGGTCGTTAACCGATCGTCGCGCTGGCTGCTTGCGAACCAATTGTAGTCAACGGCCAAATCCAAACCACGGTGGCGCGCGTCGCCGCTGTTGATGCGCTCGATATCACTCACGCCAACGATGCGCTGCTCGATCTTGTCCTCGAAGTCGATCTGGAACACGCTGGCATCGAATGTCAGTCCGATCATCGGCGTACCGCGCATTCCAATCTCGGAGGTTTGCGAATCAGACACCGCCGGGTCGTTGTTCACCGCCAGCTCAGACGCCGGATTGGCAACGTCGTCGAAGCGCATTGGCCGGTAGCCTTCGGAAAAATTGGCGTAGCCTTGCAGATTCGCGCTCGCGTCCCAGATGCCGCCAAAGCCGAACAAAGCCACGTCACGATCGAAATCGCGTCGGATAGGTTGGCGCCTCAAAGTGGAAAGCTTGATCTCCTCATCGACTCCCAGCTTGATCTTCTCCAAGCGCAGCGCAGGCACCAGCGAGAAAGCGCCAAAACGGAAGGCGTTTTCAGCGAACACGGCACGGTACTGGCTGTCACGCTCTTGAAGGAACCGGATCGAAGTTTGGCTAGGCGCTTGCAGGTCGCTGGCACGACCCTGCGAGCGCGGGCTATCGCTGTTGTAAACCACCGCGCCGGTGGTCAGCGTGTGATTCTGTCCCCAGTCGACGCGAATACGCGCATCAATGCCCGCAAACTGGAACTGCTGGCGGTCGAACGTGGTGAATCCGGGCCGCGGCTGGCCGCTCAGCACGGTGCCCGCACGACGGCTCCATCGATCGTGATAGCCGGCCCAAGCCTTGACGTCGAGGACCGTGAAATCGTTCAGAGCGCGCTCGTGTGACAGGACGCCCTGGAAGCGCTGCACGCGAAAGTCATCAAAGGGCCGGATCGAAAGATCCGGATTCGCGCTCCATTGTGCGAAAGTCAGGCGTCCTGCCTCATTGTTGAACGACTGAAAGCCGTTCACATCGAGGGTCCAGAAGGCATCCTCACTTTCCTGAAAAATCGCGCTCGCCATAACGCTCTTCACCCGCGAACCGCCGCGCACGCGCTCACCGTCGTTTTCTCGGTAATCAGTGGAAACCAGAAAGCCAAAACGCTCGCTACCTGCGGCCAGCTCGTTGTAATTGCCCTTGAAGCCATAGCTGCCGAAGCTCAGATCAGCACGCCTGCTCAAAGGTGCATTCGGCTCGGGCCTGCGCATAACGAAATTGACCACTGGGCCAGGCTGCGGCCCATAAAGCAGGCCAGATCCGCCGTGGATCACTTCCACTTCGGCCATACGCTGCAGCGGCGGGGCCCACAGCAGCGTGTTGTAAGTCATCCAATCCGACATGATCGGCACGCCGTTCATCAGTACGCTGAAAAACTCGGATTCGTGCGGATCGCCCAAGCCTCGATAGCCGAGGTTCCACTGCCCTTGTCCGTATTGCTCGGAGACGAAGATCCCAGGTGCGCGTGCAAACAGCTCGCGCGGATTGGAGTTGCTGATGGACGGCTGCTGCGAGAGGTCAATCACGTTGGTCTTCTTGCCGAGCAAAATCTTGCCGTCCTCAACTTGTGGCATGACACTCGGCATCAACGGATCTGCTGTCTTCGCGCCCTTAACGCTGACACGATCCAGCAGCTTAGGGATGTTTACGCGCTCCGCGGCTTGCACAGCCCACGCGTTCAGATTGCACAGCAGCAGTGCTTGGACCGTGCCGACGATAAGCGACTTCTTTTTCATTTTTTCCTGATTGATTGCGAGCAGCGAGCGTAGCCACTTCGACTCCGGTTTGCCTCCGACTTTGGGAGGATGATTTTGCGGGGCGCAGGCTTGAAGCGAGCGCCGCGCAAGCTTACCGGAACCCCTTGCTGCAAAAGGACCAGCCCCAGATCGCCCGCAGCAAGTCGAATGGCTCGCCACAGCGGACTGCCCGGCAAGCTGCGGTCCGATTGCCCCAGCAAATATTCCCGCAAGCGCATCGAACAGCAGCACTCATGCACAGGCGCGGAGAACGCGCGCTAAGAGCACTGACATTTACATCCGCATCCGTCTTTGTTTTCAGCAACGCAGGGTGCGATAACCGAAGGGCATTGCGCTGATCCCGATGCAAAGAACTTCCCACCAACAGATCACCCCTGCGCGGCGATAGTTCGGTATGCGGTCTGTCTGGTTGCACTCACCGTCGCCGAGCCAATGAAATCGAACGGCTTCGCTTCATCCTCATCCTTGGACAACGAGCGCACCAGCCCCAAGCGGCCGCGAACATCGCGGATGAGCGCATCAAGCACAGCATCGTCAGCTTGGGTGCGGTCCGGCCCAAAAACCACAACGACGTGGACGTTGGCCGGGCGGTCGTGTGGCGGTTCTAATAAGTCAACGAATGCACTCAATGGCGATATTCAAACCCAGGTCGCGCCAGGCCCGATCGGCGGTCATTGCCAGAGCGGACTGCTGCTGCGCCAGAGCGAGACAGGCCCGATCTCCCAGCGATAGGCCCTTGGTGCGAGTGCCGTGGCGCATTTCAGCTGCGCGGCGGGCCTGAGCCTGATCGAAGGGCACATTCACCAGACCCAGTGCCGCGATGCGTTCTTCGGCCTCGCTCAGCGGTATTTGCCAATCGGCCAGGCGGGTCAGCACCTCGGCCAGATTCACGGTCGAAATCTGGCACGGCTGGGATAACAGCAGGTCTTCAATCCGTCCAGCGCCAGTCTCGGCCTGCAAATAGGCAAGCAGCGCTGAGGCGTCCAGCACAACAATTCGCGGGATTTCAGCCACGTTCTGGCTCGGCTCGCCGCTCACTGATCAACTCGTCCACCAACGACAGCTCGGCGGGCACGTACTCGCGCACCAGCGCCTGCGCGCGGCGCATCCGCTCGCGCCGCGTACTCAGGCGCGCTTCACCGTCTAGCAGCTCCCACAACACCGTATCGCCATCCTTCACACCCAGCGCCCTGCGGATTTCAGCGGGAATGACAACACGCCCACCTTCTGACATTTTCATAGCGATCATGTGGATATACCATTTTGCCAATGCAATGGCATTCTAGCTTCAGTTCGAGGGCTTCGCCAGCGAGACGACGCGAAACTCTTCGAGTCTTGCACCCAAGGCCGACAGTTCATCGGCGGACAGCTCTTGCCCTCGCATCGCCTCCGGCAGGTCGAGGGTCAAGTTGAAATAGCGCGCGCCGCGCTGACATACCTCGGCCGCAAGGTGTACCGGCAGCGTGCCGATGACTACATCGCCGACTTGAATGGCAGCGGGGGCGAGGTGGGCGAGTTGCCGGTCTAAGTGCAGTCCCGGTCGCGCCGCCCATTCGATGGCGGCGTAATG
>Ga0105048_10003881_pt1 | contig 24436 bp, 22 predicted proteins | sample MAT05_FD_78382 | JGI IMG/M metagenome (GOLD analysis project Ga0105048, IMG submission 78382) | Freshwater microbial communities from Lake Fryxell liftoff mats and glacier meltwater in Antarctica - MAT-05 | ecosystem: Environmental > Aquatic > Freshwater > Ice > Liftoff microbial mat | place... | reverse complement strand
GAAGGAGAGCCACCAACGGGGGGTGCGCCACCTTCAGAAGGAGAGCCACCAACGGGGGGTGCGCCACCTTCAGACGGTGAGCCGCCAACAGGAGCAGCGCCACCTTCAGACGGTGAGCCACCAACGGGGGGTGCGCCACCTTCAGGCGCGCAACCACCTTCGTTGCGATCGCCACCTTGCGGAGGCTGACAACCGACACTCGCAGAACCACCCTGCGACGGGCTCCCACCTTCGGGTGCACCGGCGCCAACAGGGGCATCGCCCCCCTCCGCAGCCTCACCACCGGCTCCCGGATCCGAAGTGTCCGCGATGCCTCCCGGAATACAGCCCACGAGGGCAAAATGGGCCGGCAATAGCAGTCCCGCGAACGTTCCGAATCTAGTGCCTCTTCGCATGATCAATTCCTTCCCTTCGAGCGCAGGCGCGAAGCCCGCATGGGAGGAATCGGGACGCAGGCGGAGAATCTTTAGGCGCCGTGAACAGATCGGACGTCAGCGCGGAACCATCCAGAAAGGGGATCAACTGTAGCCGTCGGCCGCGACGACCTTCAGGGTGCGGCCTACCGCCAGGCCAAACACGCTGTCGCTTTGCGTCTCGGCCACGTCCTCGCGCGGGCGCAGCTCGACCAGCGAAAGCACGGCGAACGTGAACAGGAGCGGGAACCTCAGCGCCATCTCGGCCGGGGCGTAGAAAGGAATGCTCGTGCCGTCGAGCTCGAGGTCACAGCGCACGCGGCGCTCGCCACACAGGGTGCGGTAGCGGTACTTGCGCTCCTCGAGCAGCGTGCGCTCGACAGCGTCGGCCAAATACCCCGACGGGAGGCTCAAGACGGACATCGCTTGTTCGATCTGGGTCGCCATGTGTTGCGTGGCTTTACTGGTCGGCAGCACGCTCGCCGCCAAAGCGTCGTCCACCGCTGCCAGCGTGGCCGCCAAGCGCTTGTCGCCACCTGCGAATGGCTTCGCGACGGCCGCGAGCGTACGTAATGCATCGAGCGGTTCGAACGTCGGCCGAAGGTTACCGCTCGCCAGAAACACGGGCACCGTGAAGCTGTCGACGTCCGCGAGCGCCTGTTCGTTGCCTGCGCGCATCGCAGCGAGGCTGTCCGGGCGAGCGACCGAGAGAATGCCGAGCACCTCGCGCGCTTCCGCTTCCTCGGCATTCTCGGTGCCGCGGTCGACGCTTGTGAGGCTGCGTCGCGTTTTGGCGAGACTGCCGAGCACCGGAGCGAAGCGCGCATCGCGGCGCATGCGTCGCGGTAGTGTGCGATCGAAGCCGAGCAGCTCGACCATCGCTCGGCGCTCGAGCGGCGCGGGCATTGCCTGCAGCCGCCGCGCTGCGGAGGTCGCTGGCGCGGGCTCGATCGCCGCGTCCGAAGCCGCCTTGGCTGTCAGCGCAGGCGAAGACGCACGGCGTGCCTTTGGCACGGAGTGAATTTCTCCGTGCCAAGGCGATGAAGTCGCGGGCGCTTGCGCTCGTTCTTGGTTCCGGAGGGGCACGGAGGAATTTTTGTTTGTTGATTCAACCTCCGGTTGAAACAGCGCCGCATCGCCAAACCCTGCACGACTCTGAACCACGCTCGGACGCTGCGGCGCCTCGGTCGCATTGTGATAGTCGTGCGCAGAAGCGTCCGTCGGGGGCCCGCTCGACCAAGACGGCGGGGCCGGCGGCGGCCGCGAGGGCACGAAGGGCAGGCCGCCGGCTTGCGCTTGCAGCTCATCGAGATCGGCGCACGACATCGACATCGTTTTCTGAGTCTTGTACATGTTCGCCTCCACTACCGGCCAAAGACCGCGCCGAGCTCGCGGCCGCGTTTGATCAGACCCTCGATCACACTGATCGTCGATTTCACGTCACGTATCGACTCCGGGATCGGGTTCTCGTCCAGCACGCCGACACCTTCGGCGACGCCGACCACGTCGAGCGCGCGTTTGAACCAATCCCACGCATTCTTGGGATTTTTGGCAAACCCCACCAGCGTCAATGCCACGCTCACGCCCTGCATCGGGCCGCTGAGGTATTGACCCGGCCCTGCCCCGCTCAGCGCGCCGCCATAGAAGATATGCGCTGAGCCCCGGGCAATGGTGCCCGCACAGCTCGTGCTGTCAGTCCGGCGCGAGGCGGGGAAGCCCTCGATGAAGACGCTGTCGCTGCCCGTCGTGACGAAGCCCCCGTGCTGGTCGGTCTTCGTGATCTCGCTGGCGTGCGCAGCCTGGAGCTTCGCCTCGTCGAGCAGCACGTGCACGACGCCCTCGATGATCTTCTCGGAGCCGTCTTCGGGCACCACATACTTGTCGAGCAAGCCGCCCGCACCCATGCCCAAGCTCGCATAGCCAGCGAACGCTACCAGCGAAATGCCCCCGCTGAAAACGGCGAGCACCACCGCGACCCCCGCGCCGACGGCAAGCCCTACGTGGGTTCCGGTATTGGATACGTGGGCGACAGGCGAGCTGACACGGGCGGCTTCTTCCAACATGGCGGTCTACTTTTCTCGGAGCTCCAAGGAGTCGGCGAACGCCTTGATTACTTCTTCGACTGCGGTTCGCGATTTCGCGAGCCCGCTCGCGGTGACGATCAGCAGGCGATCGCCAATCTCGATGTAGAGCTGCGCTTGAAACACAGCTCGCCCCTCGCGCCGCCAGCGAAACGAGGAGGTCGCGTGGTCCATCGCGAGCTCGAATGTGGGGGCCGCTTCCGGTGCGAAGTGGGGAAACCGCTTCTCGAGCTCACCCGATGCCGCCGCGAGCATCTGTTGGGGCGAGCGCCGGCCTTCCGAGCTGTCCCGTTGGATGGCCACGGTCACGCTGTCGCCATCGACCGACCACTCGAGCAGCTGTGTGCTGCGGTCGACCAGCCCGTCCGGCAGCTCGACGCTGAGCTCGTCTGTCCAATACGGTGTCATGTCGTCTCTCCGAGCCGCACAGTCTTCTGCGACGCTGCGATCACGGCGGCAGACGTCGTGGCGACGATGAATTGAGTCGCGGGAAAGGCCTCGCGCAAGAGTGTCAGGCGCCGAGCCGCCTCTTGCCCGTCGATATGCAGCTCGGGCGTGTCATAGAGCACGATCGAATTGTCCAGGCCGACGAACACGAGGGTGGCGGCCACCGCGAACGCCTCCCATTCGGAAGAAGAGCAGCTGCCTAGGGCGCCGCTGCCGCTACGGGACAAGAGCTCGATGTCCGAGTCGCGCGTCACGCCGCCGAGGTGCCGGCCGGGGCAGAGCTTGCCGAAGAGCGATCGCAGCCTTTGGACTTGGGGGTCGCGCCGGCGCATTGCCTCGATCACCAGCCGCTTGATGACCGCGTACTTCTCGGAGCCCGACGATAGCCGCTTGCGACGAAGCTCCGACACGAAGTCGCCCGCAGCCGTGGCCGAGCTCGGCAGCGCTCGACCCGGCGGAACGTAGTCCAGCTTGCCGGTCGAAGGCTCGTGATCGTAGCGCTGCAACAGCTCGAGCAGCGCCGGATCGTTCGCGACGGGCAGCCCCTTGATCGCAGGAAACAGCGCCTCGCTATCACAGAGCGCTTGTCGCAGGCCCACCTCGGCTTGCTCGGCTTCCGAGAGCGACCACCTCAGCATGACTTTTGCGGCCTTGTCGCCACCACCCGTAATGGCCGCGTCGCTTGGGCCTGCGCCATAAGGAGCCAGCCTCTCTTTGGCGTGCACGATACCGAGCAGCAGCCTCGACTTGCCAGTGCCGGGTGCGCCTGTAATGGCGATCAGATCGGCGGGCCTGCCGCCGTCGCACAAATCGGCGCTGCCGTCTTGCAGCCCAGCGACCCCCAGCCAGCTGACGGCAGCCAGCTTCATCAGTTGTTCGCTCCGAGGATCGTGGTGATCTCGTCGATCTGGTCGCCCGTCAGCGGAACATCGGAGCTGATCTGGCCAGGCTGGTAGTTGTGACGCAGATAGTCACCCGTTTCAGCGGGGCTCTGCGCGAGAAACTGCGGGTCGCGGTCGTAGCCTTGCAACACCATGTCGTTGACCACCTCGTTGACCACCGGGTCCGCAGACACCGGTGTGGCGCCGGGCGTCTCGGTTTGGCGATCGAACGCTGCTCGACGACGGTCCAGCTGCCGCTGCTCTTCGGCGGCCTCGGCTGCGGCGGCCTCCGCCTGCTTTTCGCTCTCGGGCTTCGGACGCGTGCCATCGTTGATCGCAGCGTCCGTGTCCGCATCACCGGGGTTGATGAAGACATCCGTCGACTGGATGATGATGAACTCGGGCCGCAACACGATGCGCGAGCTGCCAACCTTGAGCACCATCAAGTCCTCGGCCGTGTGCTCCTGAATCTTCGCTTTGGAGTCCCACTTCAGGTCGACAGCGAGATGGGAGTTCGCATGGCAGGTAAACGCGTGCTCCCCGTGCGTCGTATGGCTCTCCGCGCCCATCACGGCCACGCTGCGGTCGCCGAACACCAGGGTGCTCTGGTTGTCTGCTACCTCGATGCTCTGGCGGTTACCGACGACGAGGATGTCATCGGTGCCGACCTGCTCCGCACGGTGGTTGCCGATCACCGCCGTCTTCGCGTTCTTGACGACGACGTTCATGTCCTTCTCGGCCTGCAGATAGAGCTGCTCGCCGTTCGGCTCGTCGCAGAACGAAAGCTCGTTGCCGCTCCACTTGTGCGTCGAAGTGTCGGGCGATTGGGCCTTGAAGAACGGGTGATGCAGCTGTTCGTGGAGCGCAGAAGCGTCGAGCGGCTTGCCTTTGCCGCCGAGCAGGCTGCCCACGAGACCCAACGCCAGACTCGCCACCTCGGAGCCTGCGTTCGGGCTGGTTGCAGAGCGGATGCCGCTTACCTTCTTGAAGCCCGGCAGCTTGTAGGGCGGCGGCTGCGTCGTCGTGAACACGCGCCCGAGAATGACCGGCCGATCGGGGTCGCCGCCGACGAACTCGAGCAGCACCTCTTGGCCTACGCGCGGCAGATTGATGGCACCGAAGCCAGCGCCACCCCACGGCTGATTGACAGGCACCCAGCACGACGAGCGCTCGTTGCGTGCGCCTTCGCGGTCCCAATGAAACTGCACGCGCACCCGACCAAACTCGTCCGTATGGATCTGTTCACCAACAGGGCCGACCACGACGGCGCTCTCGACGCCGGTCACGCGCGGCTTCGGGGTCACCATCGGCGGGCGATACGGTTGGTCCGTCGCCGCACATTCAACCTTGCTGATCCAGGGTCGACCTGGGCCGCCTGCTATCAGGTTGCGAATCACGAGCAGCGATCTGCCCTCGACCTCGCGCGATGGGTGCCCGGTAATGGTCAGACAATGGCCGGGGACGAGATCGATCGCCGGTGTCGCGAAGCTGATCACACGCGCTGCTGATCGCGCCGAGAGCAATCGATTCGACACCAGGCTGCGGCCAGCAGCGGTGTCGGTACGGGCAACGCCGCGATCGTCCGCAGCTGGCGTCTCGCCCACGATCTCCGTCTCGAACAGAAAGGCGCCAGGGCTCCACTCCATTACCTCGAGCGCTTGTTCTTGCGGCAGGCCATGGCTCGCCTCCAATGCGGGCTGCGCATTCGAGGGCCTGCGATAGTCCAGATCTTGCACCCGGTGTCGGCCAGGTCGCACCCGCTGCCGCACCGTGAGGTGGTTGACCCAGCGCTTCGCGTGCTCTGGCGGTGTGTCGAAGAATGGCAGGCTCTCGATCGTCGGAGCGATTGCCTCGAGCGCATCGGCGAGCACGACAACGAAGCTGTCGTCGGAGAGCGCGAACGCATACGAGACACCGATCGACTCCAGCATGCGGCTGATGAAGGCAAAGTCGCTCTCGCCGTACTGAATGATGAACGAGCGGCGCTTGTAAGGGTGCAGCGTCCGCCGGAGGAAGCGGATGTTGCGCTCGCCGAGCAAGCTGGTGACCACGTCGAGCTCGGATTGGTTCTGAAACACGCGGTAGTTCTGCCCCTGTGTCGCGAGCCAGAGCGTCGGGACCACCGATAACGCATAGGTAGAAAGGCCGCTCGGCTCGACACGTAGCTGCGCGATGTCATCGACCACGCCCTCCCACGCCCGCGTGTGACCCAGCCGGTTCAGCGCCACGCGCGCTGGTTGGCCAACGACCGCGCTGAAGTCGATGTCTTGGTTGTGGCTGACGACCTCGAGCTCGATACGGAAGAGCATCGACACCCCTTCCGCAACACGTAGCGAGCGAACGTCGAGCACGTCGCCCGCGGAGATCGAGATCGTCGTTTCGTTGGTCGTCAGCGACAGGTCCATCGTTCAATGCCTCGGCTGTTGCAATGTACGGTGGCTCGCGTGCCCTTCCCCACTCCGCGCAACGACCAATCCAAGCCGTTGGAATTACGTAACTTTGTCGATAGTGAGGAACGCGACCTCCGCTGCCTCTACGCTCGAGCGATGGCTCGAACGCGAGACCCACTCGCTCCACAGCCAGGCCCCCAGCCGACCCGCGAAGACTCGCGCGATATCGTGGAGGCGATCGTGGGCGCGGTGATGGCGATCGCCGACCCCGAGGCGACGATGGACGCCTTCGCCGAACGCGCAGGGGTGGGCGTGGCCTCGGTGTATCGCTACTTCCCGAGCCGCGGCGCCATCTACGCCGAGATCTCGCGGCGGCTGCACCGGAAATTTCTGTCTCAGCTTCGCGAGGTGCTGGCGCGCCCGTTCTCGAGCGTGGACGAGACGGTGACGGCGGTGTGCCGCGTGGTGGTCGACGGCCCGGGCGTCAGCCGCGAGCTTCGGCGCTGCCTCAACGCAGCCGTGCCCCTCTCCTGGAGCCAGGAGAGCGCAGACGACACCTACCGCGTGGCCATCACGGAGATCGTCGTCTGGCTGACAGAGAACATGGAGGCACCGCCCGCCGATCTGCCTCAGCGCGTCTTCGTGGCGTTCTCCGGCGCGCGCGGCGCCATCATGATGGCGATGCTGTTTCCGGACCTGGCTCCCGAGAGCGAGAAGCTGATCCAGTACATGGCGCACGGCACGCTTGGGTACTTGTTGGCCCCCCCGTGAGTGGGTGTTGCCTGGTGCCGAAGCTCGGCCGACTACGTCACCGCAAGCGGCGCGGCTTCTGGCTCTTGGGCTTCGACTTCGCACCCGAGCGGCTAACCCCCCAGGCACCCACGCCAAGCCACCGACCACGGCGTAGCGGAGCCCGAGCGCGTCGAGCGCCGCCACAGCTTGAAGCAGGGCATCACCGACATCGGGGGTCACCTATCGGCTCGCCAACAACCGAAGCGGCTCGTAGTAGAGCCGAGCCTTCAACGCGAGAGCCTTTTCTCGCGGCTGCTCCGACCCTCCAGTCGCAATCTGGAGCTCGATCACCAGCTGACTCAGCTCGAGCGCCTTGTGCACGCGCGCCTCCGGAGTCTGAACCGCTGCCTCCGCCCGTGCCTCGGCGTCATCCAGATCGTTGCGAAGCCGAAGCCTCTCCCTGTCGAACGGCAGGAGCACAGCGTGAGCGTAGCAGCAACTCGGGGGTTCTACGTCAGCCGAGCTCGACCAGGTTCACCGTCGTGGCAATCACGACCTCCGGCATTCGCTGCAGCGCCGATGGCACCTCGTAGAACGGCAGCGCGTCTCGGTCGACGATGAACGGTGCGACCTTGCCCAGCCGCCACGTCGTGCCGAAGCTCTTCTGCCCCTCGCGCACAACGACGTTCATGCCCGCCAGCTCTGCGTCGCTGTTTGCGCCGCGGTGACGAGGCCACGCGCCGGCGACCGCAACGTGAATGCCGTTCTGTGCTGCTTCGGCTTGGTCTTTGACCAGCACGAGATCACCGGTGACGAGCGCGACGCCGTCGAGCAGGAACAGGCCTTCCGGCGGGCTCGTCATCGGCCGATCGGTGGCGACGCGCACCGAGATCGCCGTCGGTCGGTGATACGGCAGCTCACTGAAAGAGAGCGGCGTGGTGCCGACCGCGATGCTGCCGATCATGATCCGTCGATGCGCTGCTCGCCCAAAGGAGGAAAGGCAGCGATGTTGGACATGGTGGCGGCTTTGACAGTGATGATCGACATGGGTGGCCTCTCGTTTTGGGTTTGTGCAGGGGCCCCTGCTGGAGGGTAGAGGTCGGCTGGCGGCCGCTTTGGCGGTCGCCTCGAAAAAAAGGTGCGTCCGTCCGAGACGCGGAATCGAGCGCCTCTGTCGGGCGTATGCCCCCTCCAGACAGGATGCGGCTCGCTTGTTTTTGGGTGGCGTCGAGCGCTGCGTGCGCGCCGGCGGGCGACCCGCTTCCCAGCGAGATCGTTCCGGCGTCGGGGACAGCAGCCACGGCGACGGTCTCGGCAACCTTCGCAGCACCGACAGGATCGTCGGCTGCAGCGTCGCCGGCGGCAGCACCCTCGGCCGCGGTGCCGACCGCCAGTGCGCGGACGTCCTGGTTCGGGACGCTGCCTCCCGAGCCATTGCCTGCGTTCGAGAAGCAGCACCGCTACGCGAGTCTGCCGCACTTCGATGCGGTGATGGGCGTCCCCGCTGGCTGGCACGACCACAACATCCGCAATGGCATGAGCGGCGTCACCCAGGGTATGTACGCCATCCCGCTGGACAGGACCGCGATCGTGCTCGTCGTCGACCACGGAACCGTTGACGAATCGCTGGTCGAATACGGCGCAGGTGCGTGGCTCGGACTCAGCGGGGACGGTCGGGTCGACCAATGGGGCGCCGTCACGCCAATCACCGTCGGCTCGAACACCAAGGCGTTCACCATGCGCCGAGCAGCCGGGAAGCTCCGCGGCAAGCCAGCCGACTTCGTCATGCTGCGCCGACGCTTTCCTTCGATCGAGACTGGCAAGCGGACGCTGATCTTGGCCGGTGGCATCGAGCGTGGTGCGACGGCTGGGCGCCGGGCGGAGTACGAGACTTGTTTGGCGAGCTTTCGCGACCTTGTGATCGAGGTTCAAGACAGCCGCTGACTTTTAGCCCGCGCGCAGGTCGACGAAATCTGAGTGCCGCTCGACTGCTGCCAAGCAGTCGTCCACCCATTGCGGCAGCACCGCGTAGATCTTCCGAAGGTGGCCACCTTCGGTGCGCGCGCAGAGGCGAGCGTCATCGCCATCGACAGAGTTGTCGTAGACGTACACGCGATCCGCGAGACGGATCATCGGCGCCAGATTGGCCAAGGACCGAACATAGCGACTCACTATTTTTTCGATCGGAACCGTATGCCCTCCAGCCATCACGCGTCCGGCCACGCGCGCCGCGTTGATGCGCGGGTCGGAGGTCCCGATGAAGAAGACTCGAACGAAATAGCCGGCCTGCTTTGCCCGCCCGATGAAGTCGACCTTGGCGTCCGTCGACAGCACGGTCTCGAAGGCGATTCCTTGACCGGCCTGCAGCAACTCCTCACGTCTCGCGTCCGTCCAGCGGGCCGCGCTCAAGACCGCTTCACGCGAGTTCCAGTCGCCGAACCGGTCGCGCGCGACCTCGTCTGGATTCAGGTATTCGACGCCCTCGCTCCAGCGCTCGACGCGCAGCCTCTCAGTTACGGTCGTTTTGCCTGATCCGTTCGGCCCAGCGACGACGAGCAGGACTGGACTCAAGGCTTCGCTCGAGCCGCCTCGGCATCATCGAGGCGTCGCAGCGCCCGAACGCGCGCGACTTCAATCTCTCCTCGCAGCTTCCGAAGCATCTCGACCTGCAAAGGCCGCACGCTGGCGAAGGCGCGGCTCGAAAGCCCAACGAGCTGCGCGTCTGATGGCTCCCAGTCCGGATCAGCCAGGTTCATCGGCTCGCTCATGCTTGAACGATACCGCCCCCACGAGGGGTTGACCACTCCGAGCAGGTGAAAGCATGGGCCGGCGTCGTGCTAGGCTGGTCTGTCGAAATGACGCAGGCGACACGCGCTCAGATGACGCCGGACGCGTTCCTGATCTGGGAGCGAGCGGAGAGCGAGCGCCACTTCTTCATCAAGGGCGAGGTCTTCGCGATGGCGGGCGGCTCGCCTCGACACAGCGCGCTGGGTGCGCGTGTGATCGGACAACTGAGTCGCGCGTTGGCCGGGCGCCCGTGTGACGTACACACCTCCGACCTGCGCCTCGCCGTCACTGTCGATCAGTTCGTGTATGCAGACGCCGTTGTCGTTTGTCGACCCATCGCACTTCGACCCGGGTCGGCCGATGTAGTGACGAATCCATCGGTCGTTGTCGAGGTGCTGTCTCGCACCACCGAGGCCTACGACCGCGGCGACAAGCAAGCCGCCTACTTGGCGCTGGCATCGATCAAGAACCTGGTGCTCGTTTCGCAGCGCGAAGTTCGGGTCGAGGTCTACTCGCGCCGCGAGAACGGCGGCTTTCACTTCGAGGTCCACGGCTCTGGAGACACTGCCATTATCGACGGCGTCGAAGCGACGCTGGCTGTCGATGAGCTGTACGGCGGCGTGTTCGACCTGCCTGGCGACGCGCCATAGCGCCTTCTGCAATAGCGGCGCACGAGCTCGGCCACTTCCTTCGGGAAGCCGCATCAGCAGATCAACGCCGACGAGAGCCGACAAGCGCGCGCCATTTCTCGTCGACCATTGTGGCGAGCGCCGGCGATCGAATCTTCGCGACCCACGCCGACGCCGCTTGCCGGTCGAAGCCACGCGGGAGCTCGAGCTCCGGAAGCGCCGAGAAGATGCGCGCGCGCGTTGCCGAGAGATAGAGCACGTCGAGGAGCGCCTTTTCAGGAGTCGCAACCTTCGCGCCGCTGGCCATCTCGACGAAGCCGCCGAACATCTCGGGAGCGACACGGTGAATCGAAAAGGTGCCGAAGTGCGTACGCAGCGTCCGTGAGCGCCCCAGAGACACTGCAAAAACCCGGCTCGGGATCTGCTCGATCATTCCGTGGAGGTGGAGCGCAGTCTGCAGCGAAATGTACGCCGGGAGCGGCGCGGTGAGGTGCTCCGGAAGAAGCAGCGGGTCGACCACCGCCCCGCGCACGCTCCACAAACCGCGCGTGATCGGAGCGACGAGACCGCTCTCGCCGAGACGACGGAGTACTTTATTGGCGGAGTCGGTCGACGTTCTGAGCAGAGCTGCGGCCTCCGCGGTCGAGATCACGTCGATGCCGAGCGAGAGCAGCGAGGAGAGCGCGTCGGCGCCGCTCACCTGCCGAGATCTTCCAGCTGTGCGACGACGTCCGCTTGCAGCAGATCCCACGACGTGCGGGATTCATAGAGCACGCGGTGTTCGTCCTCCAGAAATGCGACGACTTGGCCGGAGAACTCGTCGAACGAGACGCCCATCGCACGCTCCACGGCGCGCGCGATGTCTTGCTTTGCAGCCTCTGAAAGAGTGACCGGCGTCGCGCCAAGCTTCCCGAAGAGCAAGGCGAGATCGAAAATGTCACGAGCCTGTGTCTCCGTGCGGTGCGCGAGAGCGGCGATCTTCTGGGCGATCGCCGCGGGTGCAAGATAGTGCTCACCCAAAGCGGTCGGCAGCGCGTACCTGCGCGTAAGCGACCGATCGATCGGCTCGAGTGCAGAGCCTCCGGCTGCCGCGCGCCGCGAAAATTCAATCTTGGTTTGGAACGGCGTCGCCAGATGCTCAGCCGTCAGCCCGACCTTCCACCGTTGTGTGACCTCGGTCTGCTTCGGCGCGGAGAAGCCGCTCAGCAGCAGGCCCTTTGCGCCAAGCATCGTCTTCAGTGGACCGCCGTCGAGCAAGCGGTCGATCTTGTTCTTCAGCGTGGTCTTGGAGGTGACGTGAACGTCGAGGTCGATGTCCTCGGAGAAGCGCACACTCCCAAACCAGAAGCGGAGATTGCAGCCTCCCTTTACCACGTAGTGAGATCGGTCCGGGCCCGACGACAGGAGTCGCAGAAACAGCAGATGGAAGATCTCTGCCGACTCGCGATTCGAGGGCAAGGAGGGCGCTGCGAGCACGATGAATGAGTATGCGTCGAATCGACACATATGTCGATTGTTCGAATACTAAAACGGCCAACGCGCGGCGGGCGCCTGCGTGGCTCTACGGCCGCACTGGCCCGAGCCGGACCTCGTGCGCGTTGCCGTCGAACAGCATGGCGCGTTCACGGAACGAAGTGAGGCCGAGCAAACCGTGAATGTTGCCCCCGAGCGAGGCGACCGTTTGCTCGAAGTAAGGAAACGACGGAGCGCGCAGGACGGGCACTGTCACGACATCGCGCGCTGCCATCTCCAGCTCGACCTCGCCGAGAAAGAAGAACAACGGGTTGCCCTTGGCATCTGAAACCTCGATCTCCGCGTCACCCGGTTGGCCTTGCTGGCCGAGCCACAGCGTGTGGAAGGCACCCGTGTCCAACATCAAGCGCACCGGGGTTCTGTCGAGCAGCACCGGCGCGATGATCATGCCCTCGACATCGTCGTAGGGGAGCACCGACCAACCACCCGCCTCGTCCACGACTTCTTCCGGCGCAGGCCGCACCACGCGCTCGCCTGGCATGTCGAGCAAGCTCGTCGACTCGATCAAGTAGTCGGCTCCCAGAAAGCCGAGCACCGGCTGACCAAACGCCTCGCCCAATGATTCGAGCCCGCCGCGCGCGGGGATCGACAACGTCTCGCAACCGATCGTCAACATCGCCGCGTCCTTCTCGAAGCCCCGCTCGTCTGGCCCGAGGTTCAAGAAGGTGAGCCCGCTGCCAGTGTCGATGAAGAAGAGGCCGGCTCGGCCGTCGACCTCGACTGGAACGTACAGGCGTTGATCGTCGATCAGGAGCGGGACCTCGTTCTCGACGCAGCTTGGTGCTTCGCCCCCGCTGCCGCCGGCGACAGGTGGTGAGCCCGCGGTTGGGCCTTCGCCGCCTGCGCTGCTGCCGCCGGCCGCGCTGCCGCCCAGCGGCGCGACGCTGTCGTCGCCGCAGGCGAACAGCGAGAGAACGACGAGCAGAGCCGCGGGGCGTGCGTGAAGCATGCTGGAGCCTACGCCGACGGCATCGCGAATGGGCGACGCCTAGATCGAACGAGATCGATTCACAGGTGGTTTGATCTCCCCTGGCTCGGGGCGCGTAGTCACTTCTTCTTCTTTGCCATGTTGTCGAGCATGGTCTTGCAGGCGTCCTGATTGCTTGCTTGCACGGCGGCCGCCACCGCCTTCTCACACAGCTCCTTGTTCGGCCCGTCCGAGGAGCATTCGCTCTTCTTCGAATCGAGCTCGGCGCAGGCGCCGCCTCCGCAGCCACCCAGCGCTGTCGACGAAAAGCCCATCACGAGCAGCCCTGCGGCCGCTACGAGCTTGAGGACAGTTGCGCGACCGAGATCTCTGGCATTGTTCATTTGCGGGCGCGAAGCATGTTGTATGCCGCTCACCGCGCTGGTCGTTATGCCGGCCAAACATCGCTCGTGTAGCGCGGGAAGCAACAGACCCGTGTAGCGCGGGGCGCCACACTAGCGAGCCTTGCAACGAAAATACCTATCGCGTGTAACGCTGACTGTCCGCTACACGGAGGTCATGAAGAACGCATTCTCGCTCGTCGTGATCTGCGCGGCCCTCGGCTGCGGTGCTGTCGGCTGCGGTGCTGAGGGCGGTGGCAGTGCCTCGAGCTCGGCGTCTGCTGGCGCCACGGGCTCGGCGAAACCCGCCGACAAGAAAGATGCAGCGAAAGACGAGAAGAAAGACGAGAAGAAAGACGCCCCGAAGCAACCCGCCACCAAGCTGACGAAGAAGCAGCTCGACGACGGATACGACGCTGGCTTCGGAATGGCGATGATGAAAGAGCCGCTCGACAAGAAGCTCGCTGCCGTCGAAGCAAAGCTCGGGGCCCCCGCCAAGTCCGACGCCGACAGCAAGACCTGGTACGGGCTGGACGGCGACAAGTGCAGCGAGATGAAGCTCAATCTCAAGGATGGAACATCCGTGGTCGGCAGCACCGACAAGGCGAGCTGCGGGCTCTAGTCGGCGGCAGCGCGCGCGGTTGCGATTGGGCTTGCGCATCGCTGGGCAAGCTCGAGCCGCGAGCCCAAGCGGAGCTTGCGTCAGTGGCGACGCGCGCCGAGACTGCCGTCGGTCGGGAATACGGCACTCGCTGAAAGTTCTGCTTTTTCACCAGCACCGGATCGCCATTGGTGGAGCTCATGATGCCGTCGATGCGCTGCTGGCCCGCGGGCGTCTGCCCCCCCCGACAGCACGCAACTTGCTTGTTTTTGGGCGGCGTTGAGCGCTGCGTGCGCGCCCGCGGGCGATCCGCTCCCCAGCGAGGTCGTTCCGGCGTCGGTCAGTGCAGCGACGGCAGCGCCTCGGCAGCCTTCGCAGCGGCGACACGCTTTACCTGAACGGCTCGGCCCAGCGACGACGAGCAACACTGGCCTCAAGACTTCGCTCGAGCAGCCTCGGCATCATCGAGGCGTGGCAGCGCTCGAGCACGCGCGACTTCAAATCTCTGCTCGCAGTTTCCGACCGCCGCTGCCGCTCTCCCGCCACGCAGGTGGCTCACTCTGGTGGGCCGGTGCGGCTGTGACAGTGGAGCCGCGCAACTCGTTCGTCGAGGTGCCGCCCTATCGCCCGACTGCACTCTGGGAATTTTTCTTCGCGCGACCGCTAAACGTGTCCCCAGCCGACCTCTCGTTCTGTGCAGGGGGCCAGCCCGCAATCTCGTGGCGGCGCACCTGCGCTCGAGAGCAAGATCATGCCGACCAAATGTGACTCCACGAAGCGCTCACCCAGCTGAACAACCTGCCCCTGTCGGAGCAGTCATCCCTTGTGAGTGGCAACAACTTCGAGGCCGACCAAAAGAAGACGCGATCGATGACGCCAATCATCGGCAACTGGCAGCGGTCGATCAGCAATGCTTCGACGGCGACCACGTCGCTGACGGACTACTACGTGGGTCGCTGGGCTAGCCCCGCGCTCTCGACTCTCGGCGGAACATCGATCGCCGCTGATACTTGGACGCTGAACTTCGCTGCGCTCGAGTCCGACGCGAGCGCGAGCTTCCCCGTTCCGGGGACGGCAGCGATCAACCTCACCATGTACGTGTGGCGGCCGCTCACCAAGTCGATGGTGGATGTCGTCATCAACAGCGTGACCGCGGCCGTCTACCAGGAGCCGAGCGCCCCAAACGCAACGCGTGGCGTTCTCGGCCTCACCGCTGACAGCTGCGATCGTACGCTCGCGTTCTACGAGTGCAACGGCGTGCGCATGCAAGACGTCCTCGACAGGGGCTTCAAGGTGTCGATCCACATCAAGGTCAACGGCAACGCCTCCGCGACGCCAACCGTCACCCAGGTCGAGCTGAGCAACGCCGTGCTCGATTCGAGCTTCGCCTCCAATCGTGCGCTCTTGGTCGATGATACCGGCGCGAGCGGCACCACGCCGGGGCCCGCATCTCCGTTGGCGATTTGCAGCTCATCGGACTGGATGTCGACGTGGCTCGCCGCATGGGCGCCCGGCCAGTCGAGCACCGATGCACCACTGGCGTCGACGACGTGAAGACCAGCAGCGTCGCGGTAAAGGGCGAGGTCGCCGTTTTCCGTCATGCCCATCGGCTCTTGCGCGGCAAAGCCGATGATGAGCGAGCCAGTAACGGCGTCGTGGAGACCGCCCTCGCCGAGCACGCGATCCCCGGCCAACTGGCGACCTGTGTTGGCAGGTAGAATTTGCGTGCGCGACTCGGAGTCCCACAAGATGCCCCCGGCCAGTATGCGGTCGCCTTCGATCGTGATCGTCGGCTTCGAGGCGTTGAGGGCGGGGACGGACCACTGACAAGCCACGTCGACGAGGACATCGGGGTCGGCCAGACCGCCGCATGGGTCATCGAGCGTGATGACTCCACCGCCGCCCTCCCCGCCCACTCCTCCGGCATTGCCTCCGACGCCTCCGCCTCCGGCGTGCCACCGAGGCCGCCTTGACCTCCCGAGCCAGCAAAGCCTCCGGCCCCGCCCATCCCACCAATGAGGGGACTGCGCCCGCGCCGCCGCTCGGTGGCGAACCGCCCGACGCGCCTCCGCCCGCAGCGGGGCTGCCACCGGGCTGCTCGCCACCTGGGCCGGACTCGGCGTCCCCGCGCCCAATCGCCAGCAGCAAGAGCGCCAGCACAACTGTGGGAAAATTCCTGCAGATCATAGGCACTTCCAATTGTCGCTCGTCGGCAGTCATTTGTTCATGCACGCCCCACGCGGCTTGCGGCTCAGCGTGCCCCGCGCGGGCGGGACCGCCGCTGCCCACATGCAATTTCAGGCCGCTGCAAAATGCGACAGGGTGACAGCCGGCTTCGCGTCCAGCGCAATCGGCTTCGGCTCCGAGGCGTTCACAACCGCGGGCGATATCGACGCGTTCTTGCTGGTGTTCGGTCCTGCGCCTACCTGTTACTGTCGACGCACTCCGCGGAGTCTCTCGGTCAAAGCTGAATTTCCGCGATCAAGCTTGCTCGCCTCCAAAAGCGCCGCCTCGGCCGTACTGGTGAGGCCAGCACGCTCGGCTGTATCGGCGACCAATAGCCAGCGCGCGACACTCGGATCCTGCCGGGCTGCGCGCTCATATCCAGATGCCGCAGCCTGAAGCTCACCGCGCTCCGCCCGGCGAGCAGCAACCCACGCGTTTGCATCTGCGCATGAGACCCGCGCCGCGCAGCTCGCCGCAACGAACTCGTTGAAAGCTGCATCCAGCTCCGGCGTCGGTGCTCGTAGCAGCAACTGAGCCCGCAGCAGAAGGCATTTGTCGCGACCGACGGGCGCCTTGCAGCCCTCTCGCAAGAGCTCGATCCCCCCCGCAGTGTCTCCCTGGACGGCTAGCGATCGGGCACGCGTTCGCGAACCCAACGTATCACTCGGGGCGATATCGAGCATCGCCTGCGCTTGAGCTTCGATTTCCGCAATACACCTCTGCCGGTCGGCGCAAAGGCCCGTCCCCGCCTCGAGTGCGGCAAGGCGGGCGTCGACAACGCGGCCTCTCGGGGCGAGCTTTCGGGGGTCCCGCTCGATGGTCAACCAATCGACGACTTCCGCCGCATCGTGACTCCCCCGCGCCCGCAGCTGCAGTCCAAGCGCATCGAGAACGAGATGGCCCCATTGCCCCTCAGGCACCGCTGTCAGAAGTTTTTCAGCATCCTGCGTAAAGGCGACCGCAATCCTCGCGGTCAGGTCCGATAGTCCAGGCTCGAACCCAGCGGCCATTCGCAGCTCCATCAGCCCCTGGTCCAATAGTCCGCGCCCCAGTAGGACCTCACCAAGCAGAGCATGGGTTCGCCCAACCGTCGGGCCGCGTTCCAGCGCGCGCTGAATCCAGGGAATGGGGTTCTCGCCCGATTTGCGTGCGTCGAAGGCACCTGCGAGCGGAAAGTAGTAGTCGGCTGGGTGACGCAAGATCGCCTTGACGATCTCGGCTCGTACCAACTCGCCGCGCGTGCCGTCTGCAAGCAGCCCCCGGACGTTCTCGCGGTCGCGGTCCAGCGTGTGCCAGCCCTGCCAAACGCCGAAAGCTCCCATAACAAGACTGAGGCCAAACCCAGTCATCAAGAGCCAGCGGCGAGCTGGGCGACGCCACCTGGCTTCAGGTCTCGCATTCGGATTGCGTTGCGTCGAGTCTGCCGTTATCACGCCCAACACTGCAGCTGCAGCTACCCCCACTGCAGGCAGCTCGAGGCTGTGGTCGACCAGGTTGTGCGCCATCAAGGAGCCAAGCCCCGCTGCTGCACCCATCAGCGCAGCGCTGCGCACCACCTTCGAAGCCGCCAAGCCGAGCACGACCAAGAACGCGATTACCGCCAGCAAGCTCGTGGGGACTCCCCACTCCGCCATCCACTGCGCCAAAAAATTCTCAGGGTGCGTGAAGGCGACATGCGAGTCCACGCTGGGTCGGTAGGCGAAGAACACGCTGGCAAATGCGCCGCGCCCTGCACCGAACCAGGCAAAATCCGAGATCATCGGTTTTACCCAGGAAATCAGCCGGAGCTTCTCCGCATTTTGGCTCAGCACGTCGTTCCAAAACGCCTTGTTGGCACCTAGCAGAACGAAGAGCACAGCTGGAACCAGGACGCCCCCGCCGCCGATTGCAGCGGCGCGCCACGTGATCGCCTTCCGCCTCATGCGTAGAACCCAGAGCCCCATCGCCGCCATCGTAATGACCAAGGCAGCAAACCCGCCGCGCGATCCGGATCGGAGGGAGACGGCGAGTACGCAGACCAACCCCGCGCCGAGCAGCAAGCGAGGAACCACGGGTCGGCGTGAAAGAAGCAGACCCAGTCCAATGAAGACATTGAGATTGAGATAGCCCGCGAGGTTGTTCGGGTTGAGAATCGGGCCGATATGGCCCACCTCGAAGCCGTGACGAGGTGTGTACACGCCGAACACCGCTTTCGCGCCGAGCACAGCGTGCGCTAGCGAGACGAGCGCGATGGTCACACCGACTGCGAAGACGACAAGCAGCACCGGCCCCGAACCACTTCTACGCACCAGCGCAGCCGATAGTAGGCAAGTGGCCGCATAGCTGGCCCATTTCAACGCCTCCAAGCGAGAGGCCCCTGGGTCGAGCGAGAGCGGCGCCGACTGAACTGAAGCACCAATCGGAGCGAGGCAGCGAGACCACGCATCAGCGGCAGTGGGTGAAATCGCAGACACCCAGTGGATCGGTAACGTCTGCGCCTGCAGCAGCGTGATGAGCGAGAGCGCGAGAAACACCCAGACGGCGTGCGAGGTGACTGCTCGGCGCTCGATGCGCAGGGCCACGACTGCGAGAGCCAGTATCAGCGATAAAAAGCCGAACGGCGCGAAGGCGACCGGGACGGCTCCGCCTACGGCCAGAGCCACCCCCGCAACGATGAGAGCCAACGATGGGAGCAGCGCCTTGTTGAGGCAGGTTGAAGCTCGACCGCCGCCAGACTTGGCCGAAGCTTTCGAACGCCATTCGCTCATGGCCGCACCCGGGTCAGCCACGTGCCGAGGAGCGCTTCGTGCTTCTTGTGGAAGCCCTCGAACGAGAAGAACCCTTTCGCCACCTCGGCGCCGCCTGCGCCGAGCCTTGCGCGGAGCTCGGGGGCGCGCGCGAGCTCGATGATCTTCTCGAGGTGCGCACTCGGGTCGAAAGGGTGCAGGTGAAAGCCATTGCGTGACTCGACGATGGCCTCGCGCGAGCCATCCTGGTTCCCCACCAGTATCGGAACGCCACACGCCGCAGCCTCGATCGCCGTGAGGGGCAATCCTTCGCCGCGCCCCACGCCTCGGTCGCCAACCAACGAGAAGATTTGTGCGCTGCGGTAGACGTCCGGCAAGTCGGGCTCATCGATTGCGCCTGCAAAATGCACTCGCTCCGACGTGCCCAACTCGCGCGCGCGCGCGCGGAGCGAATCGACGAGACTGCCGCGCCCCGCATACACCAAGCGAAGATTGGGCACCGCCGCACTCGCGCGCGCAAAGACTTCGAGCAGCCTTTCGTAGCCCTTGTAGGCAACGTCGGGCGTCATCCGGCCCAATGTGAGGACATTGACGAATGCGGCAGGGTCGGGGATGCCGTACTTCTCGAGCACGGCCGGGTTGACCCGGCCCGGACAGAACTTCCGAGTATCTACGCAGTCCCAAACGACCGATGTCGAGCCGGGCGACCGCATTCCTTCGCCCTCGACGTAATTCGCCGTGAAGTGGCAATCGGCGACGACATGGTTCGCCCCCAGAAGGCCCCAGCGAGCGTCCGGTCGGAGACCGCTCCAGACCTCTCGGCCATAGATATTCAGTACGGATACCGAGCCGGCAATGCGAGCGAGCGCGCGCGCGACCCCCGACAGGTTCACGTGCGCGGCAAGAATGATGCTGGGCCTCTCACGCAGCACATCGAAGGTCGTGCGAGCGAGAAGCTGGAGCTTGTGCGAGGCAGATAGGCCGCCCGCCGCAAAGCGTATGCTGTATGGGTCCTCGAAGTCTTCTGGGCTGTGGCCCGCCAACGAGTAGACCGATACGTGGCTTGGACCGAGCAAGTCGCGGAACGCTGCGATTTGGTAGCGGTTATAGCGGCTGATCCCGCCCTTGTCGAAGCAGCCTGGCGTGATGTAGAGCAGGTGAGGTTTGCTCGTTCTCATCGGCCACCCCCCACGGAGGTTCGGTCGATCAACGAACGATGCTTTTCGAGGAACCCCTCGTACGAGAACTCTGCCCTCACCCGATCAACGGCCGCTGCGGCCATCGTGCGACGCAATGGCTCATTGCTGGCGAGGAGCGCAATCTTCTCGACGTGGGCGGAAAGATCGAACGGGTCCAGCACGAAGCCGTTCTTCCCCTCCACGACGGCCTCTTGTGAACCATCTTGGTTGCCAACAAGAATGGGCACACCGCAGGCAGCTGCCTCGAGGGGAGTCAATGGCAGGCCCTCGCCGCGTCCCACGCCCCGATCAGTGACAAGCGAGAATACCTGTGCGCTGCGATAGACGTCCGCCATGTCCGCGTCGTCGACCATTCCTGTGAAAAAGACTCGGTCCGTCAGGCCGATTTCGCCGGCGAGTTGTCTCAGGACGGGAACGAGATCGCCGCGACCCGCAAAGATGACGCGCAGCTTCGGAAAGCGTGGCGCCAGCAATGCGAATGCCCGGAGGAGCCGCTCGTACCCCTTGTAGGCGGCGTCCTGCGAGAGCCTGCCGAGAGTCAGGAGGTTGGTTCCGGTGGCTGGGTCCGGGATGCCATACCTGGCAAGCGCATGCGCTGACGGGCTCCCGGGCGTGAGCCTCCGCAGATCGACGCAGTCCCAGATCACACTCAGGGCCTCAGGCTTTCGAATGCCGTGTTCGACCAGGTAAGACGCAGTGAACTTGCAATCGGAGACTACGTGGTCCGCCTTCCTCAGTCCCCAGCGCGCGTCCGCCCTCATCCCGCTCCACACTTCACAGCCGTACACATTGACCAGCGACCTTCCGCCTACGCTCCGTGCCAGGGTATGCGCGACTCCGGAGAGGTTCAGATGGGCAGCCCAGATCAAGGCTGGCTTTGTGCGTACCGCTTCAGCAAAGGCGCGCGCGATGAATTGTGCCTTCTGGAGCGGCGCGACTCCCCCGGCCGAGTAGGTCGTCTCGATGGGGTCCTCGAACGATTCAGCGCCGGGCCCCAACACGGAAAAGACGGAGACGCTCTGCTGTCCGAAACGCTCGCGCAGGGCGGCTATCTGAAAGCGGCTGTAGCGACTGATTCCCCCCTTGTCGAAGCAACCGGGGGTCAGATAGAGGACCGAGCGCCGAGTCACAAACCCACCTTCGCGAGATCGGCCCACGACAGCAATGCAACGAGACTCCAAACGCGCGAAAAGTTGACCCGGCGATCGCCGGCCAGGAACGACTGCCAGATGTTCTGGACCGAGCGAGCATCGAGTAGGCCAGTACGCGGAATTGCTCCGTCCTCGAACAGGGAATCGACGCGGTTCTTCAATGGCCCACGCAGCCAGGCGTCGAACGGCAACGTGAAGCCCATCTTCGGCCGGTTGACGGCGCTGGGAGGCAATGGCGGGCTCGCTGCAAGCAAGAGGGGTTTGTTGCAGGACCGATGCAGCTTCAAGCTTCCCGGAATCGGCAAGAGCGCGTCGATCAATCGATGGTCGAGCAGCGGCACGCGAACCTCCAGAGCGTGCGCCATGCTCATGACGTCCGCATCACGGAGGAGGGTGTTCCGGAGGTAATTCGAGAGCTCGAGCACGGTGAGCGCATTGACTGGATCGTCGCTCAATCGACCACCGTTGGTCGCCACCGAAGGATGTGACGTCGAATGCGGCAGCGCGCTCGAGAGCTCGCGCGACAACAACGCGCCCACTTGACTAGGCGTGAACATGCAACGGAGCCCGGCATACGCCCCCATCGCGCCGGGAGGGCCGCCGAGTAGATTTGCGAGCTTCCGAGCCCTGATGGAGAGGACGGGCAGGCCGGGAGCTCCCAGCACCGCCTCCATGCCACGCCCCACTGGCCCCGGGACCTTGCCCGCCAAGCGGCTCGCCGTCGCGAAATCGCGGAAGTGGGCATATCCGCCGAAGACCTCGTCGCCACCGAGCCCGGACAGCGCGACCGAGATGCCAGCAGCCTTTACGGCCTTGGAGACGAAGTATGTATTGATGCCATCGGCAGAGGGCTGGTCCAACGCGGCCAATGCGTCATCGATCTCGTCCCTTGCTCGGTCGGCCCGGAGCAACACCTGGTGATGATTGCAGCCGAAGAACGCCGCCACTGCCGCAGCGTGTTGGCCCTCGCTCATCGCGGCTTCGTCAAAGGCCACTGTGAAGGTGTCCAGAGGCCGGGCCGACTGCTGTGATGCGATCGCCGCGATCACGGAACTGTCGATGCCCCCCGAAAGGAAAACACCGACGGGAACGTCGGCAACGAGCTGCAGCTCGATGGCCTCCTTCAGAAGGGGAGCCAGCTCGCTTGCTGCCTGTTCGAAGCTCGTTTCAGAAGTCGGCCATGGTTGCGGACGCCAATACTGATGCACGACAGAGACGCCGGCCTTGTGGGTCAGGTGTGACGCGGGCGGGAGCGAGCGGACCCCTTCAAGAATGGTGTCCGGCTCCGCTACCGAGCCCCACGACAGGTAGCTCTGAACGGCCCGAGCACAGAGTCGTGGCACGACTGCGTTCGACGCGACGAGCGCGCGCACCTCGGATGCGAACGCAATGCCTCCGGGAACGGAAGCCACGTAGAGCGGCTTTACCCCGAGCGGGTCTCTGGCCAGGAACAGTGTCCCAAGCAGCCCGTCCCAGATCGCAAAGGCGAACATCCCGCGCAGTCGACCGAGCACGCCCTCGCCCCAACGCGCATACCCTTCGAGAATCGCCTCGGTGTCGGACGCCGAGCGCAACTGCGCCCCGTCCCGCGCCAGCTCGTCGCGGACCTGCCGATAGTTGTAGATCTCGCCGTTGTAGACGATCGCGTACCTGCCGCCGGACGACCACATCGGCTGCTCGCCTGAGGGCGAGAGGTCGATGATGGCCAGGCGCGTGTGGACCAGGCCGCAGGTGACGCCAGCTGCGTGCGTGCGGAGCTGCGCAGAGCCATCGGGGCCTCGATGCGCGAGCGCACGCAGCGCCGCATCGCTGTCGATCCGGTCAGTGAAGTGCTCGCGAGAGCTGACGAAGCCGAAGATGCCGCACACGGTTTCACCCTACGTGGTCGAACGAGCGCGAACATTCATGAAAGGTTGAGCGGCGTTCCGCATCCAAGCGATGTGCATCGTGACTTGACCTTTCGTCGCCGCAGATCGGAGGATGCTGGCGCCCCATGATTGTCCTCGGTGTGAACGCTTATCATGGCGACGCCTCGGCGGCGTTGCTGGTCGACGGCGAGCTCGTAGCGGCGGCGGAAGAAGAGCGGTTCAACCGCATCAAGCACTGGGCAGGCTTCCCTCGCCTCGCCATCGAGTACTGCATGCGCGAAGCCGGAGCGCGCATCGAGGACATCGACCACATCGCCTTCGGGCGGAATCCGCGAGCCCACCTGCTCGACAAGGTCGCCTACTCGGTGAGCCATCGCCCCGCGATGAGCGTCGTCGCGGATCGCGTCCGCAACCTGTTGAAGGTGCGGTCACCGAAGGGTGAGCTCGGTCGCAGCCTGGGCGTCGACCCTGAGCGCGTGCGAGCGACGAATCACAACGTCGAGCATCACCGAGCCCACATGGCGTCGACCTTCTTCGCCTCCGGCTTCGAGGACGCCGCCGTGCTCTCCGTCGACGGCTTCGGTGACTTCGTCAGCACGATGTGGGGCCGGGGCAGCGCTTCCAAGCTGGAGGTGCTGAAGCGGGTCAGCTTTCCTCATTCGCTCGGCATCTTCTACTCCGCGATGACGCAGTACCTCGGTTTCCCCAAGTATGGTGACGAGTACAAGGTCATGGGCCTCGCTGCCTACGGCGCGCCCGAGTTTGCGGACAAGCTCAAAGCCGTTTTGCACCCGCAAGGCGACGGTTTCGAGCTCGGGCTGGAGTATTTTCAGCATCACACCAAGGGTGTGGCGATGACCTGGGAGGGAGAGCCGAGCTACGACCGCATCTTCACTGATCGGCTGGTCGATCTACTCGGCCCCGCCCGCGAGGCAGGCGCGCCGATGGACGATCGCTACAAGGCGATTGCGTCGAGCACGCAAGCTGTCTTCGAGGAGAGCCTGTTCCGTGTACTGGAGACCGAGTGGAAGCTCACCAAGAACACGAACCTCTGCCTTGCCGGTGGGTGCGCTCACAACAGCCTTGCCGCGGGAAAGATCGTGCCCAGAGGGCCATTCGAGAAGCTGTTCGTCCAGCCCGCAGCCGGTGACGCGGGCACCGCGCTCGGAGCGGCGCTCTACGTTCATCATCACACGCTAGGCCATCGTCGCAACTTCACCCAGACGCACAGCTACTTCGGCCCTTCGTACACCCAGCAGGAAATCGAGACGCTGCTGAAAAACGAAGGAGTCGAGTTCCGCGTGCTGACCGACGACGCGCTCGTCGTCAGAGTCGCGAAAGACATCGAAGCCGGCCGCGTGATCGGGTGGTTTCAAGGCCGAATGGAGTGGGGCCCGCGTGCGCTGGGCAACCGCTCGATTTTGGCGGACGCTCGTCGCGGCGACATGCAGCGGATCATGAATG
>Ga0105048_10003877_pt1 | contig 24441 bp, 28 predicted proteins | sample MAT05_FD_78382 | JGI IMG/M metagenome (GOLD analysis project Ga0105048, IMG submission 78382) | Freshwater microbial communities from Lake Fryxell liftoff mats and glacier meltwater in Antarctica - MAT-05 | ecosystem: Environmental > Aquatic > Freshwater > Ice > Liftoff microbial mat | place... | reverse complement strand
TATGCATCTGCGTGCCCAGCGGCTCAAGGATGGACTGATAGGTGATCGCGTTGAATCCGGTCGCGTGCAGGAACAGCACATCGATCGGGCGCACCGGATCGCCAAACGCGATGCCGGAGGTTTCCCCATCCTTCAGGTCAATACGAAACCGACGCATCCCGCGGGACTAGCCTCCAAACACTTTACGCAGGATGTCGCTGGTCCGCTTCACGGGATCGCGTCGAATCGCCTGCTCTTCCCGCGCGACGTAATAGAACAATCCGCTGAGCGCGCCAGTCATGGCCGCATCGGTCAGCCAAGTCTTCGCGTCTGTCGTCACCAGTCCAGCGCCATAGCGCTTGACCGCCGAGTCAACTGCGGTGAGCGCCCCAGAGCCAGCCAGAGCTTGGCTAAAATGAGGCTGGAACGACGCCTTCAAGCTCGTCTCCGTCTTTGCACGGAGATAATCTGTCGCAGCCGTGTCTCCGCCCTTCAAGATCGCCATCGCATCCTCGAAGGTGATCGCGCGTACCGTATCGGCAACCAGCTTGCCCGCCTGCGGCATGGCCGCCTCGGCCGCTCGATTAACCCGGAGTTGCAGGTCATCCAACGGCGCAGGGAGGCCCAGCGGCTTCAGCTGCTTCTGCACATTGCCCGGCGCACCCGGCAACGGAATGCGCACGGCCGTGTCGCCCCAGAAGCCGTCCTTCAACGACAGCTTGCCGGATGCGAACCCGCCCGCCTTGGCCAGCGCTTCCTTGAGCCCGGCGGCAACGTCAGTATTCGAGAGCGTGGCCGATGGCCCGCCCTTGCCCAACGCGCCGGCGATGATCTTGCCGAGATCCTGCGCCACGGCCGTGCCGGCGGGCGTTGCTGCGGCCAGCAGCGTCCCCAAAAGGACGATGGCGGCGGCAATGCAGGTTCTGGCGCGAATGCGCATCAGATCTCCCGAATTCGGATCCCGCCCCAAACGGTGTCGCCGGATAGGACAACCAAAGCGCTGCCACGTCAAACCTGTCGCGCGGCTCCCTCAGGCCCGATAGGATAGGAGCCAGATGCGACACACAACGGGGAGACGCACATGAGCGCGCAGTTGAGCTTCAAGCCAGCCTGCTTCGAGGTTTCGATCACGGATCGCATCGCGCATATTCAGTTCAGCCGGCCGGACCAGTTCAACAGCTTCTCCCGTCCGGTGTGGGAAGAACTCCCCGCCATCGTAAAGGAGATTGATCGCGGCGCCCTGGCCCGCGTCATCGTCATTTCGTCCACCGGCAAACACTTCACCTCGGGCATGGACCTCGCGGTTTTCACACAGCCCGACGGCATCACCAGCGCAGGCGCAAAGGACCCACATCTGCGCGCGGAGATGTTCAGGCACAATCTCGATCGGCTGCAAGACGCCTTCACCTGCCTCGATCAGGCGCGTATCCCGGTCATCGTGTGCATCCAGGGCGGCTGCATCGGCGCGGGCGTCGACATGACCTCGGCGTGCGACATCCGCGTCGCCACGCAGGATGCATTCTTCTGCATCGCCGAAATCAACATCGGCATGACGGCAGACGTGGGAACATTCCCACGCCTCTGCCGCCTGATGCCCGAAGGCTGGGTGCGACAGATATCCTACACCGGCGAGCGCCTGCCGGCCCAACGCGCGCGCGACCTCGGCCTCGTCAACGAGGTCTTCGACACGCAGGCCGCCATGCTCGACCACGCCATGAAGATCGCTCGCGAGATTGCGTCGAAGAGCCCGCTCGCCGTCTCCGGATCAAAAGCCATGATCAACTACGCCCGCGATCACACCATCGCTGACGGGCTGGACTATATCGGCGTGTGGAACGCAGCGATGCTCTCCGGGGCTCACATGGCCGAAGCGTTCAAGGCAAAAGCGGAAAAGCGCGACGCCGATTATCCGGACCTGCTGCCGCTTAAGGAAAAGGCGCTGTAGCGCGCCACAGGACGGAAAGGCTCTCGCCCGGCAGTTCTGCAGTCACGCCACCGCGCTGAACAACCCCTGCGCGTTGAACACCATCCGCCCTGCCGCGCGCGCCTCGACCGAGACGAACACGATCGAGCGCGCCCGCTTGTCCACGCGCGTCGTCAGTTCCACTTCGACGTCGCCGAGCGGAATTGACGCAACATCCAGAGCCAGCGAGGTCATTCGGAAGCCTGTCCCCGCCGCTTCGCGCAGTGCGGTAATCGCCACAGCCGAACAAAGCTCGGCCAATGGCGCACCGGGCCCGCCGAGGTCGGCTGGAGCGATACGTGTCAAATCTCGATCAGGCGCGGACAGTTCGGTCATGCGTCCTGCCTAACCCACAGATCCTAGACTGTTAAGCATTGCTAACTACGCATTAACGTCTGGCGCTCTTAGCTCAGCTCATGATCGTCCGGCGATTCCCCTTGATGATGGGTGTCGCGCTCGTATTCGGCGCGGCGGCAGCGCACGCCCAGTCGGCGCCCGCCATCGCCCCTGCATCTGCCCCCATGCCACAGGCGAAAATCGAAGACATAGAGGTCGCGCAGGATCGCGACACCGTCTCGATCCTCGTGAAATTCTCGGCCCAGCCCTCGGCCGCTTCCGCCCGCGCAGATGGCAAGGACCTGAAGCTGGATATCGACGGCATCGGCCTGCCCGCACTTTCGCTGACGCCGCCCGCCGGCTCGCTGGTGACGCACGTGGTCGCGGCGAAAGGCCAAATCACGCTCTCCGGCGCAGCGCTGTCGGCGCCGGACATCGTGATCTATCGCCACGCGGTTCTCGTGACGGCGAAGCTGGCCGAACCGGCCGACATTGGCGGCGCATCTTTGATGACGAGCCCAGCTCGCGCCAACCCTGCTCAGGCCGCCGCGCCTGTTGTTCCCGCCGCCCCGGCACAACCGCCAATCTCCGTTCCGGCTGCACCCCAACCTATCGCTGTCACACCCGCGCCCGCGCCACCTCCGGTTCACACGACAGCGGCAGAGCCCGTTCTTGCAATTGTTCCGGCGCCGCAGCCTCCGCCCGAGCATCCGCCCGCACCACCGGCGCCTGACGACGAACTCCACTCCTCGCCCGGCCCCGCACAAGCCGCTATCGCTACGATGGCCGCTTCAATTGCAGGCATCGACCAAGCGCGCTGCGCGGCTGCAACGACCGAACTGGCGAAAGACAATTGGGCCCTGGACGCAATGGGCGATGTCGCCTTGTGCCTGATCGATGAAGGCAAGGCAGATGAAGCCCGTGCGCGTCTCGACCAGCTTGGCGCGATAACGCCGCAGGACTGGCGGGTATCACTCGGCCGCGCAATGCTGGCGTCGGACGCTGGCGAAACGGCGAGCGCGAAAGAACTCTTCCTCGCCGCATCCCTCGGCGCGCCGAACGATGCGGCGCGAGCGGCTATCGTTACGCACATCAAGCCTCAGGCAGTTACCGCGCCTGCGCCGATTTACATGCCTGCTGCAGCCGCATCGCCAGCACACGTGGTCGACACAGAACTGCAGCTGCCCCTTCCGAAATAGGCAGCGCCAGAACGCAAAGCAGGCTGCCGTCTAGGGCCGACCCGTGATCCGATTTTCTGGATAAGGTGTCTTCCCGACGCAGCGGTCTTGGGGGGTCGGGGGGGACGGATAAGACCGCCAGCGCCGGGAAGATCGCGGAATTAACGCCAGTCCGCTGATCCCGTTCCCGACAGATGGAAACTTTTTTTAGCTCTTGAGGTGGCGCGCTGCGCTCTGTGCCAACACGCATTGCCTGGCCGCAAAAACCCCCGAAAAACAAAGGCTGCAACCGCAAAAGAAAACGGGCGGCCCGAAGACCGCCCGCCAGGAAGGAGAGGACCACTCTACTTTTTAGGCTACGCTACGCACTGCACTTCCATGCACGCGCAGCGCACCGAAGATGTCGCCGAGATGGCCGACACCTTTCACGCCGAACGTGAATTCCGCATACGACCCGAAGGCCGGGAACAGGAGACCAACCTCCTGGTTGCCGAGGCCGGCGCGATGGAGATCGCGGATAACTTGCTCTGCAACGGCCTGGCGTCCGCCCTGTGTGCGCTCGATAAGCCGCGCGATCACGCCGGTGGCGGCCCCAATCTCGGCACCCATCTGCGCTGCAAGCGTGCGGGCGCCGGGAACTCTTTCGAAAATTTCATCGGCGAGCGGTGCGCCCTGCCGGTCTGCGGCATTGAGAATGATGCCAATCGCGGCCTCTGCAGTCCTCGCCGGAAGTCCTGTCGCTTTGGACACGTGCTCTATGAACGCATTCAGCATCCGGACTCCACAATCGACCAGAGACCGTAATCTGCCGCGTTAAGGTTGCCGGGGTCTTAAGCGTCGGGATTGTCTGTCGGGTTGCATCCGCCAAAAACAGCCGCAGTCTGCCCGCCCAACCTGGCCCAAAGCTGGTCGCCGTACGAGAAGTGCCACCACTCGGTGGGGTTGTTGGCGAAGCCAGCCTCGGTCATCACCCAATAGAGAAGCCGCCTGTTGGCACGCGCCTCTGCATCCGACATCGAAACGACAGGCTTGCGCTCGAACGCGTCAGTCCAGGCGTCTTCGGTGACATCATCGAACATACCCCCAATGAACAGAGGCTGCCGCGTCTCGCTGAAAATCAGGGTGAGATCCACCGCCCCGCCTGTCGAATGCGGCGAAGGCGAGCCAGCGCCCGCGCTCGGTGCTGCCCAGTAATGCTCGACTTCCTCGACCAATGCTGCCCCCTCGAGCTCTGGCCGCCTCGCCTGCAGCCATTCGGGAAACCAGACATCGTGGAAATAGCGCTGCACAGCCTGCGGCCGCCACGCATCGAACAGGAAAAGCTCCATCCCTATCGGTGCAAGGCGCGCGTTCACGTCCTTCAACTTCGCCGCCACCGACCTGCGCAGGTATAACTGCGGGATCGAGCCTGGCACGGTGACATAGTACGGGGGGTTGTTCGGCGTGTTGTAGTGATTGACCCCGGCAATGCCGATCGACCGCACATCAACACAGCGCTCGCCCGCCAGCTCACCGGCATTGATCGCCACGCTTGTGCGATAACCCGCCTTGCGCGCACTCGCCTCGGCGGATGACGGAATGGGGCGGTTTCTGAAGGCAAGCGCGGTTGGGCTCATTCTCGCATATTATGCGACGCGCGCGATATCCGGAACCCACCCCGCGCCTGCAACGTTCCAGTCCGGATGAGCAACCGACACAACGTAGCCACACCAACAGCCATTCGGCTGAAGGACTGGCGCGCAATTCTTGCGCGGGTGTTCTTCCGTGTACTGGGCGACAATGTGGGCCTGCTGTCGGCCGGAATCGCCTTTTACGCCTTCCTCTCGGTTTTCCCGGCCATCGCTGCCGCCCTGATGATCTGGGGTCTTTTCACCGACATCACCACGCTGGGCGCACAACTTGGCGTCGTGCGTGAAGTCGCGCCTGACGCATTCGACCTCCTCGCGGACCAGATGGTCGTAATTGCCACACAGGGAGACGGCGGCCTCACCTTCGGCCTGCTGATCTCCGCCACCCTCGCGCTGTGGGGCGCATCCGGCGCCGTCGCTGCGATGATCCAGGCGATGAACATGGCGTATCACGAGAAGGAGAAGCGCAATTTCTTCCACCTCACCCTGCTCACGCTGGGCTTCACGTTCTGCGGCATCCTCTTCGTCGGACTCTCTATCGCCGCCATAGCCGCCGTACCGCCGATCCTGAAAGCGCTGTCGCTTGGCTCGTTCGTGGAAGCGGCAGCCAATCTTGTCCGCTGGCTGGTGATCATCGCGCTCTTCATGGCCGCGTGCGCTGCGATCTATCGCATCGCCCCCTCGCGCGCCCGCGCTCGCTGGCGCTGGATTGTGCCGGGCGCTGTCGCCGCGGGCGTGATCTGGATGAGCGCTTCGATCGCGTTCTCGGTGTACCTTGAGAACTTCAACGCCTATAACGCCACGTTCGGATCACTTGGCGCTGTCGCCGCCTTGCTGATGTGGTTCTGGCTGTCGGCTTACGCCATCTGCATCGGCGCAGAGCTGAACGCGCAGATTGAACTGTTCACGACAGTCGACACCACTGTTGATGAGCCGACACGGCGCGGCCGTCGCGGCGCGTATGTGGCCGACCACGTCGAGGCCCCGGAAGTTCTCCCGCTGGAAACCGACGCCCCCGCATCGCCTGTCCCAAAGGTTGCTCCTGCTACGGAACAAACCTAGTCAGCAACCTTACAAAGCAGACAGAGCCGGAACGACTCCGCCTATCGGGACTTACCCTGAGCACAGTTTCGCAACCCGAACTCATGCCTGGAAGGTACAATCCATGAAAAGCATCCTCGTATCAGCCGCGCTGGCAGCCATTCTCGCCGCCCCCGCATTCGCTCAGCAACCGCCGGCCGACACCGTGCCATCCTCTACTGTCACCGCTGAAGGCAGTGTCCGTATCGAAGGCGTGTCTCCCGAGAAGGTCCTTGGCGCCATTGATACCGAGGCGCTCGTCGAAGCTGAGGCCGAAACGCAGCCAGCGGTGACAGCGGAAGCGCCCGCGCCCAAAACACAGGTCACCGTCGACACGTCGGTTCAGCAGACCGCAACGGCGACAATCGAGACAAAAACAGAAGTCATCGAACCCGTGTCGGATCGCCCGCAGCTCGACGCGGCAAACCCGATCGCTCCCGAGGTTAACGCTGTCGTCAAGGCCGGCGCGAGCTACACGACCAAGGACATTGCCGAGGCGCAGCTAGCCGCTGTTCTTGCGACCCCCGCGAGTGTGCCGACGACGACCATCACGACTACCACCACCACTCAGAAACCGAACAACTAGTTCGTTTTCGCATCTACGGCATTTGCGTTTGTGCCCCGTCTGGTCTCGCCAGGCGGGGCACATTCTGTTGCATTCCTCCGGATTCTGGCGCTTAAGGTAGCCCGCAGAATCTACTGAAATCACGGTACGGAGAATAAAAATGCGTGAGGCGGTGATCGTTTCAACGGCCCGGACAGGTCTGGCCAAATCAGTTCGCGGCGGGTTCAACATGACCCACGGCGCGGCACTCGGTGGCCATGCCATCAAGCACGCCGTCGAGCGCGCGAAGCTCGACCCGAAAGAAGTGGAAGATGTGTATCTCGGCTGCGCCAACCCTGAAGGCGCGACCGGCGGCAACATCGCCCGCCAGGCTGCCCTGTGGGCCGACATGCCGGTCTCCGTCGCCGGCGGCACGATCAACCGCTTCTGCTCCTCTGGCCTGAACGCCATCGCGCTCGCGGCACACCAGATCCACGACGGCGCTGACATCATGGTCGGCGGCGGTGTTGAATCGATCTCGCTCGTCCAGTTCGCCCCGCCGCGCACGCTCGCCGCCGACGGTCGCAACCGCGCGATCGACGAAAAGCTGATGGCCAAGATCCCCGCGATCTACATGAGCATGATCGAGACGGCCGAAATCGTCGCCGAGCGTTACGGCGTGTCGCGCGAGAAGCAGGACGAGTACGCCCTGCAGTCGCAGCAACGCACCGCAGCTGCGCAAGCTGCCGGCAAGTACAAGGACGAGATCGTCCCGATGAAGACCAAGATGGCCGTCACCAGCAAGGAGACGGGCGTCGTCACGATGGAAGATGCCGAAGTCACGCGCGACGATTGCAACCGTCCGCAGACCACGCTAGCCGACCTTCAGAAGCTCGCCCCCGTCTTCAAGGGCGGCCAGAAGATCCAGGAAGGCAAATACGTCACCGCCGGCAACGCCTCGCAGTTCTCGGATGGTGGCGCCGCTGTCGTGCTGATGGAAGCCAAGGAAGCCGCCAAGCGCGGCCTCAAACCGCTCGGCGCGTTCCGTGGCTTCGCGGTCGCCGGTTGCGAGCCTGACGAAATGGGCATCGGACCGATTTACGCTGTGCCGCGCCTGCTCAAGCGTCACGGCCTCACGGTTCAGGACATCGACCTCTGGGAACTGAACGAAGCCTTCGCGTCGCAGTGCCTCTACGCCCGCGACTTCCTCGGCATCGACCCGGAGAAGTACAACGTCAACGGCGGATCGATCTCAATCGGCCACCCCTATGGCGTCACCGGCGCGCGCTGCACTGGCCACCTGTTGCTTGAAGGCCAACGCCGCAAGGCCAAGTACGGCGTCGTCACCATGTGCATCGGCGGCGGCCAGGGCGCTGCCGGCCTGTTCGAAATCTTCAACTGATTTCTGACGACCGCTGCAATTGAAACGGCCCGGTGGAAACGCCGGGCCGTTTTGCATTACGGCCAGTGATCGATGACGGATACGCGATGATATCTGAATGGCCTATCGACCGCCCACGGCTCAATGACGTCCGACTACCGGGGCCGGAAGAGCAAACACCAGATGTTCCGCGTCTCCCGCATATCTCCACGACAGAAAGCAGTGGGAGCCGACCCGCAGTTCAGCTTGCGCCATCTATCTGCCCAATTCAGGCGTGAGCGTTGCGTCACAGGAGACTGGCCATGCGTACAACCGCCCTCGTTGCCTTCCTCATGCTTGCTGCATGTGACCAGCCTCCATCTGGCAATCCGCCGGCCGCCCCGTCGCTGCCACAGCCTGCTGTCGACGCAAGCCAGCTGCCCGGCGCGCAGAGGCCGTCGGCGCCGATCGCTGCCGTTGAAGGCTGGGAGATCAGCTCAACGGCCTACTCCCTGATCGGCGCGACACTTCCCGCATTCGCAGGGAAGCTCGCATACGATGAAATGTTCTCCGCGGAGTCGCTGCGCAACAAGTGGACCATCCTCGGCGTCTGGCCAGCAGCAGGCGCCCCCGAGGATGAAGCGACCTTCGCCGCTGCGCTCGCCTCCGCAGTCAACCAGGACCCGGCGCTGGACTTGTTGATCATCCATCAGGCTGCAGATGCAACGCCGCCGGGTAATCCAGTGTGGCCGCGCCTGACGGATGATGGAACGGCGCTCGCCGCGCTTCAGCTGCCGCAAACGCCCGCGTACCTGCTCATCGGCCCGGACCTCACGATCGAGGGCTACCGCGGTGCGCTGACAACCTCGACCGACGATGGCATCAAATCCGTGATCCAAGGCGTCGCCGAGATCAAGAAACAGGTCTCAGCGCCGCAATAGGCCACGATCAACGGCCCAGTGCGTATGGTCCGCCTTTGTCGATGGCGCGTTGCCACGCTGGCCGCGCATGCATGCGATCGAGCCATGCGTTGAAGGCAGGATAGGACGGCAAGGTCTGCTGCGCCCGCGCAACTTCGGCGACAAAGCTCATCTGCACGTCGGCGCCCGTGAGATCGTCACCGACAAAGAACTGCCGGTCCTTGAGGCTGCCCTCGATGAATCCCAGATGATTGGCAATCTCGCTCTGGATCCTGGGGTGCAGCGGCGCGCCCGCCTCCTTCAGACGCCCCACATACATGTGCAGCATGAGCGGCAACATCGCCGACCCCTCGCCGTAATGCAGCCACTGCACGTACGAGTCATAGTCCGCCGACTTCGGGTCGGGCTGCATCCTGCCGCCGCCATGGTGACGGATGATGTAGTCGATGATCGCGCCCGTCTCGATGACCGTATTCGCGCCATCGGTGATCACCGGGCTCTTGCCCAGCGCATTCACAGCCTTCAGCTCGGGCGGGGCGAGACGCGTCTGCGCATCCCGCTGGTAAACCTTCAACTCGTAAGGAACGCCTAGCTCCTCAAGCAGCCAGAGAATGCGCTGCGATCGCGACTCGTTGAGGTGGTGAACGGTGAGCATGGCGTTTCCCTTTGTCCGTGCCCACACATGATCAGGCAATCGTGCGCACATCAACACCTGCGCGCGCACGGGCTCCACTCCGCTCAAAATACGAAGAGCCCCGCCGTCGGGATCCAATCCCGCTGGCGAGGCTCTTCTGGCTCAAAGGCCATGCCACTCAAGAGAATGGCTGTTCAAGATACGGCCAGTTAAGGCCGTCTTTTCAGTTCCTGATTTTTCACTAGCTGACGACCCAATGCGTCCTGGCCAGGTGCGCGCTACCGATCGGGCCGGGGCTCCACAGAATACGTAGAGCCCGAATTGCTAAGCAGGTGGAGCCTCCATAAGCACTCTCCGTTTCCATCTTCACATGTCTGCCTCACCGGGGCGCTACAACCTGCCATCGCATGGCCACCGCATATGGGGAGATGGCGCTGCGACGCGGGAGCTGCACAAGCTCGCGGACACCATAAGCTTACGCCTCGTCTCTCATTGGTCAACGCATTAGGTCTGCGTGCGCGATCACATTCTGCGACACGCAAGAGTTCCGCTGCGGGTCTTGTGCAGAGGCGAAGTGCGGCCTATGTGAGCGTTTGCTCACATTGTCATTCCAGCGAGACCTCAATAATCAAGCGCACAATCGGCAACAGCAAGCCTCTCAACGCCATCGGCCTCAGCTGCATGGGCATGGCTGCGTTCTACGGCCAACCGATGGAAGAAGCAGACGCGGTGAAGCTGCTGCATGAAGCTCTCGATCTCGGCGTCGACCATTTCGATACTGCAGAGATGTACGGAATGGGCATCAATGAGCGACAGCTCGGCGGCGCCTTCAGCGATCGCCGCGACAAGGCTTTCATCGCAACCAAGTTCGGCCCCATGTACAACCTGCAAACGGGTGAGCGCCGCGTCGATGGCTCGCCTGAGAACGCAAAGCGCGCGCTGGAACAGTCGCTCCGCTTCCTCAACACCGACCACGTCGATCTCTGGTATCTCCATCGCCGCGACTTCTCGCGCCCCATCGAGGAAACAGTCGGCGCGATGGCTGAGGCCGTGAAGGAAGGCAAGGTCCGCAATATCGGTCTGTCCGAAGTGACGGCTGACACGCTGCGTGCTGCCCACAAGGTCCATCCGATCGCAGCGTTGCAATCCGAGTTTTCGATCTTCACGCGCTTCGTGGAAACGGATGGCATTCTCGACACCACGAAGGAGTTGGGCACGACGCTTGTCGCCTACTCGCCGCTCGGTCGCGGCATGCTCGCCGGCTGGTCCAAGGACTGGAAAGCGGATGGTTTTGACTTCCGTGCCGCCATGGCCCCGCGCTTTGCTGGCGAAGCGCTGGAGAACAACCTCGCCCTGGTCGAGGAGATCGCCCGCATCGCGTCCGACTTCAACGCCACCGCCGGCCAGGTCGCACTTGCCTGGGTGCTGCAGCGCGCGAGCAACATCGTCGCGATCCCCGGCACGACGAAGCTCGCCAACCTCAGGCAGAACCTGGGCGCCGCCGACGTGAAACTCACGCCCGTCGCCGTAGCCACGCTGGATGCTCTGGCGTTGAAGGTGAAGGGCGAGCGCTATGACGAGGCCGTTATGAAGGGCGTGAACGGCTAGAATCTACGCCAAATTGAACGGCTGGTTTGCTCGCCCGTTCGCTTGGTCCTCAGCTTAGAGTGCCTTTCGCTGCACTGCAGCAATCAATTTGAATAATCGGTATGGCAATTCACTTGGCTTCCTGTCGACTTGCGTCATAGTCGCCGCAACGGGGCCCGAGAGAGGCGCTGGCGGGAGATCGGAAGCCATGACGAGCGCAACTCCGGCTGCGGCTGGCTCGACTTCCCCGTCTCCCTCCCCGATGCCGACATCCTACCGGCGCTATGCTCTCGGCCTCCTGGTGGCGATCTACACGGTCAACTTTCTCGACCGTCAGATCGTCACCATCCTCATTCCCGACATCCAGCGCGACCTGCAGCTGTCGAACACCGAAGTCGGCGCAATGGCGGGTCTCTGGTTCGCCCTGCTCTACACGATCCTCGGCATTCCCATCGCGCGCTACGCTGATCGCGGCGACCGGCCGCTGATCATGACCGTGTCGCTCGCCGTGTGGAGCGGGTTCACCCTGCTCGGCGGGCTTGCGACAAACTTCGTGATGCTGGCGATCAGCCGCGCTGGCGTCGGCATCGGCGAAGCGGGATGCACACCGACAGCGCACTCACTGCTCTCCGAATACTTCCCGAAGGAGTCGCGCGCACGCGCGCTCGCGATCTATTCGATGGGTATCTCCATTGGCTCGCTGCTGGGTATGGCGATGGGCGGCATCATCGCCGCCAACTGGGGTTGGCGCACAGCCTTCTTCATCGCTGGCGCGCCGGGCCTCATCCTCGCGGTCATGTCTGCGATGACCCTGATCGAGCCGCGCCGCGCGAACAAGTTGGCCGCGGCTCAAGCTGCCTTGAAGGCGACCTATGTCCCCGCGCGCATAGCTCTGAAGCTGCTCGGCAGCAAGCCCACATTCTGGCTCTTTGCGCTTGGCGGCGCATTTTCGGCGACAGTCTCCTACTCGCACTCCTTCTTTCTCGCAGGCTATTTCAGCTACACGCAGCCACAGGGACTGGCAGAAGCGGCGCAGTTCTATGGCATCGGCGGCAAAGACCCCTCGATCGCCTATCTCGGCATAGGCATGGGCTTCGCGGCCGGCATTGGCGGCGTCATCGGCTCGTGGCTGGGCGGATGGTGTTGCGACAAGTTCGGGGCGAAGGATCTGCGCCAGTTCGTGACCCTGCCGCTGGTCTTCCCGTTCATCGGCCTGCCTGTGTTCTGGTATATCTGCACGCTCGACAACATGGTGCTCGCGATGATCCTGATGATCATCCCGAACATCGGCGTCGCGATCTGGTATGGCCCGGTCTATGGCGGCGTTCCCGGGCTCGTGCCGCCCGCGATGCGTGCGACTGCAGCCGCCATCCTGCTCTTCGTGATCAACATCATTGGGCTCGGCGCCGGCCCCACCTTGTTCGGCATCATGGCAGATGCATTCGCGAACTGGCACCTGACGCAGCTCAGCTCGGGCCTCGACGTCGCTCTCTGCAAGACCGTGAAGGCCGGCGCGGATAACTTCGCGGCATGCTCGACCAACATGATCGAAGGTCTTCGCAACGCGGTCTACTGGTCGACGTCAGTCCATGCGCTTGCGTTCATCTGCTTCGCGCTCAGCATCTTCACCATCCGCAAGGATATGGAGAGCTAGCCGGGAGCCGGCGCTACGGAGACGGGATCAGTCGTGCGTCCGCGCAGCTCCGGCTGTCCGCCGCCGACGACGGCCGCAACACACGCCCTGTACTCCTTCGCGCGCATCGCCTGCGTCTCTTCGGAGCCTTCGCCCGGCGCATCCTTGGAATAGCCGGTCAGCTCCGAGCACACCCGTTCGGCTTCCAGCTGTTCGGCGTTGATCGACTGCCGCTCGCTTGCCGCGTCCCCCGCGCCGGACTGCCCAGCGTCGCCGCAAGCCGACAGGACAAGTGCCAGGACAAGGCCAGCCGCAAGACGCATCACAAAGACCCCGGAGCATTCAAGACCGCGAAAGGCTAGCGCCCCAACCGTCAATGCCGCGTCAACGGTGCCTGATCTGGGGACTTGATTGCAATTGCAACTACACCAGATTACGGGCATGCTGCCTGCAATCTTCGTCTCGCATGGATCGCCAATGCTCGCCGTGGAGGATGCGCCCGCGCGCGACTTCCTGAAGGAGCTGCCCCGGCTGCTGCCTGAGAGGCCCAAGGCGATCCTTGCTGTCTCGGCCCACTGGGAGCGCGAGCGCCCGGCGTTGAGCGCGCCCGCACAGAACGAGACCATCCACGATTTCGGCGGCTTCCCGGCCGCGCTCTACCAGATCGCCTACCCCGCCCCACCTTCGGCCGCCCTGGCCCGGCGCTCGGCTGAGCTTCTGTCGGCCGCGGGGATGCCTGCAGACATCGACACGCGCCGCGGGCTCGACCATGGCGCCTGGGTGCCGCTGTCGGTCGCCTGGCCCGAGGCGGACATCCCCGTCGTCCAGCTGTCCGTCCAGACCCGCCTGGGGCCGGAGCATCACTACAAGCTGGGCCTGGCGCTGCAGACCCTGCGCGAGGAAGGCGTGCTGATCCTCGCCTCAGGCAGCTTTACGCACGACCTGTCCAGCTTCCGCAGCTCCGGTGGCCGACTCGATGCGCCAGAGCAGGATTGGGTGCATGTCTTTGCGGAATGGATGTCCTCCGCGCTGAAGGAGGGCCGGATCGACGATCTTCTGAACTATCGCGTCCGCGCGCCGGAAGCCGCTCACAATCACCCGACCGAGGAGCATCTCCTGCCCCTCTACGTCGCCCTCGGCGCCGGGGCGGGCCGCATAACACAGCTGCACCAGTCCACGACCTACGGCATCCTGCGGATGGATGCGTTCTCATTCGGGTGAATGCTGCGGGTTCGGTCTATTGCTGGACGTGAGTCTGCTGTAATTGGTGAGAAAACGGCCATCAGGCCGGGCAGGAAACACCAGGCAGGAAATATGACCACGATCGTCACACCCAACCCACTTCGCATCCTGCGCCGCGCGGCGATGGCCACTGTCGCCGCCGGCATGGCGCTTGTTTCCGCCGCGTGCAGCAGCATGAACTTCGGAGAGATCGTGGCCCCGACGCCGCCCGCCATTGGCCTGTATGAACTGCGCATATACACCGCCGCCCCGGGCAAGGCAGAAGCGCTCGACGCCCGCTTCCGCAACCACACCATCGGCCTGTTCAAGAAACACGGCATGACACCGATCGGCTTCTGGCATGTCGCCACGCCCGAGGGCCAACCCAAGGACGACCGGCTGTTCTATGTCATGGGCTACAAGGACCGCGCCGCGCGTGACGCCTCATGGGGAGCGTTCGCGCAGGATCCGGAATGGCAGACCGTCTATCGCGACAGCCAGAAGGATGGATCCCTCACCACTCAGGGCGGCATCCAGAACATCTTCCTGAACTCGACAGACTATTCGCCCAAGCTCAACACGACCTCTTCCGCCACCCCGCGGCTGTGGGAGTTGCGCACGTACACCGCCACGCCGGGCAATCTGGAGAATGTCCACAACCGCTTCCGCAACCACACCATCGGCATCTTCTCGCGTCTTGGCATGACCAACTTCCAGTACTGGCGCCCCGTGGCTGACCAGCCGGCGATGACGGACAAGATGGTCTACATGATGGCCTATCCCACCTCCGCCGCACGCACGACGATGTGGCAAGCCTTCTCGAAGGACGCGGAGTGGATCAAGGTCCGCACCGAGAGCGAGAAGGACGGCCCACTGCTCGCCACGCCCGGCGGCGTCGTGTCGGTCCTGCTCACGCCGACCGACTATTCGCCGCTGAAGTAGGCCCGACTGCCGCCCGAGTTTCTGGGACGCCCCGGTCTCAAGCCGGGGCGTTTTCGTTTGGCGGCCCGACGCCACCTAACGCTCGTTAGGAATAGGCGGCTTTCCTGCAATCGTTAGGAATGACGCTATTCCTAACAACCGTTACCGGCTCCGATGGGCAGGTCTTGCATGTTGTTGCGTTTGCAACTATATGGGCTGCAACGACGATCAACACACAGGAGTTCGCAAATGATCGAAGTCCGCCCCTTTGATACCCTCGGTGGCGCCAACCACGGCTGGCTCGACGCCCACCACCACTTCTCGTTCGCGGAATACTATGATCCCAAGCGCATGAGCTGGGGCCGCCTCCGCGTTTGGAACGACGACCTTATCGCGCCGAAGTCCGGCTTCCCGCCGCACCCGCACCGCGACATGGAGATCATCACCTACGTCCGCACCGGCGCGATCACCCACCAGGACTCGATGGGCAATCACGGTCGCACGGGCGCTGGCGACGTACAGGTGATGTCGGCCGGCACAGGCGTCCGTCATGCCGAGTTCAACCTCGAGGACGAGAACACGACCCTGTTCCAGATATGGATCGAACCGGACCGTACCGGCGGCCAACCTGGTTGGGGCGCAAAGCAATTCCCGAAAGCCGACCGCACTGGCCAATGGTCCATCCTTGCCTCCGGCAAGGGCGATGAAGGTGCACTCGACATCCGGGCCGATGCCCGGGTTGCAGGCGTAACGCTGGACGCCGGTCAGGAAATTGTCTGGGAAACGGAACTTGGCCGCCATGTCTACGCAGTGGCCGCCACCGGCGCGATCGAGGTCGACGGCCAGAAAGCCAACGCCCGCGACGGCGTCGCGGCCACCGGCGCAAACCGCATTGTCTTCAGGGCGATCAAAGGCCCCGCCGAGATTGTGCTCACTGACACGCTGTAAAACTGCCGGTTAACCCGACTTCATTCTCCTTCGGCCTGTATGTGGGCTAGTCTCGCCCGACAGCAGGTCGAAGGGGAATCATATGAACAAGCTCGCCACACTGGCTCTGCTCATCGCCGCAACGCCCCTGTTGGGCGGCTGCCTTGTAGCAAGTGTCGCCGGCGCAGCTATTGGCGTGACGGCATCGGCCGTCGGCGCAGTTGGCGGCGCGGCCATTGATCTCGTCACCACTGACGAAGATGAACAACAAGCCCATGACATCGAAGCGCTCCGGAAGGAGAACGAGGAACTCAGGCGGCAACAGGCAAAACAGCCGAATTAGGCGAGGCGCCCCTTTCCCAAACGCTCTGTTCATCCCACCTTCATGTCAGGTTCAGTGATATCAATCTGCCGGACGTGTCAGCGGCCGATATCCAGAATTCGATAACTTTACAGGGACTCAGAGCCATGCGCATCGCTGCCCTCGCCGCCTCCACCTTCGCCGCCATACTTCTCGCCGGTCCGGCGCTCGCCCTCACGGTCGAAACAAAGATGTCGACCGAGTTCCAGGAGAAGCTTGAGGATGACATCGGCGTTCGCGAAGCTGGCGTACTGTCCGACGCGCTGACATCCAAGATCACGCGCGTGTTTGCCGAACAGGGTGTGCAGGCCGAGAAGATCGTCGTCACCATCGAAGACGCCCGCCCGAACCGCCCGACGATGGAGCAAGTCTCGAACAAGCCCGGCCTCGACTCGATGCGCTCGATCAGCCTCGGCGGCGCCAAGCTGTCCGGCATCGCCTATGACGCGGCCGGCGCGGAAATAGGCCGCTTCGATTATCGCTGGTATGAGACGGACCTCAGCAATGTTGTCGCGGCCACCACCTGGTCCGACGCGCGCTCGACCTTCGACAAGTTCGCACGGCGCTTCGCTGACAAGCTGACCTAGACAGCCGAACAATCCCGACACGAAACGCCGCCCCTCACCGGGCGGCGTTTTGCTTTACGGAATACCCGTCACCTTGTGCGTCTGCAGGCTAAGCCGCCATTTCGGGTGTGCGAGGCAATAGGCGATGCACGCGGCGGTGTTCGCCTCGCGATTGGGGCCATCCATCGGCTGCAGGAAGAAGCGCTTGAAATCGAGATGCGCGAATTTCTCAGGCGGCGCATCAGCTTGCGGATAGACAAGCTTCAGCTCGCTTCCGGTTTTCTGTTTCAACTCGGCCGTCGACTTGGGCGACACACAAATCCAGTCCAGCGACAGCGGCGCGGCGATTGTGCCGTTCGTTTCAACCGCCACCTCGAAGCCCTGGGCGTGCAGCGCCACGATCAGCGGATCATCAAGTTGCAGCAGCGGCTCCCCGCCGGTGCAGACGACATACGGTTTGCCGCCACCGCCCTGCCAGCGCGCCGCGACATGCTCGGCCACAGCCTCAGCCGTCGCGAACTTGCCACCGTTGACGCCATCGACGCCGACAAAATCCGTGTCGCAGAACGTGCAGACGGCAGACGCACGGTCGCGCTCAAGCCCGCTCCACAGATTGCAGCCGGCAAAGCGCAGGAACACCGCGGCGCGGCCCGCATGCGCGCCCTCGCCTTGCAACGTGTAGAAACATTCTTTCACAGAATATGTCATGCAGCGCGCCACTTCACCCAGCCCTTGGCGCGCAGATCGCACGCCGGGCAAGCGCCACATCCGAAACCCCATTCATAACGCTGCGAACGGTCGCCGAGATAGCATGTGTGCGTCTCGTCCACGATCAGATCGACCAGCGCCTTGCCGCCGAGTTCCTCGCTAAGCGCCCACGTCTGGGCCTTGTCGAGATACATCAGCGGCGTCTCGATCGGCGTTGAGCGATCCATGCCGAGTGTAAGCGCGCTCTGCATCGCATCCATCGTCGAGCGGCGGCAATCCGGATAGCCGGAGAAGTCTGTCTCGCACATGCCGCCTATGAGCGACGTCAGCCCGCGCCGATACGCAACAGCGCCGGCGAATGTCAGGAACACCAGATTGCGTCCTGGCACGAATGTGCTCGGCAGGCCGCTGTCCGCAAAGCCGATCTCCTGCTCGCGCGTGAGAGCAGTGTCGCTCACCTCGCCCAGTACGCCGAGATCAATCAGATGGTCTTCGCCCAACTTCGCAGCCCATTGCGGAAATTGCTCGCGCAGCTTTGTGAGAAACACTGTCCTGCAATCCAGCTCGATGCGATGGCGCTGGCGATAGTCAAAGCCGATCGTCTCTACCCGGTCGAAGCGCGAAAGCGCCCAAGCGAGGCAGACGGCGGAGTCCTGTCCGCCGGAAAACAGCACGAGAGCCGAAGATGTTGTCGTCATCCCGCCCCGATGGGCCCGCCGCCAGATGAGGTCAAGATGATGCCAGCGTACACGGGCTTTCCAGCCGGCTGCTGGCCACCAGAAACCTCAACGCAGGCTATTTCTGGCCGAAACTCAGCTCGCCGGCGTTGACAGATAGTACTTTGTGTTGCAAAGTATTCTGCAAATGAGCGTGGAGACTCAGTCAATGATACGCGCCCTTCCCGCCATACTGATTGCCGCTGGCGTTCTCGCCGGCCTTCCCGCAGCCGCACAAACCCTCACCGTTACGATCACCGACGTCCACTCGAGTACCGGCAAGATCCTCGCAAGCTTGTGCGACGACTCCACCGCCCAGTTTCCCGGCGGCTGCATGACGGCGATGTCCATGGCCGATGCGACCGAAGGCGCCACCACGGTCGTCTTCGAGAACCTGAAGCCGGGATCATACGCCTTCCAAGCCTTCCACGACGAAGACGGGAACATGATGCCGAACATCCCGCCAGAGGGATACGCATTCGGCAACGACGCGAGCTTCCCACCCTCCTTCAAACGCTCTGCCATCACAGTCGCGGGCGACACGACCGTAGAAGTGCGGATGAACTATCTGGAGCAGTTCGGCTCAGCCGCCCCCGCGCAGACCGAGAAGGGCGCGCCTGCACCCGCCGGCGTCACGAAGACCATCGTGCGCGACAACGGCCTGCTCGGCGCTTTCTATTTGCCCGAAGGATCGGGGAAACATCCTGCGCTGCTCATCCTGGGCGGATCGGAAGGCGGCCTTGGCGCCGCCAGCGGCGTCGGCGTGTCCTTCACGAAACAGGGCTATGCAGTGCTGGCCCTCGCCTACTTCCAGGAAGAAGGCCTGCCCGCAACTCTCGAGAACATCCCGCTCGAATATTTCGACAAGGCGGTCGACTGGCTGAAGCTGCAACCCGCCGTTGACGCAAACTCCATCGGTGTCGTCGGCGGTTCGCGCGGGTCGGAAGCGGCGTTGCTGCTGGCCGCACGAAATCCGTCGATCAAGGCAGTGATGGCGTTCGCGCCCTCCGGCGTCGTCTGGCAAGGGCTGAACTTCGCTAACCCGATGAACATGGGTCCGGCTTGGACAGTCGATGGAAAAGCCCTGCCGTTCGTCACGCCAGACGGAATGAAGTATCGCCCCGGCGTCGCCATGAGGCCAATGTTCGACGCAGCACTCGCCATCGACAAGCGCACGGACGTCAACATCCCGGTCGAGCGCATCAATGCGCCGATCCTCTTGATCTCAGGCAAGGAGGACGCGCTGTGGCCATCCTACGACATGGCCGAAGCCATCATGAAGCGCCTTGCCGACTCGCATTTTGCCCACGCCTATAAGCACGTCAGCTATGACGGCGCAGGCCACATGGTGTTCGTGGGCGAGCCGTCCGGCGCCGCAGCACAGTCCATATCAAAAGCCCCGCCCAACCCCATGCTCGGCGGAACAGGCGCGGCGGGCCTTGCCGCATGGCAACGGAATTGGCCGCTGACGCTCGCCTTCTTCGACAACGCTCTCAAGGGCACACAACAATGACCGTCACACGCGAGGAAGCCGCCCAGGCGCTGGCCGACATCGACAAGGCCAGCGACCGTGTCTACCGGCTCAAGGGCTATCATCACGGCGCGCCCTTCTTCATCGTCTGGGGCTTCGTCTGGTTGATCGCAAACTCGGTGAGCCAATTCTGGCCCGACTATCAGCGATGGATCTGGCCGGCCTCGGTCGGCGCCGGATTTCTGATCTCGATCGTCATCGGCATCGCACAATCGCGCAAGGCGCAACCTGGAACGCGGCAGTCAGTCATGGACCAGCGCGTAGGTGCGCGCATGGGTATGACGTCCGGCGTGATGATGGCTTTCATCGCCACGATCATCCTGATCGCCCAGCCGTCCAGCGCTGACGAAGGCAACGCCATGGTCTCGATCTTCTTCCCGTTCATGTACATGGCAGCGGGAATCTGGGCTGGCTGGCGGCTGTTCGCGATCGGGCTGGTGACCGCAATCGCCATAATCATCGGCTATTTCTGGATGCGCGACTACTTCGATATCTGGATGGGCGTGTTCGGCGGCGGATCGCTGATCGCAGGCGGCATCTGGCTGAGGACAGCTTAGGATGGAGGGCCCGGACGAAATCATCCACCAGTCGACGCGCCTGCGCATCGCCGCGACGCTGAACGCACTCCCCTCCGGCGAGTCGCTTGAGTTCGGGAGGCTGAAGTCCATCCTCTCCGCCACCGACGGCAACACGGCTACCCATCTCGCCGCGCTTGAAAAGGCTGGCTACATCGCCGTCGAGAAAGACTTCGTCGGCAAGAAGCCACGTACCCGCGTCAGCCTCACACGTCTGGGTCGCAAGGCGTTCGAGCGGCATGTCAGCTATCTCCGCGACCTGCTGGAAGGCGGCGGCTGAACCGGACTTCCGGGAGTCATTCTGATACCCGAGCCAACCGGCGCACTCTCGTCTCGGGCGCACGTGATTCGTCACGCGCGGAATGGCCGGGAGGATGGGCATGGCTGGGGCCAAGGTCGTTTATGGATTCATTGCGGCCGCAACGCTCGCGGCCTGCGGAGGCGAACCCGCTGCTTCGAGCGATGCGGCTGCGCCCTCCGCCTCATCCCCAGAACCCGAGCAAGCTGCCGCTGTCGCTACCACGGCTGGCCCAATCGATGGTGTCTGGCGCTGCAAGATGGTCGGCGACATTCCACTCGGCACGCTGACCTTCACCGGCGGCGCCTACGTTTTCCAGACCACCAACGCAGCGTGGGAGCCAAACCCGAACAAATCCGATGGCGCGGGGAACGTGACGTTCAACGAGACATTCGCTCTTCCCGTTGACGGTCCGCTGAAGTCGGAATTCGCAGTGACCGGCGCGTTCGGGGATGGCAACTTCATCAACTGGAACAACAATCTCGGTATGCTATTCGGCTGCCGCCGGCCCTAGACCGGGCCTCCCGCCTCTGCCGATAGTGCAAACTTCACGCGCAACGTATCGAGACTCGCGAGCATGTGTCCGGTTGCCACTGGCGGCAAGTCGTAGTGCCGCATCAGCTTCCGCGCATCGATATGTGCGCGGATCGGCGCCCAGTCGATCACCGCCCTGTTGAGCACGCCATCTGCAACATCGCACATGCTGCGCGCCGCCTGATCGATCTGCGGATATCCCGTCACCGCGCCAAGGCCGATCATTCGCCGCGCAAGGTCGTAGGCATTTCGGATGCCAAGCCGCTTGTCGTCGCCGGACGCGGGAAGCCGGTCCAACTCCATGAGCAACTTGTCGAGATGCGCGAGACATTCCGACTTGATGCCGGCAAGACCCGTTTCCGCGCGACCCAGGGCCTTATTGGCCAGTAGAGGCTCTGAGGAGGCCAGTGCCGCGCGCAAGGCGTTTTTCGGATAGAAAACCTTCATAGCGGGACAGCCTCGGCCATCTGCGTACTCATGATCATGTCGATGTCGGCCTGGTTCATGTCTCCGCCCGCAGCGATGCTGCACGGCCAAGTCGCGATCTTTCTGGCGGCGCCCCTCCACGCCCACAGGGAGCGGCTGGTCGCGCCAGCGGCGATCGGGGCCGGCATAGGATTGCGCCTCGATGAACGGCCGGTTCTCGCGCGAGAGCCAAAGCAGGCGCTCCAACAGCACCACCGCCGAAAGAGGCTTGGAAACGATGAAATTGGCGCCGTTGTCGCGCAGCTTTCCAACCCGCGCATGCTCGGTGTGCCCGGTGACCACGATGACAGAGACATGCGCACGCGGCGGCGGCACTTCGCGCCGCATCCATGGGATGATGTCATAGCCTTCGGCGCCGAAGCTCGACGGATCCATGATCACCAGATCGAATGATTGGGCTGCCAGCTGTCTGCGCGTCTCCGTGACGTCTGAACAGCGGACGATATTGCGGGCGCCAAAGCCCATCAGCATCTGCCCGATTATGCCCTGCCCCATCGCATCTGCGTCAGCGAGCAGGATGTTGGTTTTCTGCAGGTTGAACAGCGCCCTTGGGGTCGAAGAAGCTGACATGCGGATGCCGGACAATGCGATACGATATGCGCCAATAGCACTCGACTGCTTTTCCGGTCGTTGATGGGACGCCATCAGACCAATGGACCGGCAGATCGATCAGTAATCGCGCCACGCGCCATCACGCCCGCGAAGCCGCGTGCGACCGTCCTCAGTTTCGACATCAGCCTGCGAAGCCAGCGCCTTGGAGACGCCCCCTGGAATGTCGATCACATAATGGGGCTGAGCGAGCCCTGATACCCGATCACGCAGCGCACGCACCAGCGTTTGTCCCTCCGCAATTGTGGTGCGGAAGTGCGATGTACCCAGCGCAAGATCGGCATGGTGCAGGTAATAGGGCCGCACCCGCGCAGCGACGAGCGAGCGCATCAGGTCAGCCAGCGTATCAATGTCGTCGTTGACGCCCTTCAGCAGCACGGTCTGCGATAGAACAACAACACCTGCGTCCGTCATGCGCGCCAACGCGGCGCGAGCATCAACGGTCAGCTCGCGCGCGTGATTGCAATGCACGGCGACATAGACCGCTTTCTTCGCACTGCGGATCGCCTCGATGAATGCAAGCGACACACGCGCAGGGTCCGCCACCGGCATGCGCGTATGCCAGCGGACTACCTTCACGTGAGGCATATCTTCCAGCGCCTTCGTCAAGGCCGCCGCGCGACGCTCGGACAGCATGAACGGATCGCCGCCGGTGACGATCACCTCCCAGATTTCCGGACGCGACCGTATGTAGCCGAGCGCCCGATCAAGATCAGGCTGCGAGAGATTGCCCTGACTGTCAGGTCCCACCATCTCGCGCCGGAAACAGAACCGGCAATACACCGGACAAACGGCAACCGCCTTGAGCAGCACGCGATCAGGATAGCGATGCACAATGCCCGGCACTGGCTCATGCGCAACGTCCCCAATCGGATCGGCCAGCTCTTCGGGGCGGACTTTTAGTTCGTCAGTAGATGGCACGAATTGCCGCGCGATCGGGTCATGGGGATCATCACGATCGATCAGCGCCGCTAGCGCCGGCGTGATTGCGGTGGCGTATGCCGCCATCACGGGCGCGAGTTCATTTGCATCACGCGCCAGCCCCGCGGCAACGAGGTCATCACCCGTACGCAGCGTGCGCGATGGAGAAATGTCGATCAGACGGGTCACGGCGGGCGAAGCTTCCAGGGGCGATTTCAATGCGCGCCTCTATGGCCTTCTCAGCGTGCCATGTCCACCAAAGCGCCCAGTCGCTCGATGGCCACCACTGCGCGCTCGTCGATGCCCTGATCACGCAGCATGTTCGCGAAAATGTAGGCCGCGTCCGGCTCCGCAGCACATTCGGCCACCGCGTCCGTGATCTGGGGCCAGGTGTCGTTCCCAAACTCCAGCACGAGGTCGAGCGCACCAATAGCCGTCAGAACCATCATCGAGGTTGGCGCGATATCCTGAAGGCCGCCCTCCGGCCCGAACATCACGGGAGCGATATCCCGCAGCTTTCCGATCTCGCTGCGATGGTCAGCCACAAACTGGCCGACAATCCGCTCGGTCTTCCACTGGACCCATTCCGACGTGCAGGGCTGCGGACCCGTCGCGCACGCCGACAACACGGGAAGCGCCATCATGGCGACAGCGATCGACTTCATCATGGCGCACCTCTTTGATTGCATAGCATAGATTCACGCCGGCGGCGTCCAGAGCCATCTGCAACCTGCACGGCGCCACAGAACCGCTCTATTGAGCCGCTTCAACTGCAGGCAGCATTCTCCAAACTCAAGCGTTTGAATCCTGTTCGAACGGCCGAAAGTCAGGGTTCCATATGTCTGTCCCAGTTCGTACCGAGGTCGTGACGTTCTGCGATGTGCCCTTCAGGGAGCTGCACACGAACGCCAGCGGAGCGGTGCGTGTTTGCTGCTAAGTCCTAACCCCCATCGGCAATTTCAATCAGGAATCGCTCGAGGACATCTGGGTTTCACCGTTCGCGAATGAGGTGCGCGAGTCGATCATGGATCAGACTTACAGCCATTGCGACAAGCGCATGTGCGCGATCGCCGCCTCAGCCTCAACCGCTAACCTCGAGAAGTGAATAGCCCCTAGATTCGTAGACGTCTTCTTCCCTAAATTTGAGGCAAGGAGGCCGTGATGGGCAGAGGTAGTTTCAGCGACGATTTCAAACGGGACGCAGTCTTTCAGGTGACCGAGCGAG
>Ga0105048_10003873_pt1 | contig 24458 bp, 27 predicted proteins | sample MAT05_FD_78382 | JGI IMG/M metagenome (GOLD analysis project Ga0105048, IMG submission 78382) | Freshwater microbial communities from Lake Fryxell liftoff mats and glacier meltwater in Antarctica - MAT-05 | ecosystem: Environmental > Aquatic > Freshwater > Ice > Liftoff microbial mat | place... | reverse complement strand
TTTGGATGGAAAAATTCAGTTTCGAGGCGTGTTAAAAAAAATGATTGTGAGGTTTACTGGGGTAAATGAGCGATTATTTTTTTTGACACAACGACGAAAATGGAGTTTTCGGCCAAACACTAAGTAATTCATGCTTGAATATTTGAAGGTCTTCTTTTGTAATAATTCTACTGCCATAAGTAATTGTAAAATTAAATAATTTCTGAAGGTTGAATATTATTAAAACTGCTACGCAGTTAAACACGGAAAGCTGCTGACATTGTTTGCTGCTCTCCATTAGAAAGGCCATATTTTTTTGCAACCTCTTTCCATGTACTAACAACTTGTTGAATTTCACCAATTATTTGCTCAGCTTGTTTTTCTTCAATACGAAAGTATGAAGCGACACTTAGTGCTAAACCTATATCCAATGAATTATCGTCTTCTGAAATATTTAGTGTTAAACCTGTTCCATCTTCAATAGGATTTATGTCGTAAGCAGGAGAAAGAATCCAGCCTTTATCTGTCAAAAGAAAACCATGATTTCTTAAATGATCATCTGTATTTGTAATACAAATACTAAAAACAATTCTTTTCCAAAACTGTAACAAATCTTCTTTTACGTTTGCGCCGTGTTGTGTGATAAACTCAGCGAGTTCAAGATAACTCACTCCTGCCTGGTGATCTGCGCCGTCTGTATAACCAAGTAATGTCATTGCTGAAGCAAAATGAATTCTTTCGCTTTTCTCCGTTCTGTCAAATCGCTTGGTTAAAAAGGTATGATATTTATTTGTGAATTTTTTAACCTGGGCATCAGACATATTTATACCTGCCTTAGTTGCTAAATCATGCGCCACAGCTTCCCATGCACCCACATCTTTTATATCATTCCTGCTTGGAAATTTTGCAATCCATAAATTACCATCATTGTCTACAATGCTCGCTTTTGGCCTTGCGCCACCCAGTGAACCGCCAGGTGAAACCAACATATTTAACCATTTAATATAATCAGGATCGCCAATGATATCGTCTTTCTCTAATTCTAAACTTGCATGCTCTAATTCCCTTAAAGAAGCCCACTGTGGAGCCGGATGCTTTGCATTATCATCTAAAAACGGACCGTCCATTTCAAGCTTGAATCTTAAAGCACCCATCCTGTGACCATCAAACACCCCTAATAAAAAATCAGATTCAAGAAGTGTATTTGGTTTTCTATCTTCTGCTTTTGCCAAAGCTGCTTCGCGTCTCTTCATTAAAACTTTTCCCCATCTATCTGGAGAGGAGTCGAGAAAAACTCCGAAATTATTTTTCTCGTTTAAGGTATATTGATGCCCTGAATACATTTGCAGATCAGGGTCTATGTTCTGCGCATAGCCAAATTTCAACCAATCTTTATCGTATTCGAAAGAAAATATTTCCGATCCTTTTGAAGGCGTTACATGTAACGTTCCCATTAAAACAGGTTCGGGTAACTCTTTCCAATTGGCAAAGACCAGGATCTCTTTCTTCTGATTTTTTAATGCCATGTTATTTTAATTTATCCTGTGATTTTTTCGGTGCCCGCTCTTTCACTAATAAGTTTGCATCCACCAGCTTACGACCTAATTCATCATCTGAGGCTATTCTAAGTAAATCCTTTTCCAGCCCCAAGGCAAATAATACCTGCATGTAATTTCCCATAGCGACACCGGGAGAACCTTTTTCAATACTCAACAAAGTCACCCTGGTAATATTGGCCCTTTCAGCGACTTGCTCCGCACTGAATTTCCTTCTAAGCCTTGCCAGCTTGATATTTGCGCCAAGTTCCTCTAAAATCTTACGCATTTTAGGTAATAAAAAAGGCTTAGTCGCTTTCATAATGTATAATATAATATGCAAATATAATAAAAATTGTATAATATAATATACATTAATGGTCATAATTTGCTCGTGAGAAAGATCATTAATTGCCAAAAAACCGTGTTCTAATTCATTCCTGAATTTTTTGTAATATTTTAAACTCCCCTTATCTTTATTTAAATCAACGGAAATTGAATTCAATGCAGCTAAATGTATATAAGCTTAAAATTCCAGCTTACTAAGATATCGACTTTATGTAAAGTTGCAAGCGCAATATGAATACAGTCATCCAAGCTTGTTTCCCCTACAACTTTAAAATCTTCTTGATTTTTCAAAAACGCTTTCGTCGACTTGATATTTGATTTCCCGCGTCTTTTTAAAGCATACGTAGTGTCTGTCCGAAAACTAGGTGTTTGGATGGAAAAACTCAGTTTCGAGGCGTGTTAAAAAAAATGATTGTGAGGTTTACTGGGGTAAATGAGCGATTATTTTTTTTGACACAACGACGAAAATGGAGTTTTCGGCCAAACACTACGTATAACTCTCTAATCTGCGGCTCATTTCCCTGCACTCAAATAATAATTTTCATCTGTGTAATCTGCGAAATCTGCGGCCTATTTCCCCGCACTCAAAGAATAATTTCCATCTGCGTAATCTGCAGCCCAAATCCTCCATTACATAAAAACACTGATCTGTGATCTCCGCGAAATCAGCGTCGTACTTTTATCCAACTCCCAATTTTGTAATTTCAATTAAATCCCCCACATTCGACTTATGGAATTGAAACGTGTATTCGACATATTGGACAGGTTAAAAACCTATGCGCCAAAAAAAGACATTCTAAATGCGAAAGAGAACTTGCCTACCGGACAGTCAGGAAAACACTGGGTAAGTTATAGTCTCGACGACTTCATAAACAACACCAATTATGTGAGCGCTGCACTTCTTCATTTGGGGCTGAAGCCTGGAGACACTGTCGCCATTATGGCGGGAAACTCACCGCAGTGGAATTTTGTGGATTATGGTTGTCAGCAAGTTGCTATGCCAAGCGCCCCCATCTTTCCCACCATCAGCAATAATGATCTCACCTACATCTTAAATCACAGCGAAGCAAAAATTATTTTCATTTCTGAAAAAGCGATCTGGCAGAAACTGGCCACCATTGAAAAAGATCTTCCTCATCTTAAATATGTTTTTAGTTTCGATCCTTTAGAAGGCGTCAAACCATTTTCTGAATTTATAGCCTTAGGCAAAGAGAATCTTGATCTTGATAAAATTGCCACGATCAAAGACGCTGTGAAAGAAGACGATCTGATGACGCTTCTTTATACATCAGGAACGACAGGTCAGCCTAAAGGAGCAATGATCTCTCACAAAAACATGATGGCCAATGTTTACGTTTGCGAACACATTGCTCCCTTCACCACTAAATGGAAGGCTTTGAGCTTTTTACCGCTGAACCATGTTTATGAACGTTTTTTAATTACCCTTTATTTATATCACGGCGTGAGTATTTATTATGCAGAAAGCATCGAAACAATTGGAGATAACTGCCGGGAGATACATCCACAGATTTTTGTAGCGGTACCTCGTGTTTTGGAAAGAGTATTGGAAAGAATTACTTCTACTGGCGAACGGCTCACCGGTTTTAAAAAGAAAATATTTGACTGGAGCATGACCTTGGCAGAACGCTTTGAACTACATGGTGCAAATGGCTGGTGGTATGGCGTGCAGGTTAAAATTGCCGATCGCCTCGTGTATAAAAAATGGCGCGCTGCCGTGGGCGGTGAAGTGGTTGCCGTTGTAAGTGGAGGCGCTGCATTGAATCCGAGATTGGAACGCATTTTTTATTGTGCCGGTTTAAATTTATTGCAAGGGTATGGTTTAACGGAAACTTGCGTGGTTGTTTCAGTAAACAGATTTGGTGAAGATCGCCGCATGTTTGGTACAGTGGGAATTCCGGTTGAAAATTCTGAAGTCAAAATTGCTGAGGAAGATGGCGAGATTTTAATGAAAGGCCCGAGTTTAATGTTGGGCTATTACAAAAACCCGGAAGCTACTTCAGAAGCTATAGATAAAGACGGCTGGTTTCATACCGGGGACGTTGGAAAATTTGTGGAAGGAAAATTCCTCAAAATTACCGATCGTAAAAAGGAAATATTCAAAAACAGCGCCGGCAAATACATTTCTCCAATCGCCATCGAAAATAAGCTAAAGGAATCACGATTTATTGAACACTGTATAGTTATTGGGGAAGCTCAAAAATTTGTTTCCGCATTGATCATTCCTGCTTTTGTTACTTTTAAAGAGTACGCTAAAGACCTTGGTATAGAGTGTAAAGGACATGAGGCCCTGCTTCAAAACGAAGAATTAAAAAAACTACTTGCTGATCACGTTAAAAAAACCAATTCCTCGCTCGCTGCGTTCGAACAAATAAAACGTTACCAACTCATAGATGCTATTTGGGGAGTGGAAAGCGGCGAAATAACTCCGAAACTGAGTCTGAAACGTAAAGCCATTATGGAAAAGAATCAATCTATTGTCGCAAAAATCTTTGGAATAGAAGATTAACCAAGAATTAGAACAAAAGCGACAGAAACAGCAAAGAGGATTTTATTCCCGTTCGTGCATCCTGAATCACTCACAATAAAATAATCTTTTATATTTGCGCCATAACACATGATCAAAAAATTCTGGGCATCCATCTCCCATCGTGGCATTAAGCCTGAACACGACCAAAAACAAACCAAACGGTTTACACTGATAAATCAATATCTGGCAGTCACCATTACCGTGTACTTTCTGAATGCACTTTCTGATTTCCTTTACGGATACATCATGGAATCAATCATGCTTTTGTGTTCGGGGGCTGTTTTTTCAATTCTTTTCTATTTCAAAAAACAGCATAATAAGTTCGTAATTCTGGCTTCGTTTGTCTATGCGAGTCTTACCATTTTTTATTTTGGTACGGTAGCTAACATCCAGGCCGGCGATTACCTATATTATTTTCCTTTGGTTCTTGCCATTTCTTTTATTTTTGACTTCGAAAAAGATAAGGCTATCATGGTATTTCTCTTTTTCTTTGTTAGCGCGTTGCTTCTCATCTATGCTTTTACTTATAAAAGTTCTGAGGAGATAAGCATGGTAAGCGAAACCGCACGCTATCAGATGTTTGTCATCAATTTGATCATTAGCGCTGCCACCGTTGGCTTTTTTATCTACCTCACCATTCAGGAAAATAAAACAAATAACCGCTTATACGAACAAAGACTGCAAGAAAAAGAAGCAAGCGAGGCATTGACTAAAAAAACACTGGCTGAAAAGGAAGTTTTGTTACAGGAACTTCATCACCGCGTAAAAAATAATCTTGCCGTGATTGTTGGCTATTTTAATCTTAAATTAAATGGTACAGAAAACGAAGAGGCCCGCGCCGTTTTACTGGAAAGCAGAAACCTTGTGAATTCCATGGCGCTTATCCATAACCGTTTGTATAAAACCGGAAATTTCTCAGAAGTTAATTTTACGACCTATCTCAAAGACCTTTTGGTTGAGATTCAGGCATCCTACCCCTCCATCGCTAACTCTGTGGCTGTTAAAACCCATATAGAAGATGTAAAGTTAAACTTAAATACCGCCGTTCCTTGTGCACTTATTTTAAACGAGCTACTTAATAACTGTTACAAGCATGCCTTTAAAACTACCAAGACCGGACTCATTCATATTGATCTCCTGATAAACAAAAACGATGAGCTTACTTTATCGGTAAAAGATAACGGTGTAGGTTTAAAAGAAGATTTCGATAAACACGATTCGCTGGGAATAAGCGTAATACATGGACTTTCAGAACAACTCAATGGCAAATGCCGTTTCTTTAACGATGGTGGAACTTGTTTTACGTTGGTCTTTAATAAGAACTGATCCGTTTTCGGTTTCTGACTATGGGTTTAAATTCTCAGGACCAAACCTTTGTTCCCTCGGTGCAATTCGTGCAAATATCAATTTGATTTCTGCTTTTTAAAACCGATCTTCTAAAATTCGTATAAGCATCAGAATACCATATTTTTTCAAAACTGTCCGATTCCAGGTTTCCGAGTTTGTACTTCGCGTCCTTATCAAAACAACAAGGCACAATCTTTCCGTCCCAGGTAATTACGCAGCCTTGCCACATCCGCCAACACTGGTTCAATAATTTATTCTTGATTTCAAAATTACCAGACTCGTTTTTTTTGTAGCGGGAATAAGTAGCGATCTCCGGAATTAAATTATGCCCATTTTCAAAATCATAGATCTGAGCCGTTTTAATTTTTACCTCATCTACACCCAATTCTTTTCCCAATTTTTTTACCGCATCAATTTGCCCCTGGTTAGGTTTAAAAACAACAAATTGCCACACAACGTGCGGCGTTTTACTTTTTAAAGCTTTTTTTTGCTTCAGGATCTCTTTGGTGCCTTCCAATACCTTATCAAGTTTCCCGCCAATCCGGTATTGCTCGTAAACTTCCTGTGTAATGCCGTCTACAGAGATGATCAATTTATCCAGCTTGCTTAAAATTGTCTTCTTTGCGTTTTCTTCTGTGAGATAATGTGCATTTGTGCTGGTACTCGTATATATAGTGTGTGCGTTTGCAAAAGCCACCATTTTTAGAAAATCAGGATTCAGGTAAGGTTCGCCCTGAAAGTAAAAAGTAAGACTATGTAAATGACCCTTCATCTGGAGAATGATCTTCTCAAAAAGTTTATTCTGCAACATGCCGGTAGGACGCGTAAATTCACGCAAGCCACTCGGGCATTGCGGACATCTTAAATTGCAACTTGTAGTGGGTTCAATACTCACAAAAACCGGGAGCCCAAATTGTTTAGGTTGATGAATAAGGCGTGAATAATGAAAGCCCACAAACAATTTTAAAAAATTATAGCATTTGGCTAAAGAGAGTTTTTTTAATATACCTATATAATAGTGTCGCAAAATGCCTTTAATTTAAACTAAGTTAAGAATCCTGAATTTAAAGGCTTTCTTAAATATTGTCGTTACTTTTACAAAGTTAATCAATGACCAGGCACTTACTACAAATACTTTTTGTTTTCAGCTTAATTTTGTTTCTCGCGCAATGCGCTCAACAAGGGCAATTAACGGGTGGAACGAAAGATATGCTCCCTCCAAAATTATTGGAAGCCCTTCCGGCAAAAAACAGCACCAACTTTAAAGAAGAACTTGTAACGCTTAAGTTTGATGAATTTGTTCAGGTGAAAGATCTCAGCAATCAACTCATAGTTACCCCGCGCTTAAAAACACAGCCCGATATTAGCGCCAACGGAAAAAAGATCATTATTAAATTCAAAAAGGAAGAATTGGCTCCCAACACCACTTATCGCATTTATATGGGGCAGGCAATTGCTGATATGAATGAATCCAATCCAATTCCCAATTTTGAATACGTTTTTTCTACAGGAAGTGTTATTGATACAGTAGAGGCAAAAGGAGATATTACAGATGCCTTCACTAATAAACCAAGCGCTGATATTTTGGTAGGCTTGTATTATAATGAAAAGACAACCGACAGTCTGCCTTACAAAAAAGAACCCGACTACATCGCCAGGACCAATGAGAACGGCCAATTCCTTCTGAAAAATCTTCCTTACAAAACATTTAGGGTCTTTGCATTCTCTGATAAGAACAAAAACAGTCTTTACGACGGTGAAAGTGAAAGAATAGCTTTTCTCGGTCCCGATCTCAAACTAATTTCAGATACAAGCATTCATCTCAAACTTTTCCAAGAAGAAGCTTCAAAATCATTTATTAAGAAAACGGCCGCGCCCTATTTTGGTTTTACGCAGATCATTCTCAACAAAAAAGTAAAAGTAAAAGTAAGCACTCTTAAAGCTGCAAATTCTGCTAACATCTCTGAAACCCGCATTGGTGAAGCGAAAGACACGGTTTCTTTACATTATAGGAATACTGTTGACACACTAAAACTGGTTCTTCAAAATCTGGCTACGGAAAAAAGAGATACGCTTAAACTCACTTTACCGAGAAACAACTCCAAAAAAAGATTAAAAAGTTTCACTGTGAACACCATTGGGAATAAACTTGCGCTATATGATAAAGTAAGACTTACTTTTTTAAACTGGATGGATACCAGCAGAAGTGATCTCTCAAAAATATATGTCAGCAGCAAACAAGACTCTCTGATTTCCGATGTGCCTGTAAAAGGCCGGTGGAAAGACATTACAAGCTTCGAAATAGATCATCAGCTGAAGGAAGGAATGACCTATACACTCAAAATTGACACAAATGCCTTCTTCGATCTCAACCAATTTACAAATGACAGTAGTAACATTACATTTATAACTCAAAGCAAGATTGAATTCGGTAAACTGACTTTAAAACTACTTTTCAATTCAAATAAGTATCCAAAACAACAGTATGTAGTTCAACTCATCACCGATCAGGACAAAGTAGTGAAAGAACAATTTGGAACTAATAGTAACACAACGGACACGGCTGCAACACTTGTATTTACTGATGTTTTGCCGGGCACTTACTTTGCAAAAATTATTTTTGACGACAATAAGAACAAAAAATGGGATAGTGGTAACATTCTTCAAAAGCAACAAGCCGAAAAGGTGATTATCAATTCAAAACAACTCAAAATCTTATCCGATTGGGAAATTGAGGAAGAAATTCAGGCTAAAGAATAAAAAAGCTCTTTTTGTTTTTATTTGCTCCTTTTTCAAAATAAACGCTCGTCTCTTTACCTAAAAAAAACACTACCTCTGAATCATCAGTAAAATCAATATATACAGCCTATCATAAAAATACTTTTTTCGTTGTAGGGCAATACTGTGAGAAAAGGAGCGCGCTATAATTTACGCTATTAACAATTTCAACAAATCAATGTTGAAAAAATAATCACTTAATAATTAGATAACACTCAAAAATTTATTTACTTCGTATCAACAAATCTCAAAAACAAGAAACCATGGCAAAAAAAGCAGCAAAAAAAGCAGCTCCTAAAAAAGCAGCGAAAAAAGCAACAAAAAAAGCAGCTCCTAAAAAAGCAGCTAAGAAAGCAGCAAAAAAAGCAGCTAAGAAAAAGTAATAAAAGCCCCGCATTAGCGGGGTTTTTTGTTTCACCTTCTAACCCTACGCAAGTGGGGTTTTTTGTTTCTACCAAGTAGCATTAGCAGGCACACACATAAACTGCATCGGTAGGCGTTTTACGGACTGGTTTTAAAAATACAAACAACTGATTTAAACAGTTTCTTATATTTACGTCACCAAATACGTTCTTTATTGTATATCATCATAACCAATTTAAAAAAATCATCATGCGCAAAACACTTATTACTTTACTTACAGCAACACTTATCTCTGGTATAGTTTCATGCGGAGGCAAAAAACAAGAAGAGATTGTTGCACCGCAGGGAATGCACACACTTAACCTAAACCGCTTCGGAAAGCCTTTTGCCATTTTTGTTCCCGACACGGTAGCAAACAAAATGGAGATCATCGAACAATCAAACGGTGCGCTTGATATTAAGGTGGGTGGCAGCTTCGCTATCAGCATCAACGAGCAGGCAGCAGATATCGCCATGCGTAAAGAAGACATTAAGGGCGATGAAATAAACAAATTTAAAAGCTATATCACCGATGAGCCAAATGCTATTATGTGGGAAAGTGAAATCGTTCAACCTGAATACCATTTCCTGATCAACCAGAAAATAGGTAATATCGATTACAGTTTCGAGGACATTAAAGACACAGAAGCAAACACGCTTAGCAAAGATGCTATCAAAAAAATGTTCGACTCCGCTAAAAACATCAAGGAAGTAAAGAAAGAGCACAATTCCTAAATCCCCTTCTCCCAAACACTCAAAGCCGTTGTTACACGTCAACGGCTTTTTTTAACGCATCGGGCTATTAACAATAATGTTAAATTATTAACAGCATGCCCATTCTCAGAAGATTTTTATAATATTTGCTTAATTCAAACTAAAAATTATGTCAGAAGAACTTGAAAAAAATGATAGGGGCGATTTGTTCTCAAAATCCGTTAGAGCTGGTAAGCGTACTTACTTTTTCGATGTAAAAAGTACCCGTGGTAATGATTATTACTTAACCATTACAGAAAGCAAAAAACGTTTTGGGACCGATGGGAAGTTTACGTATGAAAAGCACAAGATCTTTTTATATAAAGAGGACTTCGAGAAATTCATTGAAGGTTTGAATGAAGCGATTCACCACATTAAAGAGAACGCTCCTGAGATCGAGACTAATTACGAAGGTGGGGAAGAAAAGAAAGATTCTGCAGATATTAGTTTTGAAGACCTCGGAAACTAAAAAATACATCCTGTTTTTATAAAGGCGGTTTAAAACCGCCTTTTTCATTTCAATACTTTTATCGCCTCGGGTAGAATGACTTTCTCCCATTCTGCATATTCTTTTGCCGAGGGATGAAGCCCGTCTCTTGCAACCAGAGAATTATCCGATCCCATCTTTTTAGAAATTTCGAAAATATCTACCACCGGAAGTTTTCGTTTTAAGCCTTCTGCTTTTATGATTTCGTTAAATTCGGAAATACCTTCACCAATGTTTCTTCCTCTTGAATAACTTTTACCTGTAGGTGTTACTCCAAAATCAGGAATGGTGACCAAAACCAACTTTGTTTTGCCTGGAAGCTCTTTCTGAACCGCATCGAGAATGTAAACAAGATTTTTTGCATAATCTGCTTTTGACACGCCTTGCACCCAATCATTCACTCCAATAAGCAGCGTTACAAAATTCGGTTTGAGTTTTTTAACCACCGGCAACTCCTCGTCGATCAAATCCTGTGTTGTAAATCCATTTTGCGCCGGATTCGCCAGCAATTTGCACGAGGTGTTCTTTTCATTTAGATGTCCCGCCAATAAATAAGGCCATGCTTCTTTTTCGCTGGCACCGGTGCCAATAGTATAAGAGTCGCCTAGTGGCAGATAGTTTATCACTTTCTTGTTTTGCATAAAGTATGCTGAAATAAAAATGGTTGTCGAAGCAACAATGTATAAAAATCCTTTAATCATTTTACTTATCTAATTTACGTTTAAACTTAGCTTTTAGATTTTAAGGCTCCCGTATTTAGTGTCTGTCCGAAAATTGTGAGGTTTACTGGGGTAAATGAGCGATTATTTTTTTTGACACAACGACGAAAATGGAGTTTTCGGCCAAACACTATTTAACTACCTTTGCAATGATAACCATGCGACTCCTCATTCTCGATAATTACGACAGTTTTACCTATAACCTTGTTCACCTGGTTGAAAAAGTAAGCGCTATTCCTTTCGAGGTCATTCAAAATGATAAAATAAGCATCGAAGAAATTGATCGGTATACAAAAATACTTCTTTCACCCGGACCCGGCCTGCCGTCAGAAGCTGGAATTATGCCCGCACTCCTGAAAAACTACGCCGCAAGCAAATCTATCTTTGGTGTCTGCCTCGGTCTGCAAGCCATCGGGGAAACCTTCGGATGTCCATTAAAAAATCTTCCAACAGTTTTTCACGGACTTGCCACACCTATTACCGTTTTAAAAGAAGATGTGATCTTCAGAAATTGCCCGGTCACTTTTAATGCGGGCCGCTATCATTCCTGGGTGATCGATGAAACTAAAGTAAACGAAGAACTGATCATCACGGCTGTGGACGAACAAAACACGATCATGGCGGCCAGGCATAGACATTATGATGTGCGTGGGGTTCAATTTCACCCAGAATCGATTTTATCAGAACACGGCGAGGTGATTATAAAAAACTGGTTAACGGCTGTAAATGCTTAATTTTATAGGACTATGACAAGCATTAAATCGAACGGTTATACCATTCACATTGGAGACGAAATTTTCAAAACGCTCAAAACCTTCCTCGGCAAAAATAATTACTCCTCCTTTTTTATCCTCTGCGATGAAAATACATTGCAACACTGTCTTCCAACCCTGATCACTTCCTGTCCGAAACTAAGCACAGCAGAAATTCTGGAAATAGAAAGCGGCGAGACTGGCAAATCGATAGAGTTTTGTGTTCACATCTGGAATACCTTAACCGAATTAAAAGCTGACAAAAAAACGTTACTCATTAACCTGGGTGGCGGCGTAGTAAGTGATCTTGGTGGATTTACCGCCTCCGTTTACAAAAGAGGGATCGACTTCATAAACATTCCTACTTCTTTATTAGCAATGGCGGATGCCAGCGTTGGAGGAAAAACAGGGATTGATTTCGGAGATCACAAAAACCTCATCGGAACATTCACACAACCGAAAGCTGTCTTTATTTATACTGAATTTTTAAAAACACTCGAAGAACGTCATTTTCAAAATGGACTGGCGGAAATCTACAAAATGGGCCTCGTTTGCGACAAAAAATTTTGGGGGCTTTTAAAGGACTCGGTGCCCGTTAAAGAACTGATCACAAAAAGTGTCACCCTCAAAAATAAAATTGTACTTAAAGATCCCTTCGACAAAGGTGTTCGCAACATCCTTAATTTTGGGCATACGATCGGGCATGCTATAGAAACATTGCAGCTGGGAACAAAAAATGAATTGCTTCATGGTGAAGCGGTGATGGTCGGCATGATCCTTGAAAGTCACATTTCCTTCCAGAAAAAAAAGCTTTCTAAAAAAGAACTCACCGAAATTGCAGAGGAGTTCAAGTATTCATTCCTGTTACCTTCTTTGGATACTATTTCACTCAATGACATTGTTGAGAAAATCAGGAACGACAAAAAGTCGGTAAATGGCAAATTACTTTTTTCTTTAATCGACAAAATCGGTGCCTGCAAAATTAACGTGGAGGTGAGTAAACCCCAGGTTAAAAATGCTTTAGCCTACTATAATACGTTAATCAGTAAATGATAGAGCTTTCAGTACCGCAACATATTTTAAAAAGGCAAATCCAATTGCCTGGCTCCAAAAGCATTAGCAACCGTCTGCTGATCCTCAATGAAATTCTAAAGCTTGACCTAAATTTTGAAGGCCTGTCTGATGCAGAAGATACACAGTTACTCAAAAAAGCTTTGCGACATTTAAAGGGCAAAAAAGAAGCGACCATCGACATCCACCATGCTGGAACAGACATGCGTTTTCTCACAGCATATTTGTCCGTAAACGAAGGCGAATGGATTCTCACCGGTTCTGAACGAATGAAGCAACGTCCGATCGGTGAGTTGGTAAGCGCTCTAAGACTTTTGGGTGCCGATATCACTTTTACTGAGAAAAAAAAATTTCCACCTTTATTAATTCGTGGTAAAAAACTCTTAGGAGGAAAAATCGAAATAGATAGCAGCGTCAGTAGTCAGTTTATTTCTGCTCTGTTGCTCATTGCGCCCGAATTTGAAAATGGCCTGGAAGTGGCGCTCAGAGGCAATACTGTTTCTAAGCCTTACATTGATATGACCATTGCTCTTTTAAGTGACTTTGGCGTAAAAATCTCTCAATCAGAAAATATAATCTCTATACCGTCATCTTTAAAAAATAATCCCACCCCCTCTTTTCGAATTGAAACTGATTGGTCCTCTGCATCGTATTGGTATAGTATTTGCGCGCTATCTGAAAACAGCGAAATTGAATTAATGGGTTTGAAAAAAGAAAGCCTGCAGGCCGATTCTGTTCTTCCTGAAATTTTTAAGAACCTTGGTGTAAACACTACATTTAAGGACAACTCTGTTTTACTAAACTCCATAAAACCAGTTCTTACTGAATTTACCTATGATTTTACGAACTGTCCCGACATAGCGCAAACATTGGTTGTTACCTGTTTTGGACTTGGGATCAAATCAGACTTTACCGGTTTAAGTACCTTAAAAGTAAAAGAGACCGACAGAATTTTTGCATTAAGAACGGAACTCGAAAAATTCGGAGCAAAATTGGAAACCACGTCAAATTCCATTCACCTCACTGCCGCTTCTGTTCAGAACAAGAAAAGCGGTCCATCCGACAATATTATTCGGACATATAACGATCATCGAATGGCCATGAGCTTCGCCCCAATTGCCTTGATATACCGAACCATTAAAATAGAAACTCCTTCAGTGGTTATCAAATCGTATCCTTCCTTCTGGGAAGATTTGAAATCGGTGGGGTTTAATGTAAATTTACTCCCTTAATCTATGGCATTTTTTGCGTCCAATAAAAATAAAGAACCAGGCTCTGAAATGTCGTTTCTGCAACACATTGAAGAACTTCGCTGGCATTTAGTTCGCAGCGCTGCCGTAATTATGGTTTTTGGGATCGCCGCATTTTGCCTCAACGACTTTTTATTTGATACCGTTATTTTTGGTCCGCTGAAACAGGATTTTATTTCGTATAGGGCCATGTGCTCACTTGGTCATAAGATTGGGGCGGGTGAAGGCATGTGTATGATCGTTAAGCCTGCGCATCTTCAAACCTTAAGCGCCTCTGAGCAGTTTTTTAATCACATGTGGATCTCGCTGATCTCTGGCCTCATTCTCGGTTTTCCTTACGTACTTTGGGAACTCTGGAAGTTTATTCGTCCGGCGTTAAAGAATCAGGAAATTGGTCCTGTAAAAATCTTTGTTGTTATTGCTTCGTTTCTTTTTCTTATCGGGATTTCCTTCGGCTACTTTCTACTGTTCCCCATGAGCTACAATTTCCTTATCAGCTACCAGGTTTCATCAAGCGGCATTGTGCAAACTCAAAATACGTTCGACGATTACATTTCCTTAATCAGCACTATGGTTTTGGTCTCGGGACTTATTTTTGAAATGCCTATATTGGTTTATTTTTTAACCCGCATGACCATCTTGTCTCCTGAATTCATGCGTAAATACCGCAAGCACGCCGTTATTATTATCCTGATCGCTGCGGCAGTGATCACGCCGAGTCCCGACGTTACTTCGCAAATGATCGTTGCCATACCCATGTACCTCTTATACGAACTGAGCATCTTTGTATCTGTAGGAGTGGTGAAGAGACGCAAAACAGAAATTTAAACTACAACTCATGTCAGACCTAGTAAAAGAATTTAATGACTACCGTACAAAAATGAACGGTGTAATTTTAGGAAAAGACAATTTGGTGATCAAACGCCTGTTTAACCTCGACACACAAACCTATTCGGAAGGCGCGTTGAATGTAAAAACAAAGGAAATGCTGGGACTTGTCGCCAGTATGGTGTTGCGCTGCGACGATTGCATTAAGTACCATCTTGAAAAATGCAAAGAGCAAGGTTGCACAACTGAACAGATCTATGAAATTTTTGCGGTAGCCAACATTGTTGGTGGAACCATCGTCATTCCTCATACACGCCGAGGGGCGGAATTCTGGGAAGAGCTAAATAAATAAAACATGGGTGCTTTAATGATCGTTAGCTTTGTGTCAATGATCTTGCTTGGGCTTCCAACCCTACCCTATTTTTATGCTAAGCAAATGGGACGCAATCCGAAAAAATGGTTTGTATTACGCTTCTTCTTGCCAGAAATCGCAACGATCATTCTTTCTTTTTTACCTGATATATTAGAAGAAGAAAAGCCTAAAGATTCAGCTTAGTCAATGTCCCAGACACTCGGTCGCTTTTTCGTGTAAAACGGTTTGAAGTAATTCTTGTGCTCCAGTAAAAAAGCAAGGATAAAATAAATGATTACCGGACTTCCGAAAGTAAAGAACGACAAGTAAATAAAGTACATCCTCACCGTCGTAGTGCGAATACCCATTTTTTTACCCAGCCACTGACAAACACCAAAAGCCCTTTGTTCAAACCATTTAGAAATCCTGTTGATCATTTTACAAAGATAAAGCATTTAGACTCACGCGTGACATTCGAATTCACTCAGAGAGTCATTTTTAAATAATTTGTTTCTTTGAAAAAATTAAATAGTTTTGCTCCTCACAACGTACCCAAATGAAAAAAAAATTGCTTCTGCTATCAGGCTTCTTATATTTAACTTCCTGCAAAAAAATTTACACCTGTGAGTGCAACACCACTTACACACGTTTGCAGAATGACAAGACTTTCGTTACTGAGATTTTTCCGGGAAGCGCAAACCCTTATTCTGAGAAAATGAAAAAACAGCAGGCTGAATCTGCTTGCAAACACGAAGAGGTTGCCACACAAACTAATTTTAAGAATGCGGTTACCAGTGGGGGCTTTTATCCCTTAAAAAGCGGTGAATCTATAAGCACCTCTTGTAGTCTTAAATAATTCTAATCTCCCAAAAATGAAAAACCTACTCTGTTTAATTCTTTTTATTGCTATTTTTCCTTCCTGCAAAAAAAAGGCATACAATTGTTTTTGTAGCACAACAATTTTGTACCCACCAAAATACGGCGGTGGTCAAAACTATTTTGTTTCCAATAATAAGCCCATGGAGGAAAAAATGAAGGAAAAACAAGCCAAAGCGGTATGTGATCGCGAAGCGGATAATATTAACCAGGTGCACATTAACTACTGGACCGACAATGGCAAATACCCTACTGATGGTGTTACCTTTACCACACGGTGTAATTTACAGTAATTACCTTTTACTTAAAAGTGCGGCAGCAATACCACATTTCAGGCATTTTCGTGAAACGCAATAATTGTCGTAAAGATTAACGACGGCCTGGCTTCCAGCCGCATTTATGAGGCTGCTTTTGCGTACATCAAATAATTTTGTTTTTGAATTCACTTCCATTTTACATTTATTCAAAAGCTCAATAGTGGCGTCCGTATATTCTGGTTTCGCCAGTTTTTTGGAGTAGAAAAAAAAGAAAGGCGCAAACGTATTAATGATGACGTTTTCTGCAGATGCCTTGCCAAAAGACAAATCTTTAGCCGATACTTTCCCACCTGCCGTGTAGTGATTTTTCCAGTAGCCCTCCGGTTTTATTTGCAAAGCATCCATGAGAGCAGTGTAATTATTCAGTTTCTGAGGGCTAGAAAAAATTTCTTTAGCGGAATTCGCTAACGAAGCAAATTGCACAAGACGTACATTCGGAAAATTTGCAGGTCTTAATCTCGAAAACTTAAACAGCTCTTTTTGAAGCGGATTTAACCGGTATTTATTTTTTAAATGCTCGAACTCGTTTTGAAGAGCACGGATATATTTATCCTTAAACTGATTTTCCAGGAGTCCGGACATTCCCAAGAACAGAGCTTCCAGCTGCAAGAGGTTATCAGAATGTTTTAATATGATGTTGACGGGAAGTTGTTTGGCGAGCAGCTCAAAAGGTTGAGCATTTACTTTAAATCCAAAGCTGCGCAACAATGAAGTGTAAAATGTTTGCGTGTAATCTCCACCAAAAGTTTCAAATAGCTGCTCTATGCGTTTTGTTTTCTCCTCCAGTCTCTCAATAGTCATTCTCTCCATCCAGCTGATAAACTTTATCTCATCCAGATTCTTCAGCTGACCTGCGCATGGCAATTTGGTTTTGGTGGTGACTAATTTTTCATAAGCCTCCATGGTTTTTTCATCCAGCAAATTTTTCAATTCAAGAACTTCCACATTGTTTCTTACATTTTGATTCAGCTCTAGATCGTGCTCATAAACCACGTGCAGAATAATAGTATCGTAGCTTTTGTTCCGCTCGTGGCCATGCCTGAGCCAGTCGCTGGTTTTGACGTGTACCTCTATATTTCCAACAAGGACAATATTATTTAAACGGATCTGTGCGTTAAAAAAATCAGGGCCTGCGTCCAGGTTTAATTCTCCTTGTTTTAAAACGGACACCTCATTCCCCGCTGTGGTAATAAAAGGAAGAGGCTTTAGCAGCTTATAGCGCCACATGAATTGTAGCAGCTCTTCATTAAACCTAAGCATAGCCTTTTACCTTGTAAGTAAGATACCCTATCCATTCATGAATTAATAATTCGAGACCTAACATGGCTCCTGGATTAGGAATGAATAAATGATCGAAAGTAAACCGTCTTACCCCGCTGGACTTATTTGTAATATAAGGCGTGATGTTTTTGTATCCTGCTTTCTTAAAAACAGCCAGTGATCTTGGCATGTGGTAAGCAGAGGTAATCAATAAAAAGTCACCATCTATTTTTAAGCTATCAAGAATCTTTTTAGTGAAAACAGCATTTTCGTACGTGTTTTTACTTTCATTTTCAATAATGAGCCCGCTATCGGGAAACTGAATGCTCTCCAGATATTTTTTTACAAAATAACCTTCTTTCTTTTCAGGAAATTCGATGCTGCCGGAACCGCCTGTAAAGATTACCTTTTTTATCCTGCCTTTGTAATATAATGGAAGTGCCTGGAACAAACGGTCGCCGCTATGGCCAAAGTTTATTTTATTTAAACGCAGATCAATACTGCCAATTCCCCCTAACACTATAGCACCTTCATACTTTGTATCCATCAGGTAGTAGTCTGGCGTCACCGGCTCCCAAGCTCTGAAAAATTCATCCACAATAAATGAATTACTACATATATAAAGCAGGGCAACCGCTGTAATTCTTAATTTACGGGCCCTTCCCTCTACTTTGGTTTTAAAGGAATACAGCAACAATAAAAACACCCACACTAAAGGAGAAAATAAAAAGGCAATTAATTTGGAGAGATAGAAAAACATAATTAAGACCTAAAATAACAAAAAAGAAAGTGCCAAAAAGAATTGTTTAAAGATTGATGGTCTCCTGTTCTAATTTAAAGTAAAAGTGCAGTGACTCACTCACAACTGTTCTTTTGTTTAGGCCGCTGATTTATTCCTTCTGCTTAATAAAACTTTATTTTGTTCCAATTTTACGCTTCAAAAAAGGAATTCTTATCTTTAATCACTAATTTAGTTTATGCAAAAGATCCTTATAGCCAACCGTGGAGAGATAGCATTGCGTATTATGCGCAGTGCCCGTGAAATGGGAATTAAAACCGTAGCCATTTATTCGGAAGCCGATAGAAATGCACTGTTTGTAAGATACGCCGATGAAGCGGTGTGTGTAGGTCCACCCCCAAGTGCCCAATCTTATTTGCAAGGCGATAAAATCATTGCTATTTGTAAAGAACTGAAAGTAGACGGTATTCACCCGGGGTATGGTTTTTTGAGTGAAAACGCCGATTTCGCAAGAAAAGTAAGAGAAGCTGGCATTACGTTTATAGGCCCGAGTCCTGAAAGTATGGATCTAATGGGCGATAAATTAAGTGCCAAAGCTACAGCTAAAAAATACAAAGTCCCCATGATACCTGGATCGGAAGGTGCTATCAGCGATTTGAAAGAAGCCGTTAAAGTTGCTAAAGAAATTGGATTCCCCCTGTTAGTAAAGGCGAGTGCCGGCGGTGGGGGGAAAGGAATGCGTCTTGTAGAACGCGAAGAGGACATTGAACTTCAAATGAACATGGCCGTAAGCGAAGCTATTTCTGCATTTGGGAATGGAGCCGTTTTTATTGAGCGTTACGCCACCGGTCCGCGTCACATTGAAATACAATTACTAGCCGATAATCACGGCAGCTGCGTTTATTTATTTGAAAGAGAATGCAGTATTCAACGCCGTCATCAGAAACTTATCGAAGAAGCGCCAAGTAGCGTGCTTAGTCCGGAGTTGCGTGAACGCATGGGTAAATGCGCGGTAGACGTTGCAAAAGCCTGTAATTACAGTGGTGCCGGAACCGTTGAATTTTTAGTCGACGATAAGCTGAATTTTTATTTTCTGGAAATGAACACGCGTTTGCAGGTAGAGCATCCTGTATCGGAACTGATCACAGGCCTTGATCTTGTGAAAGAACAAATAAAAGTGGCACGAAACGAAAAATTAAGCTTCACGCAGGAAGATCTTAAAATTAATGGCCATGCTTTGGAAGTGCGTGTATGCGCGGAAGATCCGATGAATAATTTTTTACCGGATGTTGGCACTCTTGTAGTTTATAAAACGCCTTCTGGTCCGGGAGTGCGTGTGGACGATAGTTTTGAAGAAGGCATGGATATTCCAATTTATTATGATCCGATGATCTCCAAACTGATAGTGCACGGAAAAGACCGCACGGAGGCCATTGCAAAAATGATCCGGGCTATTGACGACTATAAAATTGTGGGGGTAGAAACTACATTGGATTTCTGCAAATTCGTATTAAAACACGATGCCTTTGTAAGCGGGAAATTTGATACCGGTTTTATTGCCAACCACTACAAACCTGAAATGTTAACTGTTGAAAATTCTGAATTAGCTGAAATAGCTGCAATCGCGGCTTCCGCTATTTTCGCAGGATCAGGAAAGACCGATTTAACAAACGATACCGCTTCTGTTAAAAAAAGTAAATGGAAAACGAATCGCTTAAATTAGCACGCAACTTGCAGGTTACTTTATGAGTTAAATAAGATAAATGATTGATGAACGATGGTTTTTATACATATTCCAAAATGTCCCTTAAAACGATCCTGATCTTTTTAGCCTGCCCATTCTTTTCTTTTTCCCAAACTGCCGAGGCTGCCGATATTATGATAACGCCTGAAAACGGGTTTCGTTGCCTAACAGAAATTGTTGGAAAAGATACTTTTCCCCGCATTCAGTTTAACGAGGTTGAAATCGTCACCAATTTTGTTTTCAGCAACAACCCTCAGCGTGAGCAATGGACACGCACAAAATTCAACGTTAAAAAAGTATACCCTTATGCCATTCTTGCGGCCGCCAAACTGAGAGAATATGATAAAGCCTTTGAAAAAATTGAAAACGAAGATTTAAAAAAAGCCTTTATCAAAGTCTGTGAAAAAGACCTGCGCCGCCAGTTCGAAGACGAGTTGAAAGGCCTTACCGTTTCGCAGGGGAAAATTCTTATGAAGCTGATCGACCGTGAAGCGGAAAAAACTACTTATGAAATCGTGAAACAGTTACGCGGAAGCTTCCAGGCAGCCATGTGGCAAACCGTAGCCAGAATCTTTGGCCATAATATGAAAACAGAATATGACGCAAAAACCGAAGACATTATGATTGAGCGCGCCGTTAAGTTGGTAGAAGCTGGGCAATTCTAAGATTGTCTCAAAAATGTAAACTGTCCTTTTTTGTCGTCTTTTTTATTGCTATTTTAGCCCCATGAACAGACTACTTTTCATTTCTTTGTTGTTTGCTGCCTGCCTTGCGAGCGCACAATCTAAAAAACCATTACCAAAAACTGCAAAACCTATTGCAAAAGAACCGGTAGAACAAGTTGACACGGCCGATCTTGCACGTGAAGACTCAGATAATATTCCGAAAGAATTTGCTGCTTATACCAAAAGGTCTAAAATAAAACCGCATAAAATGAAACTGTGCATCAACCTTGTGAGCCCGGAGAACATTTTTAATCACTGTGTAAACGACTCTCTCTGCAGAGATCCTGAAGTTTTTAAAATTTTATTTGAAAAAAAACAAGGTGATACAACCTATGTGCTGGTATATGTGAGAGCTTTCAGTAAGCCAGACGACAGACCTTCCTGCGATGCTGGTAAAGAAGTAAAATTATTTTTTGTGAGGTGGAGTACAAAAACCAATAAAGCGCTTGTGAAACAAAAAACCATTGAGTCCTGTATGCGCAACATCACCAACATGACAAAAGAGTTACTGGATGAGTGGGATGGTAAGTCTCCGTTTATTTTCAAATACCACCGCGGAGGTCAGAACTATGTTGATCTGAAATTTGACCCACAGAATTATCTAGTCGGACTTCAGAGTACTACGGATAACTAAATTTTTTAGCGTGCTTTTAGGGAAAATGGCGTACTGGCCGACTCTTTCTGGGCAAAGCAGGGGCGACCTAAACTTACTAGGTCCGTTAGTAAATTAGTTCCAATCAGCCCTAAATTTGATCTTTCAAAAAAAATAAGCATATTTAACCTGTTTGAATCAACAGTTTAAAATACTTTTAATACCATTGGCTTACCTCTATGGTATCATTACCTTTTTAAGGAACACTTTGTACGACCTGCGAATCCTGAAAGAGCGTCGTTTCGACATACGTACCATTGGTGTGGGGAACCTCGCAGTGGGCGGCGCCGGAAAGACTCCCTTCGTAGAATACCTCATCCGTTTGCTTTCTTCAGAAAACACGAAGATCGCTACTTTAAGCCGCGGCTATAAAAGAAAAACCAAAGGCTTTGTGCTTGCAGACGTTACCAGCACCGCTGAAGACATTGGGGACGAGCCCCTCATTTATAAATCAAAATATAACGTGCAAGTTGCCGTAGATGCGAATCGTTCAAATGGGATAAGAAAACTGGCTGCCCTTCGTCAAAATGCACCAGACGTGATCTTACTCGACGATGTGTTTCAACATCGCTCAGTGCGTTGCGGTCTCAACGTGGTGGTAAGCGATTACAATAATCTTTACTTTAACGACACCATGCTTCCTGCGGGAACACTTAGGGAATTTAAAAGCGGCATCGTTCGCGCCGATCTTATTATTATCAGCAAAACGCCAGACAGGACAAGTCCCGTAGACATAAGAAATATTCTTAAGGACGTAAATCCAAAAGCACACCAGCGTGTATTTTTCAGTTATCTGAAATACGGTGAACTTTATGCTATAGAGAATCAAGAAAATAAAATGGACACGCTGAACGACCTTTTTCGTTTTCGCGTGATCTCTTTTGCGGGCATTGCCAATGCGCAGCCAATGGTGAACTATTTAAAAGAGTATGCTACCGACGTCCGCCATTTGCCTTTTCCCGACCATCACGAATACACTTTAAAAGATCTGGAGGATATAGAACGTTATTACAGAAGTTTTGAAGGCGGCAATAAATTGATGGTAACCACCGAAAAAGACCTAATGCGCTTAAAAAATACTTCGGTATGGGATGTTGCCAAACGCATGAATATTTATGTGTTGCCGGTAGAAGTTACTTTTAAGGATAAAGAAGAAGAATTAAACGCATTGATTTTAAAATATGTTAGAACAAATAGAATTTACCACCAAAAGTATTCGTGAAAAAACGAATAACTTTCTGCCGTCCGTTGGCATTATTTTAGGCACGGGACTTGGAGGACTGGTAAAAGAAATAAGTATAGAATTTACAATCCCTTATACAGACATTCCCGATTTCCCATTGAGCACGGTAGAAGGCCACAACGGCAAGCTAATCTTTGGTGAGCTGGGTGGAAAAAAAGTAGTAGCCATGCAGGGACGCTTTCATTTTTACGAAGGTTACACAATGCAGGAAATTACTTTTCCTGTAAGAATTATGAAAGCCCTTGGTGCGCGAACCCTCTGTGTAAGCAACGCGTGCGGGGGCATGAATCCATCGTTTGAAGTGGGTGAACTCATGATCATCAACGACCACATTAATTTATTTCCAACGAACCCCCTGATTGGCAAAAACGAGACTTCTTTAGGAACACGTTTCCCTGATATGGGAGAGGCTTATAAAAAAACTTACGTGGTGCTTGCCAAAGAAATAGCAAAAGAAAATAATATCAAAGTGAGTGAAGGGGTTTATGCTGGGCTCACCGGTCCGTGTTTTGAAACACCTGCCGAATACCGCTGGCTTTGGCGCATGGGCGCTGACGTGGTAGGCATGAGTACTGTGCCGGAAGTGATTGTTGCCAAACATTCGGGTATGGATGTTTTTGGAATTAGTATTGTTACCGACTTAGGAGTGGAAGGTCATATTCAAACTGTAACGCACGAAGAGGTATTACATATTGCCAACCTACAGGAGCCGAAGATGGCTTTGATTATGAGGGAATTGGTGAGGAGGATTTAGTCTATGCGCTACCAAAAAAAGAGTTATAAGAGCATTGTCAAAAAAACAATAATTCCCAGTAACTTAATTTTATTAGGGGGTGTTTTAATTTTTAATCAGTTTTTCTGTGACCATTTTTCGTAGGTAGCCAACTTGAACGATATATACACCATCAACCGCTTCAGTGAGATTTATCGGCAGTTCATATGTTGAAATATCTTTGTTTTGATAAATCACATTTCCTAACAAGTCAATTACTGTAGCCGTTTTGGGGTGTTCAGCTGAGTTATTTAGCTGAATTCTAAAATGGCCGGTGGAAGGATTTGGCATAATTATAAAATCATAATTATTCTCTTCGCTAATATTAGGTTTTGATCGTTCCATTGCTGGTTCGATAAAAGCAGCTTCTTCATTAAAATTTGAGAGTCTTGCTCCAATACCAGAACAAGAAAGGCCAATATAAGCGTTATAAACAACACCATAAATATCAGTTGTATTTATGGTGTTTACTTCCTTTGAAGAAGTAATATTAATATTTCCTCCACTTGCAGTGTAATTTTGGTGTAAAACAATATTATTAAAATGATAATTTGTTGATGTTACGTCGGTTCTATTACCGACCAAAATATACGGCATAGTAGTTATGGGTGCACTTCCGATACCAACAGCGTACCATGCCTCAAGTATCTGAGCCATTTCCGGTGACTCATTACCATATAAAGCCGCTGCCATAGCAATGGTTTCTGATCTAAGATCAGCAAATGTTGATGTATTATTAAGATAACCCCAGTTTATTATTTTGTACAAAATATTTTCAACGTTCTTTATTCCGATTTTTTTAACACAGTATGGATTGCTTGAAAAGTTTGTGCCTGATTCTCCTTCAGATAACATATATAGTGTTTGGCCGAAAACTCCATTTTCGTCGTTGTGTCAAAAAAAATAATTGCTCATTTACCCCAGTAAACCTCACAATCATTTTTTTTAACACGCCTCGAAACTGAATTTTTCCATCCAAAC
>Ga0105048_10003872_pt1 | contig 24463 bp, 22 predicted proteins | sample MAT05_FD_78382 | JGI IMG/M metagenome (GOLD analysis project Ga0105048, IMG submission 78382) | Freshwater microbial communities from Lake Fryxell liftoff mats and glacier meltwater in Antarctica - MAT-05 | ecosystem: Environmental > Aquatic > Freshwater > Ice > Liftoff microbial mat | place... | reverse complement strand
TGGGTAAACTTAAAGATGACGGGCTACAAATAGTAGCTATGAAAGAGGCATTACTACAAACAGAAGGTGCAACAGAAGCTTTGGTACTTAAACAAATATACCTGGCACTTGGCACAAAGCAATTAAAGCTGGATAAACTTCTAAAAAGTGCTGAAGTGGTATGTAAAACCTACTTTGAAGAACATAACCTGGAAAATTTAGTAATAGGTGCAAGCAAAATAAAAAAAGAAAGTTAAATACGAGCTTAACTCAAACACGGACAAATTTTAAGTGATTACCCGTCACCAATGAACAATACACTGCACAATGCTGTGGTAGATGGTATTACTTTACCAGCACTAAAAATGAGTTCAACAAAAGTTTTTAAAAAGCTATACTAACTACATCAATTCTTACATCAATATCACCTGATTAAACTACCATGTGATGCAGTATACCCGTAGTTATTTTTATAATTATTTATATCAAATACCGGAGCACAAGATTTTAATGCAGCATATTTTAAAAGTATGTAATGGAGATGCATTGGGCCATATTGGGTGATTTTAAATTATTGAACATGGGTTATATATATCTTAAAAAGATGTGGAGCGTAAAATACCAATTTGTTTGGAGTGGTAGTGGGGCTGCGCCAGGGATAGGAGCAAGTACCCCGTAAAGCCGCCGTGCAAATTACGTATTGCGAAGCTAAAGAGTTTGTTCGGCGGCTGCGGAGTACTGCGGATAGCCCGCCCGGACGCCAAAAAATTTTTCTACCAAAGATTCACTAAACTTAAACCCAGATTTTGTTATTGAAAGCTTTACCGAATTCACTTGCAACATTTGGTTAAAAGGATTAGATAAAAAAAGCCCCGATATTTATATCAGGGCTTTTATATTTTAGGCTCTTTCTTTAGCAGGAGCTTTTTTCTTTAAATTTTTCAACGCCAAATCCAAGGCTTTGCTTATTTCTTCGTAGGTATTTTTACCTGTAAATTTTTCGCCGTTTATAAAAAATGTAGGTACATCTTTTACACCACGGTTGTGGCCTTCTTTAATATCGCCTTGTACCTGCCAGCCGTAGGTAGCATTTACCAGCTCATCTAAAAAGCGCTTATTTTGTACACCTGCTTCTTTGCTATGCAGTTTTAAACTTGTAGTGCCAAGGTTACGACGGTTTGCAAACAAAATGTTGTGCATTTCCCAAAACTTACCATCCTGTGCAGTAGCAACGGCAGCTTCTCCGGCCTTTAAACTACGTTGGTGAATGTGCGTAAGTGGAAAATGACGGAAATTGAAACGTACTCGTCCTTCATAATCTATCAAAACCTGTTTTACAATTTCATTTGCTTTTGCGCAAGCTTCACTTTCATATTCGCCAAACTCTTCAAGTGTTACAGGCGCATCTATGCTGCCTACAAATACATCCCGTGGTTCAATTATTTCTACCACCTCTTTTTTAAATGCCATGATTGTTTATTTTTTGATTTATACTAAAACTGTTTATACAGTTTTTAATTATTATAACACTAAATAAATAGTTATGTTTTAAAATAAATTGTTAATACTTATCACAAATGTTTTGAAAGCGGTTGAAGTTAAACTTTTTTACCACTTTACCTATACCTGTTGTAAAAAATTGATGCACAGTTTTTCCACAAACCTTATAATCAATGAGTTAAAGTGAATTTGTTAACTAAATTTAACGGTTTCTTCGTCCAAATTTTTGATTTTTACTACTGGGTTTTCATTTCTGAATACAACTGTATTATCAAATACGTCAACAAGTACCGGTTTGGATTTATCAATATCACCGGCCAAAATACGCTTGCTTAATTGGTTGATGATGGCTTTTTGAATAAGTCTTTTTAGTGGTCTTGCTCCAAACTGTGGATCGTAACCGTTTTCTGCCAGGTAATCGATTGCATACTCACTAAAGGTTAATTGTATGCCACTAGCTGCCACTAACTCTACTAAGCTATTTAATTGTATTTGAATAATACCTCTAATTTCTTTTTTCATTAACGGATGAAACATGATGATTTCATCAATTCTATTTAAAAACTCGGGCCTAATGGTTTGCCTCAATAAAATAATAACCTCTGCTTTGGTACGCTCTACAATTTCTTCTTTATTGCTTTCATCTACCTTCTCAAAGTTTTCCTGTATAATATGGCTTCCCATATTGCTCGTCATTATTATGATGGTATTTTTAAAATTTACCACCCTGCCCTTATTATCTGTAAGGCGGCCATCATCTAACACCTGCAATAAAACATTGAACACATCAGGATGGGCTTTTTCAATTTCATCCAGTAAAATAACGCTGTATGGTTTACGTCTTACAGCCTCTGTTAGCTGTCCGCCTTCATCGTACCCTACATAACCCGGAGGTGCACCCACCAACCTGCTTACGGAATGTTTTTCCTGGTACTCACTCATATCAATCCTTGTCATCATACTATCATCATCAAAGAGATAATCTGCCAATGCTTTGGCCAATTCTGTTTTACCTACACCGGTTGTACCTAAAAAAATAAAGGAACCAATTGGTTTTTTAGGATCTTGCAAACCTGCTCTGCTTCTACGTATAGCATCACTTACGGCTTCAATAGCCTCCTGTTGCCCTACTACCCGTTTATGTAATTCATCTTCCAGCAACAGCAATTTTTCTCTTTCGCCCTGTAACATTTTCATTACCGGAATACCAGTAGCTTTTGCCACATTTATTGCAATATCCTCCGCATCTACCTCTTCTTTAAGCATTCTTTTTTCGGTAGAGGCATCTAATTGTGCGGTTACTATTTTTATTTTTTCCTCTTCGGCTTTAATTTTTCCGTATCTAATTTCAGCTACTTTTCCATATTCACCATTGCGCTCTGCCTTATCTGCCTCTTGCTTAAAGCCTTCAATAGCTGCTTTGGCTGTTTGTACTTTTTCTACTAATTCTTTTTCTTGCTGCCATTTAGCTTTGTAGGTATCCCGCTGTACAGAAAGGTTGGCTATTTCTGTATTTAAATCTTTCAGCTTTACTTTATCATCCTCCCGTTTAATGGCTTCTCTTTCAATTTCGAGCTGCCGAATTTGGCGTTCCAGTTTATCGAGTTCCTCTGGCATGCTATTCATTTCCATCCTTAATTTAGCTGCACTTTCATCAATTAAATCAATGGCTTTATCTGGCAAAAAACGATCGGTAATATACCTGTGCGATAATTCTACTGCTGCAATAATGGCCTCATCTTTAATCCGCACATGGTGATAGGTTTCGTACCGGTCTTTTAATCCACGGAGAATAGAAACTGCATCTTCTACACCAGGTTCTTCAATCAATACTTTTTGAAAACGACGCTCTAATGCTTTATCTTTTTCAAAAAATTTCTGGTATTCGGCTAGTGTAGTAGCACCCACTGCCCTTAACTCTCCACGAGCCAATGCAGGCTTTAAAATATTGGCCGCATCCATGGCACCATCGCCACCTCCTGCACCCACCAATGTGTGTATTTCATCAATAAATAAAATAATTTCGCCATCGCTAGTGCTTACTTCTTTCACCACAGCCTTCAGGCGCTCTTCAAACTCTCCTTTGTATTTGGCACCGGCTATTAACTGCCCCATATCCAGGGCATATATAATTTTTGATTTAAGGTTTTCGGGCACATCACCATTTACAATCCGCATGGCCAAACCCTCTGCTATTGCGGTTTTACCTACACCAGGCTCCCCTACTAAAATGGGATTATTTTTACTGCGGCGTGATAAGATATGCAGTGTACGCCTAATTTCTTCATCTCTGCCTATAACCGGGTCCAGTTTACCTGCCCTTGCCATTTCGTTTAGGTTTTTGGCATATTTATTTAAAGCGTTAAACTCGGTTTGCTCTGTTTGAGAAGACACTTTAGAACCCTTACGTAAATCTTTTATTGCAGCTATCAGCCCTTTTTCTGTAAGGCCGGCATCTTTTAATAATTTGGCGCTATTATCACTTCCCTGCAAAATACTAAGCAGTAAATACTCTACACTTACAAATTCGTCGCCAAAAGTTTTTAATGCTGCGGTAGCTCTTAGTACCACACTATTCATATCCCTGCTTACAGATTGTGCAGGCTCTCCGCTGCTTTGCTTTGGTAATTTATTGACACTTTCATCAATTTTTGTTTCAATAAAAACAACATTTACATTATTTTTTTTGAGTAAAAATTCAATAGGTGAGTCGGCCTCACTAAGCAAGGCTTTAAGTAAATGTTCCGTTTCAATTACAGGGTTTTGATTGTTGAAGGCTTGTTGCTGTGCCTGTGCGATAGCTTCCTGTGCTTTAATAGTGAAATTATTCAGATTCATATAAGGTGATTTTAAGATTAATGAATGGTAATGATATGATTGATTGTTACATCAAATAAGTTTGGTTTATTTTAAAATGTCGTTTCAGCTTTTGGTGGGTGAGTTAATCAACCTAGGTTTGGCCGTGGTTGATGGTTACACCGAGATGAACCAGGTTGTGGTTGTTATCTCCACCAAACACCAGGCACTGCGTCAATTTTAAAGGCACCCAAATAGTTAATGTGTGTACTTGATTAATAAATTTCAAATAACTTTATTTTTATAAAAGGGCTCAAATCCTTATCCAAATTAAAATATAGGAAATTATGTCATACAAATTAAAAACAAACTGCCGTAAATGCACAATGGTAGCAGGTTTTGTGCTACTCTGTCTAGCAGGTAAGAGTCAATACAATTTTACGGAGGTTGATAAACTGCTTACCGAAAATCAAAAAGCCTTGGGCAACAATTCGGTAACCCTTATTTACAAAGACGGCAAAATAGTGTATCAAAAGGCAATCGGTGAATACAATAGTAAAACGATAGCGCCAATAGCTAGTTGTAGTAAATGGCTTACTGCAGCCCTTGTGATGACTTTTGTAGATGAGGGCAAAATTTCGCTGGATGAAAGAATAAGTATCTATCTGCCCATTTTTGAAACCTACGGCAAATCATACATCACCATCCGCCAATGTTTATCTCACCAAACCGGCATTGCAGATAACCAGAGAACTATTAGCAAATTACTGGAACGCCGAAAATTTGAATCGCTGGAAGATGAAGTAAATTCATTTGCCAAAAAGGAGATTGCGGCCAACCCGGGCACTAGTTTTTTTTACGGCAACATTGGTTTAAACATAGCAGCAAGGGTGTTGGAAGTTATTTCGAAGAAAAAATTTGAAGCGCTGATGAAGCAACGGATATTTACTCCCCTTAATATGAAGTACAGCAGTTTTACCCCAGAAGATTATAACAATGCCGTTAATCCTTCGGGCGGGGCTATTTCTACTGCTGGTGAATACCTGAATTTTATGACGATGATTTTAGAAAAAGGGACTTTTATGGGTAAACGAATTTTAAGTGAACAGGCTGTTGCTCAAATGCAAACGATACAAACAACCCAAAAAGTGAGTAAGAAGTATGTGCCTAAAGTTACAGAAGGATTTGAATACGGACTAGGTGAATGGATTGAACAGAGCGATAGCAAAGGAATTAGCACAGTAGTATCGAGCCCCGGCTTATTTGGCACCTGGCCATATATAGATAAATGCAGAAACTACGCCTGTATCATTTTTGTAAAAAGCATTGTAAATGAAGATAAGAGAACCATCTACCAGGAAATAAAAAAAGCCATTGATAAGCAAATTACAGGCAACTGCGATTGATGATTACATTGGCATAAATTTTTTGTTGAAAAGATAAAAGCAGTAAACTTACATTTACGCAAATCAACTGATGAGCAGCACTAAGCAAAACAGAATGGCACCGAAAAAAGTCTTTTACAAAAGGCTTTGGTACAATGCCATTTTGGGATCAACAATAATGTAAATATGCCTTTTGATTGGAATTATCTGTTATAAACTAACCATTCCACAATTTGACTGGTACGATAGTTTATTAAATGCATCCATGATATTGAGTGGGATAGACCCGATGATAGATGCCAATATTGTGTTAACTAAGGAGGCAAAGTTTTAGCATCTTTATATGCGTTGTTCAGTGGCGTAGCATTTATGAGTACTATCGGTATTTTAATTGCTCCAATAGCGCATCGCTTTTTTCACCGGCTACATTTAGAAGATAATCTGTAAAATAGTTTGCAAACAGAACTATTCAGCTTTAACTAACACTACTCTTGATCTGTCCGCTTTGGAAATTTGCTGATAAAATAAAACGAGCTCATTGTATTCTTTTGCAGCAAAGCGGCCGTTGTACTGCTCCATCAAACGGTAATAGATAATTCTATCATCTATCAGTTTTATCGAAGAAATGTATTTCCCAAATTTAGTTTGCAGCGATACGTCTTTTGGCATGGTTTCCAGTTTATACCCATTGGGGATTTTTATTTCAACAGTATCAATATCCCGGTATGGATCTTTTATCATATAATCATATTGCCGTGCTGTATCTGGCAATAATTTTTCGATGGCGCTTCCAAATAAGTTGGGTACCAGAAACAAACGTTTACCTGTAACTGTAGCGTAATTATTCAAGGTAATTTGCAGGTATTCATCAACCGAAGGGATGGTGCCTTTGTGCTCTTTATAATCACTTTTTGTTACCTGGTAGGTTGGCAGGTTAAACATTTGATTTAAATACTTTTCCCTGTCTTCTTTAGATGCATCAAACATAAGCGAATGAGGAAAATCTTGCTGAAGACCGGAATAGGTATTGTTGATTGTTGCATTCAGGTTTCCATCTGCATCGGCAATTGCTTTTACCAACCTTACCTGTACATTATCCGCCATTTTGTAAACGGGCGTTTGTACAAGATGGCCGCCGGTTTCATCAATAATCAAGGCTTTTCTGTTACCGGTAGAACCACCCATATATCCTGGCGATGCCGTTTGGCTGGTACACTCTAACCATACTGTATCCTTCTCCAAAGGAACGCAGGATATTACGTGATTGGATTGAGAAAAAGTGAAATCTTCAATAAACGGCGGAGGATTTTTACCTCCATAAATCTCTACGTATTTTCCGGTAATACCTGCTTCTTTCAGCAATGCAATCATATAATTGGAGAGTGCCTTACAATCACCGTATTTTTTTTCAGCAACATAAGATGCTTCAAAAGGTTGCCATCCGCCAATACCTAATTGAATGCTGATGTACCTTGTATTTTTTTGCATAAAATCATACAAGGCAAATATTTTTTCCCGATCTCCTTTTAATTGATCCGTTAATTCATGTACTTTCTTTTTTACATCATTGGGCAAAACATCTCTCCCTTTTATTAACTGGTACATAAATTTACCATACTCTTTCCAGGAAGACATGTTGCCGGAAAATCCCTGTACTTCAAAGGCAGAAGGCGCAAAGTAAACCACGGTAGCTATTTCAGTAAAAGGGGGAGAGCCTGATTCCACTTTTTTTGCAGGAATATTTTTAATTTCCCACACATAGGTTTTTACATCGCCTTTTTGCGAAACAACAGGCGCTGCAGAAAAGTTTACCTGCTTAAAACGTACTACATAATCTGCCGGCGCAATAATAGTAAACTTGCTACTCTGTACCGACATTAGCGGGTTAGTTTGTGGCATCCATGCCGGAAAACCCTGTGTGCCATTGTTCTCATCTTCTTCTTCATATTCAACTGTGTAAGGATATTCTGCACTATAAAATTCATTCTCTTTATACCTTGCATCAGATAATAAACTAAACCCATCGTAGGCACTATGGTCGCTCCATTCACTTTTTTTAGTATGCTTTACCTCTTTGCCCAGGCTATTAAACAATTTACCTGAAACAGCATTGATACTACTGAATTTATCGTAATGGGTTACATAGTTGGCATATCTATTAGATGATGCATTTAAAATAGTGTATACATGCTTTTGATACATTGTAAACCTGGCTGGCGACTTAATCCTTAAAATGTACTCTTCACTTCGCTTTACCACATTGGCACCTTTGCGTAAACTATCCGGAATAAAATAGGCATTATACTCCTGGGCATTTGCAAAGCACGAAATTAAAACTGCATACAGCAGTACCATAATTTTCATAGTTACTTAATCTTTTTAAACACAATTTGTTCAGCTTCTTTTTTTACCACAAAGGCATAAAAATCACGTAGTGGTTGATAGTCGTCGTTAAGATAATTTGCCTTTTTTAAAACCAACCTGCTCCGCATTTGTACATATTCTTTATCTGCCGAAATGATGTATTCAAACATTCCTTCATCTTCATTAAAATTAAGCCTTACTGATTTTGGCAGTTCATCTACTGTATATCCTTTGGGCACTTCCATGGTAAGGGTATAAATATCATCAAATGTAAAAGGCATTTCAACCGGGTAAAATCTTTCGGCAGCCTTAAACGGATTACTTTTTATTGTCTCACTCAGCATTGGATTAAAATAGATGATGTCTTCATCGGCAAAACTTTTTATCGTTAAATCGTACCTTAATGCAACGGGCTCCTTCAATTGCTTTAAAGAATCTAATTGTATATTACTAATTACAATTTCTTCTAAATAATCCTGTTGCACCGATTTCTTAAAATCATCCAGCGCTGATTTTGCCATTTTGTTTCTAATGCGCTGCGACTCATATATGCCGTAATTGTGGGTAAGGCTACCTTCTACAGTTCCATTTTCCATATTGGAAATAAACGCAATTGTAGAGCTCACCTCCTTTAATGAATCTGCAACAAAAAATTGCGAAACTGCATTGGTAGCAGTTATTTCCCTTGCCTGTCCATTATATATTTTTGCTGGCAGCCTCCCAAACTCAAGCTGCCTTTCTGTTGCATCTAAATAAGTTACAATATTATCTATAGTAATCTTTGCAATCACATAATTATACCTGTTTAAAAGTGGATAAAATTCGTGGGTAAAACCATGCCCTCTTGTGCTTAAAATTACAGGATTTGCATCAATTTTTTGGTTTTTTAACATGGCTATCAACAGCATATTGATGTCTGCAACCGAGCCACTTTTATTTTTAAATACATCCTTTAAATTAGTAGTGATATACATGCCGCTGTTATCGTTCCAGGTAAAATTATCTCTCACATACCGGTATATATTTTCAGCTTTTTTCTGCTGTGTGGCAGCATTTTTTACAATGGCTTCCACATCATTATCCATCCAATTATTGGGTCTTGTAACAGCACCTCCAAAATCATCCTCGTTCATTAAATCACTTGCAACTTTTTCCCAGTTATCCATATAGTTTTGTGGCACTTGGTTGGGAAAAACAACCTGGTTAAGTTGAAATTCTATTTTTGAAATGGAATTGTTTAATGTAGTAGTAAACGCTTCTTCCTTCAAAGCAGGAACATCTTTCATCACCCAGTTATGATAATCCATCATACCATTTATTTTAAAACTATTTAAGCCAGAACCGGTTACAATCGGGCCAGTAGTTTCTCTCTCTACATGTTGCACAAATGCAAAGCTGCTTTGACTAGTACTTACTTTGTTAATAAAAAAAGGATGATATCCTTGCGATAGGGTGACGTATTTATAAAACTCCGGAATACCTACTTCATACTGACTCCATAAAACCGGGTATTCTCCCTGAAACGACCATGGCTGTAAATTGAAAAAGAAATCAGATTTTACCTGGTAAGAATATTCAATAATGCTTCCTTCCTGTAAAGCAGGAAACGTAAACTTTTTAATGATCAGGTTTTTACTTTGCTTCTCCGTAAATACGGAAGATTTGGAAACCTTGGTTTCTACTACTTTTCCATCTTCTAAATTATACGTAGATGCGTCTAAGTCATTCAGGGCTTCTGCTTTATTAGAACTGGTACTTACATATAACGGAATGGTAATAGTAGCCGCACTAAATCCATTTTTATTAAGAATTTTTATTCGCTTTTTTTGCGTAAATATCAGCGAAAAAGTAAGATCGTTCGTATTAGCAATAAAGCTGGTATTACCAACATCTGCCACAACAACGGCATTTGTACTGGAGTCAATCAATGCCGATCTAACCGTAAAGTCGGCTGATTTTACATTTCCGAATTTAATAGGTAATTTGTCTTGCGCAATTAAAACAGGTATATGGATAGCAAGGCAGGCTATAACTGAAAGTGCAATTTTTAAGTTCATAGTAATTTTATAAAGAAGAGGGTAATAAAACATTTAACGCAATCTAATGTTTTATTTTAATATTTACTGTTCATTACAATAATATAACTTGAAAACAATTAATACATCTCAGCTAATTAAGCAAATGGCCATTAGCCTTGGCTTTAACCATTGTGGTATTGCAAAAGCTGAAGTACTTACAGAGGATGCCAAACGGCTGGAACGCTGGCTATCAAAGGGTATGCATGGCAATATGCAGTATATGGAAAAGCATTTTGACCTGCGCATTGATCCTACCAAATTAGTACCAGGAGCAAAATCTGTTATTACGTTATTACTCAATTATTATCCTGAACAACATCAAAAAGATGGCGTACCAAAAATTGCTACATACGCATATGGAAATGATTATCATGAAGTTATAAGAGAGAAGCTAAAAGAGTTAATTCAATTAATTAAAGAAAAGATAGGCAACATTAACGGTCGTGGTTTTGTAGATAGTGCCCCTGTGCTGGAAAGAAGCTGGGCACAAAAAAGTGGCCTTGGCTGGATAGGCAAAAATGGCAACCTTATTAATAAACAAAATGGTTCTTTCTTTTTTATTGCTACGCTAATTACTGATTTGGAAATGGAATATGATGCTGGTTTTGTAAAGGACTTTTGTGGCACCTGTACTAAATGTATTGATAGTTGCCCTACGGAAGCTATTTTACCTAATAAAGTTGTGGATGGCAGCAAGTGTATTGCCTATTTCACTATTGAATTAAAAGACACGCTAATACCAGAAAACATGCAAGGCAAATTTGACAACTGGATGTTTGGTTGCGATACCTGCCAGGATGTATGCCCATGGAACCGGTTTTCTACTATAACAAATGAATTGAAATTTGCACCAATACCAGCCATTCTTAATTTTACTACAAAAGATTGGGAAGATTTAACAGAAGAGTCTTTTAAGGAAATTTTTAAACATTCGCCATTAAAACGCAGTAAATACAAGGGTATCAGGCGAAATCTTAATTTTATTAAAAGCTAAAATACCCAACCTAATCTTACGGCCATCCTATTTAATAAGTATTCTTCTTTGATAGGGATATTTTCACTTCTGTTTAAAAGTGGATTCCAGGTATAATTATCTACCATTTGTATTACCTGTTTGCTGCTGTAAGCAATACCAATGGTAAGCGCATCAGTTTTTACAGGTATAAAATAATCGAACCCTGCACTCCAATACCGGCCGGTTTTATAAGGACCGGTTTTATTTACAAAATTTTTATTTTGCTGGTTTACTATAAAATTGGCACCTGCATTGGCAAACAATTGCAGTTTTCTTATTTTGCCAACAACATTGTACCTGGTTTCTACAAATAAGGGAATAGAGCGCCGGTAATAATAATCATATCCCACACCTATACCAGTAAAAAAATGATGAAACTGAAACCCATTTACAGAAATTATTGCGGCAGAGGTTGTAGTACTTCCGTTTAATAATTGTACCGTGTTATAAGAATGAAAATTACTCAAAAGATTTTTATTTTTGCTGGCAGAGGCTTGGGCTGATATCCTGGTGATACCTATTACCAAAAGGAAAAATAAGGAGGTAAGTTTTTTCATACAACAAAGAATTTTTAAATAACAATTGAAGGGATTTTAAAAAGGTGATAATTGTACTTACTTAAAATACTTCTAATCAATTATTACCTACCACTATTTTACTCAAAAGCTTAATGTTATTGATGTTTGAGTAATCGTATTGAAATATCCCTTCATCAGCCACCACAATGGCAAGGCCATCTTGTACTATTACATCAAATGGTGTTATGGTTTTAATTTGTTTTATTAAAGAAAGGTTTAAAACATCAGCCGCATTATATACTTTAAGACCAGCTTTACCATCACAAATAAATAAGTAATCACCATCTTTACTTAGCCCTTTTGGCTCAGCCATATCGTAAATTTTAACTAAAACAGGTGCAGCTAAATTGGTAATATTTACTATATCGAGTTCGTTGCGCTGTGCTGCGGTACCATTCCAGCATGTTCCCTGTTGCTCCATTGCCCTAAGGGTAACATAGGCATACTTTTCATCTGCAATTACAGGGTCTCTAAAGCAGGCATGCGAAAATGAACCTGTAAAAACAGGATTGGCAGGAGATGAAACATCATAAATGAACATACCTGTTTGTCCGCCAATAAAAAGTTTATTTTTTAATGGATAAATAGTTTCTATTTCCCATCCTACACCAACTGTTTTTTCCATAACAGGATTGATGGTATTGGTAATATTAATGGCGCTTAAATTTGACCTGCCTACCGTATATAAATAATTATCTATAATGGTAAATCTTGCCATAGAGCCGCTTACGCCTGCTGATTTTGTAACGCCTGAGTTAGTAGAATTAGCTAAAAAATTACTGAAAAAAATTGGGTTTTGTACACCCCTGTTTTGATTATCTAAAAAATCCTGCTCATCTTTTGCTTCATATTTCACCCAATCTACAATGTACTGGGAGCTATCTGGCATAAAACCATTTTGATATTGGCGTTCAGGAAAAACATTTTGCATTACTTTTTTTAAAACAGCAACGGCAGGGTTGCTAATATCCACCGCAACAAGGTCAGTATATATGTCTGCATAAAGTGTATTGTCTTTTACAGCCATATCAATACTGCCCGGTATTGCAATAAAGTATTTGTTAACAGGAGCTGCAGGGTTGCTATTATCAATAATGTGAACTCCTTTATTAAGCTCATTTACAAAAATATACTCACCATATTTAAAAAGTTTACCTGTTTGTAATAGTGTTGTTGGGGAGCTGCTTTTAATATCAAGCAGAACTGCTGATTTGCTTTTATAAACAGGCTTAAACAAAGTGTGAGTAGTGGTTAGTTTATCTTTTACGCAACTGCTTACCAATAAAACAAGTAAAAAATATGCCACTATATTTCGGATGGATTGTGCAATTTTCATGATGCTGATTTTTGTGCTGATTAAATTATTTTAAGATTGACATGTAAATTCTAACAAGGGTTGCACTTACTAATAAACTATTTACTATTAATTAATTTTTGTAAGCGCAAACCCAAAAAACCATAGCGGCTATTATCGTATAATCCTTTACCAGCAATAGGTGTAAGGCTATAATACATTACAGGCCCCAGCAATAAAGGGGCATCATTTCTTTTTAACAGGTTTATAGAAAGGCCCGCTGAAAAGCCAATAGTTGTTTTATTAAAATAATCATTGCTAATAAAATACTGCCTTGCTACAGTATTAAATTGCAGGGCATTGGTATGTAGTAATTGCGAAATAGAAAGTCCGGTATGCAGGTAAATATTATGCTGCTTACCATTGGTTAGCTGTGCAGTAAATTCAACCGGTATCTGTATAAAATGGTACCTATTTTGATAATTATTATTACCCGTTTCAAACGCTTTACTACCATCTGCTCTTACTATTACCTGCCCCACTTTGTTATTAGTATTCAACAACTGGTATTGCAACCCAATTGACAAATTTGTTTTTTGGGATATTTTCTTTACTACCGAAACCCCTGCATAAATACCATAACCAGGGTTTAGTTCTGATGGAATGCTACTGAATCTGTTATTTGGATCTTGACCGGCACCGGACGAGGTATTTTGAAAAAGTGCATTATCGTAGTAGGTACTGTTGGCAGTAGTTCCTAAATAATTACTGGCAGTGGCCGCCCTACCAACACCAAATGAAATGAGAAATAATAATTTTTGATGTTGCCTGTTTTTTGTTGCTACATTAATTTCTTTGGTTTTTAATTTTTGATCACCAAATTTTTCAGCTAAAAGCAATGATTTACTAGCTGTAACAACAGGTAAATTTGTTGGTAAAGGTTGATGTTTGCTGCCTGCAAATTCAAGCAGGCTAAATGATGCATACGCTCTTGGCAGCATATTGGGTAAATCTATGTCGTTTGTGGTTTCTATTGTTGCATCCACTACCTGCATAAAGGTTTTAGCTTTTGATGTATGGGCATTTTTTTGCTGCTTGTAAACAGCTGCTGTATTTTTATTATTGGAAAAATCTTTTGATGTATTAGCCGGTATTTGCCTGGTTGCAAAATACTTAGCTGTAACTATTACAGCACTTTCCACCGGCCTGGCAACTAGCTTATTCTGCGTTTTGAGTAGCCTGGTTTCAGGTGTAATATTGATATTGCTACTGATGTTCTTTTTTAGTGGCTTTGAATTGCGGATTGTTTTACTGGTAAAAGACGTGTCATTTACTTTAACAAGATTTATGTTGCTTTCATTATTAGCAAGCTTAGTTTTTGATGGTTGAAATATCCATATATAACTTCCTGCTGATAAGCAAACAAAGAGCAATAAAAAGACTAACCAGCCGATTTTTCTTTTACGTTTTTTTGCAATGGCTTCCTGCACTTTTTTCCACACTTCGTTGGTAGGACCTAACTGCAGGTAAGCCATTTTTTTTTGTACATCTTTTTCAAAATTATTTTCCTGCATACATGTCCTTTTTTGGAGATGATGAATAGTTTTCGATCCACTCAATCAGCAAATGCCTTGCTCTTGCATATTGAGATTTGGATGTTCCGTCGCTAATGCCCAACATTTGACCAATTTCAACATGCGAAAATCCCTCGATAGCATATAAATTGAAAATTGTTTGGTAGCCAGTTGGTAGTTGTCTTATGAGTTCACTTAATTCTTTTGCGTCTAAATTTACTGCCGGATTATCGTCTGAAACCGGGTGTAATGGTGTTTCTATAAAAGCAAATGCTGATCTGTACCGGGCATTTTTTTTCAGGTAATTCAATGCTGTGGTTACCATTATTCGCCTGATCCATCCACCTAACTCTCCCGTAGCCTGGTACTTATTAAGATGTGTAAATACTTTTATAAAACCTTCTTGCAGTACATCTTCTGCATCGTTAATAGATTTGGTGTACCGATAACAAACCCCGAGCATAATTGGCGCAAAATGCTCATACAATTGCTGTTGGGCAACCGGGTTTTGTCTAATACAATCTTTTACAAGTTTGCGATAATCCATTGCTAATATTACTTAGTTATGACAACCCTTTTTTGTGAACGGTTGCACGGGCAGCAATAAAATTTTAATTAACTCTTATTGGGGAGAAGTTTTTTCTAAGTAATTCTTTAATCCGGTGAGTGCAAGGTCATAACCGGGGCCGGTAAGCTTATCTATAAAAATAGCATAAAATTTTTCCCATGGATACCAATGAAGCTGGGTTATAGCTTTCCATGAAACCTGTATGCCATCTTGCCCGGGAATAGCCAAAGCAGATAGCTCATTTTTTATATCATATTCATCTGCTGAATGTAGTAAAAAATTTACAGTAGCAGTATCTGCAGATAAAACTGTAATAACTGATTCTTTGTGGCGATGCAAAATATTATAACTCATGGATTTACCTGAAGCAGATAATGACCTTGATTTTATGATGGCACTGTCAAGGGTAAAAACCGGATGCCAGTTTTTCCAATTAATTACTTCTGCAACCTGCTTTATTGCAGCAATTGGGGTTGTATTATAAATTGCTACTGTTCGCACCACCTGTACCCTTGAAGGAATAAGTAAAGACAACAATGTAATTATAAAAAAAAGACCACTAATACCAACAAAAAAAACTTTTACAAAACGCATAATATTAATTTATACCAATGATAATTTGGCAATAGTATAATGTAAGAACTTACAAAGCTACCATATTGACATTGTACCCTAATGAATTAAACAGATTAACAAATAATGATGGAGCACTATTCCCATTTAAATACCTTTATGGCAACTGCGTACACCACTAATCCCCAAATAAAAAGTACCCCTATTTCATCCCTGATTTCCCATAAAGATTGGCCTTCAAACGCAACAGCCCTCATGGCGGTATTGAGGTGTGTTAATGGCAATATTTTAGATATTGGTTGCAACCATTTAGGGAAGGCTTCTACTGAAAAAAATGTACCGCCTAATAAAAACTGGGGTAAGGTAAGGAGGTTGGCAAATGGTGGTATTGTGCTTTCGCTTGTTGCTAATCCACTTACTATAAAGCCTAATCCCATAAATATAATAAGGCCAATAAAACTTAGCAGTAGCATTTCTACTACTGTTTGAAATCCATTTACCAATGTAAAATTAAATACGAAATGGCCTGCTAAAATTATTACAATTGCAGTAAGCATTTGAAAAATAACCCTGGCTAAGCCTTCTCCTAAAATTATACCTGTACGGCTGATAGGAGTTGCAAAAAAACGCTTTAAAACAAGTGTATTGCGAAGACTAAAAAACATAAATGCTACACCAAATACCCCGGAACTCAGTAATGAAAAGCCAAGCTGTCCGGGTAAAATAAAATCTATTGTTCTATATTCTCTTATTATTTCAACATCACGCCTAAAAACGAAATCATCTTCTGCAAAATTTGGCCTGTTTACATATAGGCCATTACTAATTGTAGTAGCGATGCTTTTTACAAGGGGCATAAATTGTGGCCATTTATCATTACTTGCACTGGTAGTTTTAATGGAATAATAATAAGCAGGGTTAGATACTTTGCTTTTCTCTATATTAAAAATGCCGGTAATTTTACCTTTTATTAAACTTTTTCTCAACGCTATATCTGATGAAAAGTATATAATCTGAATTCGATTACTGGCTTTTATAGAATCATATAAGGCATTGGCAGTATCACATTTTTTATCAATCGCTATTTTATATACTGGTACACCTCCATTGTTGCCTATAAACCCAAATACCAATATAAAAATAAAAGGAAATACAAAGCTAAATATAACTGCTGATGGGTTTCTTAAAATAGATCTTAAACTGGCTTTTGTAACGGCCAACATTGCTTTTACCTGACTATATTGATCCATGTAGCGAATAATTTTAAAAAGGTAAAACTATTGTAAAAAAAGGTAAGAAAAAATTTTGAAAATGCTGACAGATGACGTATTTTTGCTGACAAATGACGTAAAATGAAAAAGAAAGCTATTGATAGTAAAACGATAAAGTACGTAGCAAAAGAAAAGCCACCAGTTGTAGAAGAACCTACTGCAAATTACATGAGAAGTATTATTGCGTTTCCATCTTCCAATAAATTTACTTACAAAGATTTTAAAACAATTGCAGAAAGCACTCCATTTACAATTGCTCAATGGGCTCTAATGCTGCATGTAAGCGAGCGTACTCTTCAGCGCTATGCAAAAAATAACAGTTCATTTGCACCAATTAATGCAGAGAGAGCGCTACAAATTATTAAATTAATTAAAAAAGGCATTGATATTTTAGGTAGCGTTGATAAATTTTACAACTGGCTCAATAGAAACCCATATATGTTAGAAGGTAATTTATCGTTACAATCGCTTACCACTTCAGATGGCATTAATGATGTGTTAACCCAATTAAACAGAATTGAACAAGGGTTATTTGCATGATACTACACCGAATTTGCAGTTCCAATTATAAAGATGACATTTCTGGCAATGGTGCCAGGCTTTTTGGTGCCAGATGGAATTCAAAAGGAGTTCCAATGCTTTACACAACGGAACACATTTCATTAGCTGCCCTTGAAATGCTTGTTCATATAAATTATACAGAAGTTCCGGGTAGTTTTCATGTGCTGTCTATTTTTATACCAGATAATGTTACCATTGCTGCATTGCAACACAGTAAACTTAAACCTACCTGGAGAATTGACCCTGAATATTCTACTTATATTGGCGATGAATTTATAAAATCTAAAGAAAGTCTTTGCTTAAAAGTTCCTTCGGCAGTAATTGAGCAAGAAAACAATTTTTTAATTAACCCACTGCATGTTGATTTTAAAAAGGTTCGTATAACTGCTACAAGGCAATTTGAATTTGATAACCGATTATTTCGTATTTAATGAATAAAACTTACTTGCTGCTTGGCAGTAACATGGGCGATAGCCAATTACAACTTTCCAGAGCAATAAAATACATTAGCAAAGAAGTTGGCACTGTAATCCGCCAATCTAAGCTTTATACTACAGCGGCCTGGGGTAATACCAATCAACCTGATTTTTTAAACCAGGTAATTATAGTAGAAACAGCTTTAACTCCAAAAAACAGCATCCAAACTATACTTGGTATAGAAGAAAAAATGGGAAGGGTTCGTACGGTAAAAAACGCTCCCCGCATGATTGATATCGATATTTTGTATTTTAATAAAGAAATTATTGATAGCAAATTACTAATAGTACCTCACCCTGAAATTCAAAACAGGCGGTTTGTATTAATACCATTGAATGAACTTTCACCCAACTTTGTGCACCCATTAATCGGCAAATCCAACCATCAATTACTTACTGACTGTACCGATGAGCTAAATGTGAAAAAGTTTTAATTGCACAAGCAATCTTTCCTCTTATTTTCGGCAAATAAATATGAAATACAACTTTATAACAATAGAAGGGAATATTGGTGCTGGCAAAACTACTTTGGCCAATTTACTGAGTAAGCACTATAATGCAAGGCTGATATTAGAGCAATTTGCAGACAATCCATTTTTACCCAAATTTTACGAAAACCAAGAACAGTATGCCTTTCCTTTGGAGCTTTTTTTTATGGCAGAGCGATATAAACAATTAAAAGAGTTGCTTCAAACAAAAGATATGTTTCAAACCATTACCATTTCTGACTATCTTTTTACTAAATGTCTTTTATTTGCCAAAGTAAATTTACCTACGGAAGAGTTTAGACTATACCAAAAATTATTTGACATTATTAATCCGCAAATAGTACAACCAGATATTTTAATTTACCTGCACAGCCCTGTTAATAAATTAAAGGAAAACATCAAAAAACGTAATAGAGCTTATGAGCAAAACATTGCAAGTGATTACCTTTTTAATTTGCAGGAAACCTACACCCAATATATTAAACAACATAATATAAAAACTCTTTTTATAGATACCACCAACGCAGATTTTTTAGAAAATAAAGATCACCTTACTGCCATTATTAATGCACTGGATATTGAATATACTGATGGGCAACATTACCTTACTTTAAGCTAAGTATGGCACAGCAATAAAATACCTCAATTGATTTATTTATCTTACACCTTACTTAATACTACCAACTATTGAATACCTCCATTATAACTGTTTTAAAAATTAAAGAATTTAGAAATTTTATTGCCGGTCGTTTTGTATTTATAATGGGGCTGCGTATGATGGGCACACTGGTAAGCTGGTGGATGTACGAAATTACCGGAGATGCATTTTATATTGGTATGATTGGACTGGCAGAAGCCATACCGGCTGTAGGCTTAAGCCTTTATGCAGGTTATGTAGTAGATAAAACAGAAAAAAGAAAATTATTACTGCGTGCCGTATTTTTATTTGGTGTTTGTTCTATCATATTATTAGGTACTTCTACACAATGGTTTCAAGAGGCATTTGGCACCAAGCTTATCATGATGTTTATTTACACAGTCATTTTTTGTACTGGTATTATTCGTTCTTTTTCCGGGCCTGGCTTTGGAGCTATAATTGCCTCATTAGTACCCAAAAATTTACTTATTACTGCTGCTCAACTTAGCTCTACCAGTTGGCTTATTGCAAGTATAACAGGCCATGCCGTTGCCGGTTTTTTAATTGCATGGCTTCATATTACAGGTACTTTTTTAGTAATTGCCAGCCTTATTTTTACCGGACTTTTATTATTATCTAAATTAAAAGAAAAGCCTCCTGGCATATCTGCAGAAAAGAAAACTATAGAAGCAGTAAAGGAAGGACTTAGATATGTTTTTAATACCAAAGAATTACTGGCAGCCTTATCGCTTGACTTATTTGCCGTACTATTTGGGGGTGCGGTTGCAATGGTGCCTGTTTTTGCAAAAGATATTTTAAACGTTGGCCCTATTGGTTTTGGCTGGCTTAATGCAGCAGCTGATATTGGAAGTATTATAATGGTTATAAGCTTAACGCTAAGGCCAATGAAGAGAAAACAAGGTATTAAACTGCTATTTGCAGTTGCTGGTTTTGGGGTATGCATTATTCTTTTTGCTATTTCTAAATTTTATTGGCTCTCTTTTGCAGCGTTATTGGTAAGTGGCATTTTAGATGGGGTAAGCGTGGTGGTGAGGGGCAATATCGTTCAGTTAAAAACACCTGATGCGCTAAGGGGCAGGGTAATGAGTGTTAACTCAATGTTTATTAATTCAAGCAATGAAATAGGGCAGTTTGAAAGTGGCGTTTCCGCAAAACTAATGGGTATAGTTCCTTCTGTTGTGTTTGGGGGATGCATGACTATACTAGTGGTTGTAATAACCTGGTTTAAAGCTCCTTCCTTAAAGAAACTTGAGTATTAAGTAAAAAAGTAAGATTATGTTGAAAGTTGGTGAAATTACTTTCATAAATAGAAACGTGGAATTGTTCTCATTTTTTTGTTTTTGCAGATTGCCAAATGCTGATAAAGAGGTAATATTGAAAAACCACTTTTAATCAATATTTAAATTATTGCAAAGTAAATATTGATGGTTAAAAAAAGATTGAACATAATTGTAACTAATTGGTTTAATAACACTTTTATTTAAAGTAAAGCATCTTTTTTGTAATGGCGTATTTTTTTGATGAAGTGTAAAACAGGTTAATCATATAAGCAGGTTTGCACAAAATGAAACTAAAAATATCTTTCCAAAATAAAACAGCATAAATTATGAATCGCAGCAGTTTTATTCGCAACAGCAGTACCATCCTTGCAGCGTTGGCTTTGTGTACTAACAAAACTATGGCACAACTAATGCAAGACCCTGCCTGGAAAATAAAAATGCTGAACGATAATACAGGTATATTTTCAGAAAAAGGTGGCACTATTTTATTTACCATTACAAAAGAAGGTATGGTAGTGGTTGATTCCCAATTTCCTGATAGCTCACAGCATTTAATTGATGAATTAAAAAAGAAAAGTGAATTACCTTTTAGATTGTTGATTAATACGCATCACCATGGCGATCATACAAGTGGCAATATTTCTTTTAAGGGGTTGGTGCAACATGTTGTAGCACATGAAAACTCCAAAATAAATCAGGAAAAAGTTGCTAAAGAAAAAAAGAACGAAGATCAACAACTATATCCTGATCAAACATTTACTGATACCTGGTGCGAAAAAATTGGCAAAGAAGAAATTTGCCTTTACTATTTTGGCGCAGGCCACACCAACGGCGATAGCTTTGTTCACTTTAAAAAAGCCAATATAGTACACGTGGGCGACCTTGTATTTAACAGAAGGCATCCTTACATAGACAGAGCTGGCGGTGCCAATATTACCAACTGGATAAAGGCATTAGACAAAGCCATCGATACTTTTAATGACAAAGCAGTGTTTGTATGTGGCCATGCAGGTGAAGGTTTTGATATTATTATTACAAAGAGTGATATAAAGGCCTTTGGAAATTATCTTGATAAAACTTTACAATTTGTAGCTGCAGAACTAACCGCAGGTAAATCTAAAGAAGATATTTTAAAAGCAACTACAATACCCGGTGGTACAGAATGGGCAGGCAAGGGAATTGAAAGGCCATTAATGGCTGCCTACGAAGAACTTATTTTGACGTACTAGCCATTAACTTTTCAAGTACATAATAAACAGCCGGGCAAAAAGTGACATTTTTTAGTGTGAGGGGTTGTCTTTTTAGGAATACATCTTCGTTGGTATAAGGAAACCGCTCACAGTCGGACGGGCGGTGTTCATAAATACTACAATAATTATCTGCCCCTAAAAAAGAGCAAGGAGTTGATTTCATTACATAATCACCATCATCATCTACCCTTAAATAACTATTAATTAAATCGCCATCTTTTATTTTAAGGTGCTTTGCAATACGCTTAATATCAGTAGTTTTAAATCGGGGAGAATAGCCTTTGCAGCAATTACCACATTGCAGACAATCAATTTTGCTAAATGCTTCTTCATGCAAATCTGGCAAGGCTTTCAACACTGTATTTTTATCTGCCCTATGCAGGTAGTTTTTGTAAAGCTTTATACGATCTCCCGATTTTTTTTCCCAGGCTCTTAACAGTTCATCTTGCATTTGCTAATATTTATTACAATTAAGAACGAAGGTAAGTCTGTATTGTTTAAATTATTTTGCTGTCTTATCCAACCCAATATTGGTTGCTAACCCATCCAAACTAATAAGATTATTTGCCTGCACGTAATCATGTAAACCTTTGGCACCTTTTTTTTCTGCCCATTCAAAATGAATAGCTCTTTCTCCTTTATAATTGTACAGTGGCACGGCAAAACCACAGGAAGTTTGTACTAAATCAATATTGGCTACAATTATTTGCCTTGTACTTGGATAAATAGTAAAGTTTGAAGCATATTGATCCCAATCAGTTGAACCGGGCAGTACTGCAAACCCTTGCCCATATAGTCGCATAATGATGGGATTAGCGTCAAATGAAGTAAACATAAAAGTGATGCGGCCATTTTCTAAAGTGTGGGCAGATGTTTCGTTACCGCTGCTGATTAAATCCATATATGCCACTTTATTTTTACTTAAAACCCTAAAACAATTAAGCCCTTTTGGAGAAAGATTGATTCTGCCATTTTTATTTAAAGGAGCAGTAGCTACAAAAAAAATATGTTGCTTTTCAATAAATTCTTTGTGAGCAGGTTGTATTGATTGATGCAGTTTACCCATAAGTATGCTTTTTTATAAAAAACAATGTACGTTTTAAATAAATAAAAAGCCACTGTAAATTCAATTTTATTATAAGGTTAAAATCAAAGCATAAATTATATTCAACTAAAGCTTTGTCATTAAATAAAAGCTATTTTTTACCTGTATCATTGAACACATGGGCAGGTATATATGTTGTAAACCTTAACTTTGCAATTCTTCATATAAATTAATATTTGCACACAATGAATCTTTTCGAAAAGCAACAAAACGAATTTACAGGCAGGCACATCGGTATTAACGAACAAGAAAAAAAATTAATGTTGGCTACCATTGGTATAGGCTCAATGGAAGAATTGATCAGCAAAACAATTCCTGATGGTATTCGTATTAAAAGCGACTTACCTGTACCATCAGCTATCAGCGAATATGAATACTTAAGCGAACTAAAACTGATTGCAGCAAAAAATAAAGTTTTTAAAAGCTACATAGGGCAGGGATACAACGACTGCATTACTCCAAGTGTGATTTTAAGAAATGTATTTGAAAATCCGGGTTGGTACACTGCCTATACACCCTATCAGGCAGAAATTGCGCAAGGGCGTTTAGAGAGCTTGCTTAACTATCAAACAATGGTAAGCGATTTAACAGCTTTACCTATTGCCAACGCAAGTTTATTAGATGAAGCTACAGCCGCAGCAGAAGCTATGGCGATGCTTTTTAACCATAAAAATAAAAACCACGACCATATTACTGCCCCCAAATTTTTTGTAGATGCAACCGTATATGCACAAACAAAAGATGTATTGGCTACAAGGGCAGCACCAATAGGAATAGAACTGATACATGGCATTTATAACCAAACCATTTTAGACGAGAGTTTTTTTGGAGCGATTATACAATACCCTGATAGTAATGGCCTTGTAACTGACTACCGAAGCTTTATTAAACAGGCTCATGAAGTAAATGCAATGGTTGTAATGGCAACTGATTTATTGGCACTTACACTACTTACCCCTCCTGGCGAACTAGGGGCAGATGTTGCTGTAGGTACTTCTCAAAGATTTGGCGTACCTATGGGATTTGGTGGCCCACACGCAGCTTTTTTTGCAACCAAAGATGAATTTAAAAGAACTATCCCCGGAAGAATAATTGGAGTAAGTATAGATGCACAAGGCAACCGTTGCCTGCGTATGGCATTGCAAACAAGAGAACAGCACATACGCAGAGAAAAGGCTACCAGTAATATTTGTACAGCCCAGGCCTTGTTAAGTAATATGGCTGCAATGTTTGCAATTTACCATGGCCCGGAAGGATTAAAAGATATAGCCAAAAGAATTAGTATGCTGGCTTTTGTTCTTAATGAAGAGTTGATTGAATTTGGTTTTAAAACAGTGAATCAGTACTTTTTTGATACGATAAAACTTAAAGTACCTGATGCAGATATTATCCGTACAGAAGCAGAACAGCAAGAAATGAACTTTCATTATTTTGATGACAATTATATTGGAATAACCTTAGACGAGACAACCTCTCAAAAAGATATTGTAAGGATATTACATGTATTTGCAAGATCGAGAAATATACAAACAGCTACTGCTGGTTTTGATGCAGATGTAAACTTGCTGAATATACCTTCTGGCCTTACAAGAACATCTACTTACCTGCTTCATCCGGTGTTTAATTCCCATCATAGCGAAAGCAAAATGATGAGATATATTAAATTTTTA
>Ga0105048_10003870_pt1 | contig 24467 bp, 18 predicted proteins | sample MAT05_FD_78382 | JGI IMG/M metagenome (GOLD analysis project Ga0105048, IMG submission 78382) | Freshwater microbial communities from Lake Fryxell liftoff mats and glacier meltwater in Antarctica - MAT-05 | ecosystem: Environmental > Aquatic > Freshwater > Ice > Liftoff microbial mat | place... | reverse complement strand
GATTTTGGCGACGCCGCACGGGGGGGACACGGTAGAATGCATGGGGTCGGTCTGGCGCAGCAGAGACCGGGCTGTCGAATACGACCAAGGACAACCGGTCGAGCAGTCGAGACTGTCCTGAGCTACGGGCGCTACAGGTAGCGATAGACGATGAGCCGAAATGTTTTCATCGGGGAAGGCTTCGCGATTGCGCTGCTTCCGCTGGTCCGTGCTCCCAAGGGCCCGTCCGTGCTCGGTGCGCTACTGAAAGTTCTTCCGGGTCCGGAGCTGAAGATCCATGAATCGATGCTGGAGGTCTCGGCGCCGGAGGGGGTCATCCTTCGCCAACGGGGTGCCTTCGGGCTCGGCGGAGCTTGCATAGCCGGACCCCATATCCGTCGATTCTCTGAGGACGCGAGCACCGACTCAAGGGCGACGACGATGCGTTGGAGTTTGAACGAAAGCATCGTGGAAGTTCCATGTGGGGACGGGCCCTCGGATCTACGAGCCACGTGGCTCGCTGTGCAGATTCCGCTGCCCAACGACGTGCACCTGGTGGTCGATTTCTTCAATCGCAGCGCCCACACGGTCAACATCGCTACCGCGATGCGCGAAGCGGTGTGCTGGGCCGACGGTGTTCCCTACCCCTCCGTGGCGGGGGGCGTCTGGAATGGGCCCTACCTCGTCGCGCCCGGTCGAAAGACGCGACGAAGTTTTAGCCTCGACGATTTTCCTGGCGTCCCGCGAAGCGGGACGCACGAGATGAGTGTGGGCTTCGGCGGCGAGCGGAGCTCACCCGAAACGGTCACCTGGAGGTGAGAGTCTGTCTGCCGAGGCAACCGCAGTCGAGCCCGATGTTGACTAACTGGCTCGGAAGCCTCGATCGGGTGCTTGATGTTGGCCGCACCCTTCCTCACTCAGCGTGGCGTGTCCCTCGGGCAGGTTGCCCGCTCGAGAGCTGGCACGGCTGTTGCGAAGGTGCGCGCATGTCGATCCAACGCCCGGAATTCCTGACGGCTGTCCTGTTCCTGTGGCTCAGCTCGTTCGTTTCCTGCGCGCCAATGAGTGAGCCAAACGAGCGGGAGCCTTCGGGATCAGACGCCGATGAGGTCGTTGCCGGCACCGTCGGGAGCGCAGCCGAGACGAGCTGCTCCACCGGCGCAGTCTTGGGCCTCTCGAAGCAGATCGTCTCCGAAGTGAATTGCCTCTCACCGAACGCCTACGCGGAGGTGCCATCCCGACCCAATCTCGTCACCGGCTCGCACGTCTTGCGGTACCTGCAGTCCGCAGCGCGCGACTCGCTGGTGGCGGCGCTGGACGCAAAGCCCAACGCGACGATGCAGGTCAACTCCATGTTGCGAACGCCGGTGCAGCAGTATCTGCTGGCAGTTTGGGGTGCCGATGGCGCGTGCGGTGTCGAGCTGGCCGCCGAACCGGGCACCAGCAATCACGAAGGAGGCCGTGCGGTCGACGTGGAGCAGTTCGGCAGCTGGCGCTCGACCCTGGAGGCGCGGGGCTTCGTATGGTTCGGCACCGGCGATGATGTCCACTTCGACTTCGTCGGCTCGGGCGGCGACACACGCACCCTGGGCGTTCAGGCATTTCAACGATTGTGGAACCGCAATCATCCTGACGATCCGATCGCAGAAGACGGTAACTACGGTGCCCAAACCGAAAGCCGCGTGATCGCCTCGCCCGCGCAAGGGTTTCCCTTGGGGGCAAGCTGTGGGCCTGCGTCGAGCGCCGCGATCGAGGTTTACTGGAAACGTCAAACGAACGACAACTACGACCTGCGGGCGCTGGCTCCAACCAGCATCGTGCGCGTCGAATACTTCGTGGACGGCTTTCCGATCGGAAGCGCGACACGGCTGGATGGCGACAACTTCCCCGACGCCTATGGCTTTTCGCAGGGAGGAAACGGGCGGCTGTTCGAGGTGCGTGGGTTCGATGCCGGGTCCACGCAAACAGGGCGCGGCGTCGGCTCGATCGACGTAACCGCTGGCAGCGCGTTCTTCATTCGCCAACTGGGTGCGGGCTTGTACGAGGTCGGGCTGGAGAACGCGCCCAATGCCGTGGCGGCGGTGGAGCTCAGCGTTGACGGGTTCGCGATCACCGACTCCGTCTCCGGGGCGAAACACAGCACCCGCTTGGCTGTGCGGAACAAATACAACCAACTCGGCAAGCGCAGCTTTGCCTTGTCGACCTTCAATGCGAATGGCTCGCTGCGCGGTACCGTGACGCGCACGTTCGAGCTGCGCTAGGCGGGCCTACAGGCCCCGCTTGCCTCGCAGCAGCTGAAAATACCGACGAGCAATGCCCGCCGAGCGCGCTGCGCTCGTCGCATCGCCTCCGTGTTTCGAGAGCATTCGCGCAAGGTAGCGACGCTCGAACTCTTGAATCACCAGATCGCGCGAAGCGGACAGCGGCAAGTCGCTGGCGAGCACGCGTTCGATCGGATCTTGCGCTGCCGATGCGGGAATAGATGGCGGCGGCGCCGGTGTGCTCGGCCGCGCACGTGCGCCGGGCGCAGGGGCCAGATCGCCGAGGGCCAAGCGCCGCGCCACTGCGTTCCTGAGCTCGCGCACGTTCCCCGGCCAATCGTAAGCTTCTAGCCGGCGTATGAAGTCCGCAGGCAGGGCCGTATCTTCGCCGATGGAGCGCCAGAAAAAGCGCGCCAAGAATGCGATATCTCCGTGCCGTTCGCGAAGCGGCGGAAGCTCGACTCTGGCGACGGCCAGCCGATAGAAGAGGTCGTCTCGAAATCGGCCATTCTGGATCTCGCGCTCCAGATCCCGCCGGGTCGCGCCCATGACCCGAACATTCACCTTGATCCATTTGCTGCCCCCCACACGGCGGATCTCGTTTCGTTCGATCGCTCGCAATAGCTTCGGCTGCAGCGAGATATCGAGGTCTCCGATTTCGTCGAGCAGCAACGTGCCGCCGTCGGCTTGCTCGAAGACGCCGGCCTGGGAGCCCACAGCGCCGGTGAACGCGCCGCGCTCGTGTCCGAATAGAGCGGCCTCCATCAACGTCGGTGCGATGGCAGTGCAATCGAACACAGCGAAGTCGAGCGCAGCGCGCGGGCTGGCGGCATGAATGGCCTCCGCAACGATCTCCTTGCCCGTGCCCGTGTCGCCCTCGATCACCAGCGGCACGTCGCTATTGGCGATGCGCTCGAGGAGAGGATAGAGACGCCGCATCTCCAAGCTGGTGCCGAGCACACCGCCGAAGTGATCGAGCGCGGAGCCGGCGAGAATGTTGGTCCCCAACAGCTCGACACGCAGGCTCGTGTCACCGAGACGCACCGTCTCGCCGCCCGAAAGTCTGGCCTCCCGCACTTCGAGGCCATTGACGAACGTGCCGTTGGTGGAACCAACGTCGACGAGGCGCAGTGTGCCACCCACCACGTCGAGCGTGATGTGGTTGCGCGAGACGCTGAGGTCGCTGAGACGAAGGGCGGAAAGGCTACTCTTGCCGAGGTGGGCACGTGACGGTCTTGTCCCGTCGATGGTGATGGATTGCCCCGCATCCGGCCCCTCGACGACGCTGACGCGGAAGGCCGCTACGTCTACCGGTCGCAGGTAGCCCACCGGAGTGCCTTCATCATCGTCGAGCTCGCCCATGGAGGCGGGCAGTCTGCGCAAGAAACTCCGCGGTGCCAACACGATCCGACCGAAACGTGCAGACTGCAACGGATGCGTCGGCGAGCCCAGCCTTTCAGCGTTGCGAGCCTTCGCGCCGACTATTCGAGCGTGAAACTGCGAGTGATGGTCCCGCGCAGCGTCCCGTTGGCGTTGAATGTGGAGATGCGGAACTCACGAGCACCGAGCTGGGAGAACGTGTGGCGCACCGCCTTGCGAGTCGAGCGTGTGAGCCCGCTCACAGAATCGGGCAGCAGGATGCCGTCCGCGCGGACTTCGATCGCGGCCACGCCAGCCGGCGGCCGCTCGAGGCCGATCTCGTACAGCCGCTCGCCCATCTGCTTGATATAAACGGCCGTCCCTGCGGTGACGTCGAGGGAACCGACGCCCCGTGCGACCGGCGCGCTCTGCGCGTCGAAGCCGATGACCTCGAATCGCCGCTGTGTCTTCTCCGTCGAGAACGTGTAGAGGTCCGGAAAATTGTCGCCGTCGAGCCTCGTGGCTGCTCCAATCGTGAAGCCATCCACCCGATACTCGACATGATCCACTTGCGAAGGCCCGAGCGCACGCAGATCGTAGTGCCCGTCTGGTTGTCGAGCCCAATACACCTCCATCGCGATCGAATTTTTCGCCGCGCCGATGAACCCCTGAAGATCGGCCAACGTGCCATTGAATGCGTTGACGTCTACAGGCCCCGAAATTCCCGGCACCACTCCATTGTCTGCGCTTTGCCAGAATTTCCAGCTGTCCCACTCCGACGGCACATTGGGACAGCTGACCCCGTAATTGGCCACCCAAAGCGGATAGTCTGCGAGGTCGTTCGCGACGGGCAGTGTCTCCCAGAAACCGATCGAGGTGTAGATGATGGGTGTACGGCCCGTCGCTGCTGCAACGTGCTCCAACCAGGTGCGGGCACGCGCCAGCACGACTGTTCCTGAGACACCATTGGCGGTCTCGACGTCGAGCACTGGCGGCAGATCGCTTTCGTCGAGGTCGCCCATCATGTCGAGCAACAAGTTGGCCTGTGCAACGGGATCTTGGTTCGCGCGAAAGAATTGGTAGGCTCCGCGGATGACCCCCGCGTTCTTCGAGCCGGCCCAGTTCGAATCAAAACGGTCGTCGGGAAAGCTCGTGCCATCGCTCGCGCGGATGAACGCGTAACGCACGCCGCTCTGCCGCACCGCCGCCCAGGAGATCGAGCCCTGAAACTCGGAAACGTCAATCCCCTTCAAGGTCGTTCCAGTGGGACAAACTTGAATCTCTTCTTCGGCGTCTGCTGCCTGCTCGACCTCGACTTCTTCCGCGCCGGGCTGGCACGCGAGACTCATGAAGCAGAACGCCCACGTAGCTTGCATAAACAGGCGCATTCGGTACCTCGTGGGGTTGTGGCGCGGTTCGTGCCAATCGCAAAAACAGCTGACGTACGCGTTCAGTAGCAGCGGGTGTGCCAGCAGGGTCGAGCGGGGCTTGCGGTGCGCCGGATCCATGCGATCCGATTTGCTGGATCCGCGTGATCCTCGTGTTCCCAGTCTTGCCTCGCACCTGGACGCCACGGCAGACTTTCGGCTGCCCTCGCCGCAGGCTACGATCGACCTCGCGCATGTCCGCGGTTCCGCCCGCCTCCCCCAACCCCTGGTCAGGCCAGATCCTCGCTGGTAAGTATCGCCTCATCGAGGTTGTGGCCCGTGGCGGGACAGGCGTGCTGTACGCAGCCGAGCACCAAGGACTTGGCTCCCGTGTTGCCGTCAAGATGCTGCAGTCTGGATTTCTGGAACGGCAAGACACGGTGGCACGCGTGCTTCGTGAGGCGCACGCCATGGCGCGGCTGAAGAGCGAACATGTCGCGCGAGTGCTCGATGCCGGGCAGGCGGAGGATGGCACCCCGTTTCTCGTGATGGAGCTGCTGGACGGCGAGGATCTCGGCGAGGTGCTCAAACGCCTGGGCCGGCTGCCGTTCGAGCAAGCAGTCGACTTCGTTCTGCAAGCATGTGAAGGCCTTGCTGAAGCCCACTCGGTTGGTATCGTGCACCGCGACCTCAAGCCGGGCAATCTGTTCTTGGCGAAGACTTCGAACGGGGCATCGATCGTAAAATTGGTCGACTTCGGTATCTCCAAGCTGGCAGCCAGCCCCGGAGAAGCCACGCTGACGGCGCCGCAGTCGCTGCTTGGCTCGCCCCACTACATGGCGCCAGAGCAGATACGCGCACCGCACGACGTAGACGGCCGCGCAGATATTTATTCGCTCGGCGCGGTCCTGTTTCGTCTGGTTTCGGGCCAGCGCCCGTTCGAGCGCGACTCGGTGGCGGACCTGATGATCGCCGTATTGCAACACTCTCCACGCTCGCTCGCGTCGCTCGTGCCTGGACTTCCGCCCGACCTCGCTGCGATCGTCGCGCAATGCCTCGAACGTGAGCCCGACAAGCGCTTCGCCACCGTGATCGATCTGGCGGACGCACTGGCGCGCCTGCTCGGGCGAACGCGATCGCTACTTCCCGTACCGCACCAAAGTCTCGCACCGCACCCGGCTCGCGCTCCGGTGCCGCCTGCGCCAACCGAGCAGGAGGCGAAGGTATCCTCGCTGACGCCTGCGGGGCTGGTGCTCGACGCGCTTCCATCACCGACAGTTCCTGCATTGCGACCCAAGCGCGCGCCATACGCGCGCCTCATCCTCGGGCTGCTTGCGCTCTCGGCCGTCATCGCCACGGGCGCGTTCGTGGTTGCGAGTGGGCGTTCGACGTCGGTGAGCAGTCGAATTTCGGCTCAGCCGCTGTCGCTGCTCAGGTCCTTGACGCTCTCCAGCGCGCGTAGCGAGAGCGCGCTGCCAGGCCAACTGACGAGCCAGAGCGCCGCTGCCGCCGAGCCTCCAGCCGTCGACGCATCCGCTAGCGTTGCCGCTCCTGCAAGCGCGACGCTGGCTCGTCCACTGTTGCGGCCGGGCCCGCTGCGGCTTTCGCCGAGCGCAGATATTTTCGAGGACCGACGGTGAGTCGCCGTAGGATTGGCACCGGGTGTTGCCTGTCGTTGGTTCTGTTCGCGATGGCGAGCCATGCCCAGACACCCGAGGAAAAGACGCTCGCCGAGTCTCTCTTTCGCCAAGCCCGCGCGCTGCTCGCAGAAGGCGCTACAGCCGAAGCTTGCCTCAAGTTCGAGGAGAGCCTGCGACTCGATCCTGGTTCCGGAACGGCGCTCAACCTGGCTGCCTGTCGTGAGGCGAGCGGCCGAACTGCGACAGCGTGGGCCGACTATTCCACGGCGCTCGAGCTGGCCAAGAAATCGCAACGAGCGGACCGAGTCGCGCTCTCCAAGCGAAAGATCAGCGAGCTCGCACCGCGCGTTCCCAAGCTCACGATCGTCGTGATTGCCGATACACCTGGGCTCCTGATACGGCTCGACGGCATCGAGATTCGCGCCGGCGCCTGGGGCTCGCCGCTGCCCGTCGATCCGGGCGCACACGTGATAGAAGCATTCGCCATTGGCTACCAGAGCTCACGCGTGGAGGTCGCCGCAGCCGAAGGCACGAGTCAGCAATTGGACATCGGTGCGCTGACGCCCCTCGCAAGCGAACCGGGCGCGGGTGAAGCGCCGATTCCCCCGCCGACTACCAGCCAGACAAACGCGCCGCAATTGGCTGCCCCTGCTCCACCGCCATTGCCGGACACCATCGGTGGCGCGCCGTGGGCCACGCCGCTGGGCATCGGCTTCAGTGTCCTGGGTGCCATTGCGCTCGGCACGGGCATCGGTACGGGCGTGACAGCCTTGCGCCTCGGCGACGAAGTCGAAGTAGAGTGCCCTGCCAATGCCTGCTCAGCCCGGGGCTTGAGCGCACTCGAAGAAGGCCGCGGCTATGCGGATGCCTCCAATGTAACGTTTGCCGTGGCCGCCGGGAGTGCGGCTTTGGCCATTACGTTCTTGATTGTAGGTGCAACGTCGGTCAGTCAATCCAGCTCGAAACGTGCACAGCGGGTCAGCCCGTGGCAGAGAACGTTGTGTTTCTAGTGCGCCTCGTCGCTGGTCTTGGCACCGGAATGCTGATGCTGGGCTGCCAAGCCTTGGCCGGGCTGGAGGGGGACTTCCGCCTTCGCGATGGCGGCGCAGATGCGGCAGGCGGCTCCGATGTGACCGGCGGGATGGGTGGCAGCGGTCAGGCTGGCGCGCCCGGCTGCGTACTCGGCATCCCCCCCGCGCGACCCGACCTGCGCGACGATGGTGACATCCGCTTCGTCGTCGCGCTCCGCGAGGTAGATCTCCGCGAGGATTCGGGGGAGCCCGTCGGTTTCGATCTGGACGGTCGTTGCACCTGCGGCGACGGCGCGGAGCCGAGCGATGCGTTCCCCTCCAGCTGTTCGGCTCCGCCTGGCGCCACTGCCGGCAGCCTATGTGACGCAGAGGGCGGCGTTGACGGTCAGAGCGCGCACATATTCGGCCAGTTTTCTGCCTCTGGCTTCGACTCTACGTCGATGTCCTTGGGTGCCGACGCAGGATACTGGAGTGTGCTGATCGAGGTCACGGGCTACAACGGCCAGCCCGACGATCCCAAAGTCGCCGTCAACCTCTTCAACGCTTTGCCACTCGACGCACCAGCTTGGGAGGGCGCAGATCTCTGGCCGATAGACCCCGACTCGCTCGAAGACGGGGTCTCCACGGAAAAGCCTCGTTATCGTACCGAGACCGCCTTCGTCCGGAGTGGCAAATTGGTGATGTCGCTCGACTCCAGCGCGCTCGTGTTCCGTTCCTACAGCGGTGGCCACCTGACGGTCCGGCTCCAAGGGTCCACCCTCGTGGCCGAGATCGCCTCGACCTCTACCGGATTTGCGCTGCGCGACTCCATTGTCTCGGGCAAGTGGAGCGCGAGCGACATCTTCAATGCGTTGGACAGCTTTCGACTCGATGATGGCTCCCCCGTCTGCACCGACAACCCGCTCTTCGCGCTCGCCAATGCGATTGTCTGCTCGAGCCTCGATGTCAACGCAGGCTCGGCCAACATCGCCGAAACTTGTGATGCGATCTCGTTCGGGCTGGTGTTTCAAGCAGAGCCTGCGGGCCTGGGGGCTGTCGGCTCGATTCCCGAGCTGCCGCCGGGCTGCCCGTCCAGAACCCTTCCGTCTACAGGGCTGTGCAGCTTTCTGTGAGCTCCGCTACTGCCACGCCTCGATTGGTGACCGACGCCCAAGGCCTTTCACAGCCACGCCTGATCCCACCGGGGAGCACCCTCATAACGGACCATGTATGGCGCGCTGAACGACAGGTCGAGGTTCAGCCGTCGCGTGTACACGTACCGCCACGTGTCGGCGTCGTCCTTGGGATGCTTGATGAAGAGATGCAAACGTCGAATGAAGCACGCGCCGACGCTGATGGTCGCCTCTGCCGACATGACCTCGATGACCCCAGTACCCACTGTCCAGCCCGTCGACGGCGTCATCTGCAGCCCCGTATAATGGAACTGAAGGTGGTTGCGGGCGAGCAGCATGGATAGCCCCCGTGCCGCCGCGTCTCGCCAGCTCGCTTGGGTCATATCCCGGCACATTTGAATGAAGTTCGAGCCCAACATGAAGGTCTTGGCGTCGCCCGACATTTCCAAGGCGCCCATCATGCGCGCCGAGCCTCCCAGCGTCCCTGACATGCCGAAGCCCAAGAAGCCCGTTGGGTCGCCGGCGACGTAGTTATGGCTCCCGTCGCGGGCGGGAGGCGCACCTTGGGCGCGGTGCCGCAAGATCGGAAAGCCGTACACATGCGATTCGAGCGACCCCGAAATGTTGACATCGGCTTTCAGCGGAAAATCAATGAGCGAGACGCCAGCGCTAGCGTTGAGCGAGACTTCGTGCGCGTCCAACATGTATTTTCGAGGCCAGTTCGGGAGGTACTTACCCTCGTGACTGATGTGACCCGCCGTCGGCGAGCTCGAGTTCATGATCTCGAGTTGGAAGAACGGGGCCACGCCAACCGTGAACCCGAGTCGTCCAATTGCCCATGCCGAGAACCCACCCTCTACTTCGGGCAGGTCGTTTCCCTCGCCCGAGATGCACCAGCTGGAATTGTCGACGAAGTGCCGCGTAACGTTCCCGATCCTCGTGCGAATGCTCATGGTGTTCTCGCCTCAAGAGTGCTCGAAGTCGGGTTTAGATGCCTGCGTTGCGGCATTCGCACACCAATAGTGACCGTCTGCCTCATAGAGCCGGCCTCCACAGATCTCACATTTTTCGAGCGCGACCTCGACGGGCTCTTGCACCGCCATATGGGTTCTTTGCAGAGTCAGATGGTCCGCCGCCCCCTCTTCAAGTCCGAGAAATCGCGAAGCGGCGAACCGCGTTCGCTTATCCGCAGCAGCATACGGTGTGAGCTCCGCCGGCGAGCTGCCTGCCTTCGTGGGCTTGCTCGAGATGTGGTTGGCCGACCGCCACTGGGGCCGACCCGCACGGTCCCAGATCAAAGTGAGAATTTGCACAATATGCGTGGGTGCATGGAAGGCTGTTTGACCCACGAGGACGCTGGTCCAGCCGCCCAGCTCGCCCGCGAGTAGACCAAGCGAAGAGAAAGCGGCGCCCCAGCGTGCGGCCGGCACATCGAAGCCGAGATGGCGAACACACATCGCGTCGTCCTCCCACGCGCGAATGGTCAATCTTCGCGGCACGCCGCCGACGCACCCAGCCGCTCGAAGAACGGCCTCGACGGCCGACTCTGGCTCTGCGCCATTCCAACCGATGGGCTCGAGCACGCCGACTTCGCCCTTCGGTGTTCGGAACCACAAGACGGGCTCGATGGCCAACATCGGATCTGACTTGGTGGCATACCAAACAGCGCCAGCTTCCTCTTCTTGCTTCGGCTTGGACATTGTCGCTCCTTCACTACTACCGGGTAGAAGACCCAAAGCGCACCTGCTTGCCCGTGGTCTGGTTCCAGATCTGCGTGATGAGCCCACCCTGTACTGCGAACGAGACGGACGCCGCACTGGAGAACTGGTGTCCTCCGAAGAACGCTGCGTACTTGAACTTCTGGGGCAGCGGCAGGACATTGTGCGCGATTTGCTCTTGCCAGCCGTGAGGCGGGCCGAGCATCAAATACGTGCCATAGATCTGGTTACCGATGCCGCCGGACGGGGTCAACATGCAACACATGCCCAAGAACCCGGTGGGATCGCCTGCTTCGCCGGACGCGTCTGGTGCCAACGGACCAGTACGAAAGATCGGGCCCAACGAGCCCGACGGATTGTACTGAGTCCCTCCCGAAACCGTGACGACGCCAAACAGACTACCACCAACACCTATCTCGCCTGAACCAACTGCGTAATAACAGCGATAGACATCGGCGGTGTGTAGCTTGCTGGTGACCTCGAACCAGCCTGTGTAGGCACCAGCGGAAAGCCCCGCACCCGAGCTCTTCGAGAGTCCAGGCAAACCCGCGCTGGCCCCGCCAGCGTCCCCGACCGTTGAGATGGCCCAGTTGGAGCCCGCTATCAAATTGAGTCTAAAACCCATGGTAACCTCTATTCCCTGTCGCCGCCGTCGGCTCGGGCGAGGTTGATTTTCGCCAAGAGGGCAGCCTCTTCGCCGGTAAGCTCCACGGAGGCAGGCGCACTGCCCACGCCCTCCAATTTCTTCTTCAGATTCTCACAAAGATGAGTGAGCCCGACGCGCGCCATTGCCGCACCACATTCCGGGCATTCTTCCGGTACCGGTGCGTCGCACCCAACCTCGCCCTCCGCGGACTGCAATTTTGCTAGCGAGGCGCCGGGGTACGGGTTCAGATGCAAGTCTTTGCCGGCTTGGAGTATTACGTTGTCAGTTGCGGAGACGATTGCAGCCTTGTTGCGCGCGGCAATCGCAACCTCTTTCTCGGCGAGAATGGTGATGTTGTCGTGGGCGTGGATAGCCACCACTCCCTGTGCGCTGATCGTCACGTTTGGACCGTCAAGCACAATGGACGCCTCGCCGGTCGACAATGTGATACGACGATCCACCATCTCGATTGATGTTGGTGGGGGCCCCGGGTCCAGTTTGAAGTCTGATACGACATGACCCAAGTCTCGAAGCCGCGAGAATGCAGAGGCCCCGAAATCCGCTAGCGCGGACGTCGCCGGGTTGGCGAGCGGGTCACCGGGGATCATGCCCAGTACGGACGTGGCTGCGCTGCGCATCGTGGCGCCCAGTGACTGAGCAGCGCCTTCGATTTCATGCAACAGGCGTCGGGACAAGCCACGCGCGAGCGTGACGGACCAGCGACTTCCGACTATTGTGCTGTCTTCCACCCCAACCGAGGTGACCCGATTCATGCCTATGAAGCCGACCTGATTCAGGCCCGTCACTTCGACTTCGTCGAGGTTGACGAACTTGGTGCGGGTGGCGCCTACTGCGATGTTGTCGGTTCGCTGCGCATAGCGGGAGGTTTCGCCACCAACGGTGTCTTTGAGGTCCTGCTTGACGAGCCGGTCCATGTTCTTCTGCGCCTGCAAATACACGTGCTCGCGACCCGAGGCATCGTCGAAGCGCAGCTCGTTGAATCCCCCGCCTCCTGGAGTGGAGGCGGTTTTCCAGGTGCTGACGGTCTTGTTCTGGGGCAACGGGAAAGGTACCGACTCGGAGCCATTGTGAACGCGACCGACGACCATTGGGCAGTCGGGGTCGCCATTCAAGAATGCAACCAGGACCTCGTGGCCCACCCTCGGGATCGTGAACAGCCCGTATCCGCTGCCCGCCCAGCCCTGACTGACGCGCATCCACACGGAGCTGTCGCCGTCGAGCTCGTTGTTGCGATCCCAAGGGAACTGTACCCGAACGCGCCCGTATTCGTCGACGTAGATATCATCGTCTGTCAACTTGCCATTCATTTCACCTTCCGAGAGTGGCACGCTGTTGTGCACGCCCACAGCGCCGGCGGCGGGGATCGGAATACCCGTCTTGCCCTCTTGAGGCTGCGTCCCAACGACGACGGCAGTCTGAATGCCGAACATTCGGGGCTGGGGTGTCGCACGTCTCGGTCGATACGGATGATCCGTGCTTACGGCCGACACGGTAAAGGCCCATTCGTCGTTGCGCGCGACCTCGCCTTCGAGAACGAAGCTCACCGCGAGCCACGAGCACGACACGACGTCGGCTCTTGGGTGATTGGCGAATAGCACGATGCTGCCTGGGGAGGCATCGTTCGTGCTGCATCGAAAGGACAACAGTCTTCGGTCGGCGTGAAGCGCCTCGAGCATCAAGCGAGCTTGCTCGGAGCCACGGGCAGGGTCGTGTCGCGCGGTCCCCTTGTCGTCCGCAACCGGCGTCTGACCGTCTCCTTTGGCGTCGTCGCGCAGGTGCGACCCGGGCGCGAAATGAAATTGCTCGTGAGCAGCTTCTTCAGCTCGGCCCGAGGCGGCCTTCGGGTACAGCGGCTTCCGCGGACGCCTGGGATCATAATCGCGCAGGGTAACGACCCCAGGGCGTGAGAATTCGCTCAGGATCGAATCGGTGGCAAACGGCAATCGAGCCGCGCGAGCTGCAGTTGGCTCGTCGACATAGACCAGCGGCACGGACCTCGGCTCGTTGCTTTCGGGCGCGTCTCCTAGATGCAGGGTGGAGTCAGTCTCCCCTTCATCGGAGAACCAATACGAGATGCCCGCTTGTTCGAGTAGACGAGAAACGAAGGCGAGGTCAGTCTCTTCATACTGAGTTCGCAGCTCCAAAGTCGGATATGCGCCCGGGTGGATGTTCCACTCGCGTTCGATACCCCAGTCGACGAGCAGTCGGTCGACGATCTCGGGGATCGTGGCGTGCTGAAAGAGGCGACATTGGATCCGCTGCGAGAGACGCCACAAGGTTGCAACGACGGTTATCTCGTAGGTCGCGAGCGAGTCGTGCGCCTCCGAAGCGCGAAGAAACCGCATCGATTCGATGATGCCTCGCCAGCGCCTGCGCTCGGGCCAGACCAGCTCCACTTCCGCGCTGTGCCCCACGAATCCGGACAGGTCGAGATTGGTCTCGTTCGACACGGCGACGAGCACGATGCGAAACGGGGTGCTCATCCCCTCCCGGATGTGAAAGCGCCGCGCCGAGAGGCCTGCGAACGGGGCGGCGGCGATGTGTATGCGGACGTTGTCCATGCTCATGAGGGCCTCGTGCTTGGCAGCCTGGCCGACGGCAACGCCCCGCGTCTACGGCTGAGGGAATGCCTACTTGCGTTGTCCACTCTCGCTCCTTTTCTACGTCGCGAGCTTCAGCTCGTGGCCGGCCCCGACCTTTACCGAAGGCCGCCCAGTATTGACCTGCCCAGAAGGACACGAAACAGTCGCACCCACGTAACCAACCGGCAGACCGTTGGCCTTCACGCTCTGAAAACCAAGCCGGATCACGGCTGCGTGGGGCACGTGCTGCGGGCAGCCGTGATCACGAAGTCGATCCTGTTCGCGGACCAGCTCGAACCCTTCGACGAACACGTTGGGGCTGAAGCTCTTGAACGGTCGCGGCGGACAGCCGTCATGACCGCGGCACAGATCCACCTTCGTCGAGACCCTCGGCATGCGTCAGAGCTGAAGCAAGGGCAGGGCCAACGCTTGTTTCTCGTGATTCTGCTCGGACGACGACGGTCTTGTAGCGCAGAGCCTGCAGGCTACACGCTCACTGTGCTTGGGAAGCGGCGCCCGTCGACCGGCACTCGACCCGTCAATCACGACGATCTCGCAAAAGGCGCCAGCGAGTAGCTCCCTCACGGCTCCGTCTTCTTCGCCGCCTCGCCGAGGCGGCCGATCGCTACGATTCGCAGCGACCAAGAAGCGGTCTCTCGGCTGTCCTGGCGCGGATGCACTTCTGCCAACAAACGGACGGGCAGCGAGGTAGTCAGCGGCAGATTCGAAAGCGCAGCGGGCTCGACGTAAGCCGGGATCGACACATCCCTGACTCGCAGAGCCAAGCGCACCTTCGGGCCCCCGAGGACTTCTCGCTTGGGATGCGCTCGCTTCTCGAGCAGCGCAAATTCGACGTTGTTCACCAGGAAGGTAGGCGGGAACGATCGGTTCGCTTTCAACCACGCATCGCGCACCTGGTGCACCAGCTGAAGCGAAAAATCCGGCGTGCCAGAGAGGGGTAGCTTGAGCACTTCGAGCGAAGCGTCGAGCAGGTCCTTGAGGCGCTTGTCGGTCTTGCCGAGCGGAGTGGCGGCATCCGTCGTTTCGCGCAAGAGCTCGACCTCGTCGAAGGGGAGCTCGAGCGTCCCCGAAATCAAACACAGCGGCGCGTGGTCGCCGTCGGAGGAGATCTCGGCCTTGCGGTGCAAGCCTTCGTCATCCGCCGCTGCCTCCAAGACCTGAACGATGCTCCGCAGGTTGCGTTGACGCTTGTCGCGGTCCGACTCGGGCTCCGGTGGCGGCGGCGGCGCTTCTCCGCGCTTGACCGGTGGCGTGACAGCCGGCACCGGCGCTGCGATCACGAACCCTTTCCAAGGGTCATGCTCGAGCACTCGCTCGATGTAGCTCTCGTCGATGAAGATCATGCGAACCGAGCGAATTTGAGACCGCACAGCGACAGCCGACTCGCTCGGCTGCGGTGGCGGGACAACGTCTGCCGCCGCATCGGATGCGGCAAGGGCCCCCGACTGCGTTGCCTGACTCAGAGCCGCGTTCCGCTCAGCGGTCACCATCGCTGGCGGCCGTGGTGGAGCGGAGATCGCGGTCGGCATCATTGGGTTCGAGCGCACGGCCGCCTGTCCGTAGGTAAGACCTTGCGTCGATGGCAGCCTGGCTCTCGGCGCGGCCGGTGCCGCAGGCTCCTTGCTGGCCGAGCGGGTCGGGCGAGCGGGCGTCGGTGGCGGTTGTCGTGGCGCAGCGGCTTGCCCGGAATGGACGAACGGCAGACCGCGGACCGGCACCCGAGCGCTCTCGGTCGCCACTTCTTGGGTGCGACGACGGGGCTCTGGAGTATCGAAGGTCTCCTCCGGCAGCTCGAGCTGCACGGTCTGCTGTCTTGGCATGTCCGGATCCTCGGTCTCCGTCGTGCTCCAGGCCTCCGGCTCGCCCAGGCCGATCTCCCGCCAAGCGAGACTGAACTCGAGGGGCCCGTTGGCGTCCCAGCCTACGTTTGCTGCGAATGCGATCGTACATAGAGAGCGGTCCACGTCGATGAAAAGGACGCGCGCCGCGAGCATTCGTTCCTCCGTGCGCTCCCCACGTCGAACCGCGGCTACCGGTACGATCGACGGCATTGCAGTGATGAAGACCGGATGAACAGGGTGCAAGCCTTCGATGATCAACAGCGTCCGCGGCGCCAGAGACGCGACCTCGAACGCGAGCGTGACTTCCTCCAACATCCGTTCCCGACCGAGCTCGACGGACTCGTTCGAGCTCCCGAGCACCACACGCGCGACGAGCGGAGCCTGTCCTACGGGAACCTGTACGCGACCACGCACTACCGCGAAAGGCGATGGCCGCTCGACGGCATCGCTCGGGCGCAAGAGACGGTCGTTCGCGAGCCCGTCTCGCTCATCGCGCTCCAGGAAGTCTGCAGGCTCATCCGCTAGCGCAATTTGACCCGCTGACAGGGCAAACGTCGCCTTCGCGAGCAGGACCTGCGCGCCGCTCGGCGAGGAGAGCAGGATCGATCGTGGGGGCGGAAGCTGAGAGGTGCTCGACGACATGGAGTCACACGCGCGTCGGAAGCTATCGCGCTTCGTAAGGAAACGCGACGAGGTCGCATCATCAACGCGCTGCCGTGTGAATCCGTCGAGACGTTTGGATCCCCGGGATCCAGCGCTTTGGATCCGGTCGATCCACAGCGGAGGATCGAACCGTCACCGGAGCGTCGAAATGGCAGCCATCACGCTCCAATGTATAGACGGTGCTCCAGAATGAGCGCCACGGTGCGGTCGCTAGCGCGGACGGAGCTCCATCACGCCAGCTGACTCGGCTGCAGCCAAGTTCTTGTATACTCTTGCTGCCGCTGAACGATCGGGTGCTAAAGCTTGGCCATGAAATCCACGTTGACGTTGGCCATGTCGAGCCCTCTCGATTCGCTCAGCAAGGGATTGCTGAGCCTCCACGGTCGAGGACACGTCTATGTTCTCTGGGGCAGACATCCACCCCGGCTGCGGTCTTCGCCGAAGACCTGGACCAGCGATGTTGCAGTGACCGGCGGAGGAGAGCGGCGATGAGTTCCAATTCCGAAAGCTCTGAAGGTGGTGGATCTCGCGCGCGAGCGGCGGCTCGTCTCGCGCTGGGCGTGTTGTTGGCCGCGCACCTCGTGGCCTGCGGCGATGACTCTCCCGCGGCCGGCGCTGGTGGCGCTGGTGGCGCTGGTGGCGGACAGGGCGGCGGCGGAGGTGCGCCTGCGACTGGCTGTGACGGCGCAGCGTTGCTCGCGAGGCCGAGCGACACTTCGCTCCCGGGCCCCTGGCCGGTGGGTGCCCGCACGGTGACCATTGCGGGTTTGACGGTCGAGGTTTGGTATCCCGCTTCGCCCGGGAGCGAAGAGTCGGCCGCTGCGTTGAAATACGACGTACGCGCCTTTTTGCCGGCGGCGGAAGCGCCCAAGATTCCGGACGAGAAGGCGCCCGTGCAGACCTGCAACTGCTTCGCCGACCTTCCACTGGACGAGGCGCACGGCCCATATCCGGTCGTCGTGTTCGTTCACGGCACAGCCGGGTTTCGCACCCAATCGCTGGAGATCACCACACACTGGGCGAGCCGCGGGTTCGTGGTCATCGCTGCCGACCACCCGGGCCTCTACCTCGGTGATCTGATCACGTCCCTGCCGATCTGCGACGGCGATGCACCAGCGCAGGACTTGGAGGCGGATATCGCTGCGATCGTCGCCGCACTGGGCGAGACAACCGGTGACCTGGCTTTCCTGGATGGTCGCATCGACCTCGCCCACTTGGGAATGAGCGGACACAGCGCAGGTGGAGGTGCCATCGAGGGCCAGAGCGACCTCGCAGAGGTCTCGATACCAATGGCGGCGGGGGGCGTGGCCCCGGGCTCGGCGCTGAAGAGCGCGCTCGTGCTGGGCGCTCTCGAAGACATGGTTGTCGACTATGGCAATCAGGTCGACGGATACGAGGGCACGGTTTCGCCAACGAAACGGCTGGTGGGCTTGAGCCCTGGCGGGCATCTCACGTTCTCGAGTCTCTGCGCAATCACCAATGCGGAAGGTCAAGACATCGTGACCATCGGAACCGAGGCCGACGTTTGCGGTCTCGCGCTCGCGGGGGCGTTGTTCGATTGCGATGCCTCGTACATGCCCGCCGAGCGAGGCTGGCAGATCATCAAGGATGCTACGAGCGCAGCGCTCGAGGAAACATTGCAATGCGACCCGGGCGCTAGTGAAGCGCTGGCGACGCTCGCCGCGCGCTACGAGGAGGTAGCGGAGCTGCGTGAGCAGCTCGAGCCTTAGGGCCGTCTCGTTTGTTTCTCGCCTTGTGAGAATCAATTTGATCCCCCTGATCCTGGCTACTCACGCCTGCTGTCTCGGGCGAGTGGCAAGACGCGCATGAAACGGTGCCGTCGGCGGAGAGCCTCGCATCGAAGAAGAGGCGCTGGCCGAGCTCGACGCGCGCCCGATCACCAGCCGACATCGCTTCCAAGGCAGGCGGTGCTTCGATCTGTTCGATGTCGCGGCAGCCATAGGCTCCCACGACCAACACGGCGACGAGTAGCCAAGCGTCGCTGACCTGTCTGCTCCGATGGCGAAGCCAGGATCGTCCAGGAGGCGGACGCGTGTCTCGATCACCGCAAAATGTATGGCCAAGGGCACCTATGCCCATGGGTCGGTAGGAACTGCGCGTTGTTCCCGCGGCAAGCACCGCGCGAAGCGCAGCTGCTCGAATCCAACTCACCTGGAGAAAGATACCGCAAGCCAGCGGCGGAGCGGGGACGTCGAGGCGGGGGCGGCTTCAACTGGCTCGGCACAAAACGCGACAGCGCTGCCACAGCATGGCGGCCACGAGACGCGCGAATCGCGAGGAAAGAGCGTGAAGTCTCAAGCGAATGCAGCTGGCACGTAGACTGCTTGGGACTCGAGGTAACATCTTGCTTGTCGGGGTCCGAATCCATTTGCCAGGCTGAAGGCTCCCCTGGCTGCTATCTGCTCGAGGCTTGTCCAACTATGCCCTTCTGGCTTCGGCGATTCTTCCCTTCCGACTCAGCCGCACGACGTGCGGGACAACACGTGCGCGCCTACGCCTTGGGCGTAGCTACCTACACGATGCTGACAGCGGGGTCAGCGAGCGCCGGCTGCGATCAGCAAACGTGTGATCACGATTGGCAATGCGACGACTCCGATATTTGTATCCCCTACGAAGGCCGTAACCGCTGCTTTCTGGCGCCAGTCTGCGATGTCAACGAGCAGTGCGCGGACAATGATTGCGTGCAGCGAAGCGTACGCATCTTGGCCGGAGGAAACCGCGACCCTTTCACCACCGACGATCTGGTCAAGAAGACTTGCGGCGGCGACGCCGGGCCGCCGGAGAGCGACAACACCATTGGCTGCGGCTTCGGCAACGATCCCGGTCTCGAGCCCTCCGTGGGAGGCTTCCCTCAAGGAGGTGATAGCGGCACGGGTGGTGAAAGCGAAGGCGGTGGCGGCTCCGGGGGGCTCGGCTTGGGCGGCGCCCTCCAGGGCGGCGCCGGGGGAGTCCTCCAGGGCGGCGCCGGGGGAGTCCAGGGCGGCGCGGGCGGCGCGGGCGGAGTCCTTCAGGGCGGGGCCCCTCTCGGCGGCGGCGGTGGCAAGTGATCGATGCCTGGCGGCAGCTCAGCCTCGCAATCGGGCTCACGACGCTGCTTGCCTGCGGCCCCGACATCGAAGCGATCTGCGAAGACTTCGTCGACGACTGCGGTGACCTCAACGACGTCGACGCCTGTGTCGAGCGGGGTGAGGCCTTGGAGCAAGAGTCTGAGCAGCTCGGCTGCGATGCCGAGTGGATGAGCTACCTCGACTGCGTCGACCAAGCAGCCTCGTTGTGCGAAACCGAGCTCACTTGCGGCCCCGAACGAGCTGATGTCGAAGCCTGCGGGGTCGTCTTCACCGAGGTCGACTGAGTCACTTTGGCAAGCTGATCGACGGGCTCCGTCGCACTTTCCCGGATATCTCCGCGAGCACCCAGCCGCATGCGGCGCTGAGGGCACGAGATCAGCTCGCCGCCGATCTCGTGCCGCACCTTTCATCAGGGCAAAGCTCGTCAGTGCAGACCGTGCGTGTCGGCGTCGCGATCAACCGCCAGGCAGGAGCACCTTGTCCACGATGTGGATGACCCCGTTCGCGGTGAAGTAGTTCGCGACGGTCACCGTGGCATTCACAGCTGAGCCAGCGTCATCGAGGATGACCGAGGTGCTGGGCGAGGAGGCCGTGATTTGGGCTCCAGCCCCATTGCCGAGCAGTGTCCCGAGAGGCGTCGGCGCAGCCAACGCGAGCGCGTCTGCTGCGTAGATGGAGGTTGGCTGGTTGAGCACGTGATAGAGGAGCACGTTGGTGAGCGCCTGTCCGGCGGGGGCCGCTCCGAGGTTCGTAAAGGCCTGGTTGCTCGGCGCAAAGAGCGTGAACTGACCAGTAGCCGCGGGCCCGTCGAGCGCGGGTGCGACCTTCGGCGTGGTGGCGGCATTGCCGTCCGCGGCGACCACCGCCGTGGCCAAGGACGAGAACTCCGGTGCTGTCGTCACGACGTCCGTTATGGAGGGCAGCAGCACGCCGCCCACCACATGAATCACGCCGTTTCTGGTGAGGATATTGGCGGTGGTCACGGCTGTACCGTCGATTTGAACGCCGCCATCGGCCGTCGCCTGCACCACACCGCCGAGGGTGGTGACGGGGCCGGCTGATACGTCGGCAGCCAGGACGACGGCCGGGACGACGTGATACTTCAGCACAGGGATTAGCTGGTACGGCTCGAAGCTGTCGAGCCCAGTGATCCCGGTGCTGGCGTTTCCGGAAAGTGCCGTAACGAGTCCGGTGAAAGCGGTGTCGGGTGGCGCGAAGACGGTGAACGCGCCCGAGTTGTCATCCAAGGCTTCGACCAAGCCCGGAGCTGACGCGTCCGTGTCGGCCGCGATGAGCGCTGCCTCCAAGCTGGAGAACGCCGGGTCGCTCACCACGACGTCGGTCACCGACGGCAGCAGCACCCCGGAGATCCCATGAATGACGCCGTTGGAGGCGGGGACGTCCACGACGACGATGTCCGCGATGCCTTGGTCGAGGGAGATCGTACTCCCTTCGAGCTCGAACTGGATCGAGCCACCCAGCCCAGAGACCTTGTCGCCAGCGGTCGCGGCGGCCGTCGCCGCCACCGAATCGACCTCACTGCCGAGCACGTGATAGAGCAAGATTGGCTTCAGTTGTTCGGCGGTGACGTCGTCCAAGCTGGCTGCGCCGATCGAAGCGAGTAGCGCCGCGAAGGCATCGTTGTCAGGCGCCAGAACGGTCAGCGAGGCCGACTCGTCCTGAAGCGCCGAGGCCAGGCCAGCTTTGTCCACGGCCGCGACCAAGCTCGAATAATCGGGGAGGGAGCTGGCCACCTCGTAGAGGTTGCCGGGTGAGGCGCCGCCGCCACCCGAGCCGCCCGAGCTCGGACCGCCGCCTTGGTTGTCGCCGCCCTGACTGCCGGCACCGCTGCCGCCGCCGCCAGAATCGGATTCATCGTCCCCGCACGCGAGCAGAGACATTGCGACAAGGGTCGAAAGGCAAAGGCTCAAAGGCTTCATCATGATGGAAAGCTCCCATTATCGCGCCCCGAAAGGCGACCTGTTATGGCCACAGCAAAAGCGCTGCGGGACGCCTGCCGCGTCGCTTTCGGAGGTCGACGCGCCAGGCCTCCCTCACGCATTCGATGGCGCGCTCGAATCGGATTCGAATGCGCTGCTATTCGCCGGAGCGAGCGCAGCGAAACCCGACGACGTATTCTTGATCCTGGCCGGGCTCTCGATTCGTGCGGTAAGCCGCCCGCAGAAATTCGCGACCCTGAATCCAGGAGCCGCCGCGAACCGAGTGGCCGCCGAGCGTACCGGGTGTGGTGCACACCGGGTCCACGAAGATATTCGTATCGGTGCGGCTCCAGCAGGGCTCGTCCTGCTTGTTGTAGCGGTCGACCACCCATTCCTGAAGGTTGCCCGCCAGATCGAACACAGTGGCTCCGGCGATATCGATGCGATCAGTCAATCTCGTCGCGTCGCGATCCACCATTGCGATCGGGAGTGTCTGAGGGCCATTGTCGCCGCCCAGCGCGAGGCAGTCATTGGCACCAACGCCCGCTATTGCGCTGTCTGCCAGACCCCCTCGGCCCCAAACGGCTGCTTCGCAGAGCGGCGCTTCGTCTGCCCCCCATACGAACAGCGCCGACCGCAGCTCACTCGACGCGTATTCGAATTGGGCCTCCGACGGCAAGCTGCCGCCGCGACTCTCACAGAAGGCCTGCGCGACCTCCCAGCCTACGCAGTTGGCGGGGCGCTCTTCGCTTTCGGCCGTGGCCTCGTCGGTGAATGTGCAGAAATACGACTCATCGTTGGGATCTGCGCTGCGCCGCGGCACGCTATCCATCTCGGGCGACTGCGTCACAAGCCAGGCGCGAAGCTCGCCGACCTTTACCTCCCTCGTGTCGAGGTAGAACGGAGAAAGCACGACCAAGCGCTGCCGATCCGACTCCACGAAGTCGTCGCCTTTCACGAGCGGGTTGCCCATCCAATAGGCGCCGCCATCGACGCATGCCTGCTCGTCTCCTGGGGGCCCGTCGCACGCGACTCGCGCTGCGCCAGCCCAGGACCCCGCACGCGTCGGGCTTCCTTCGCCGGCACGCACGCGCGCGTCGTCGCCCTCCACGGGCGCGAGCGGCTCGGCTGCGTTTCCCTGCGGCACGCCGACATCGTCGGTCAAAAGCTGGATCGTGGTGTACACCGCCCCTTCTGCGGGGGTGGTCGGCAAGCTTGCCACCACCTCAATCGTCGTATCGGGGCGGGACTCGCCTTCATACGCTGCTGATGCGCGGAACAGCCGCGCTCGCACGCGGACCTTCTCACCTGCCTCGGCTTCGACCGTGAACGTTGCGCCGTTCGGCGCGAAGGTATCGGCGTCGACGGAGAAGTCGCGCGTCGCGCCGGCAGTCGGGTCCGTTTGTCCCTCACGCAGCACCGCAATCTCGAGTCGATCGAAAAGTGGAGCGGGGGCGGTCGGGTCCAGCGGCGATGCCGGGGGCGGCGGCACGATGGCATCCGTGTCGATCGTCACCACATGGTGCCCGAGCGGGGGCAATGTCTCCCCTTCATCGCAGCTCGTCAGCGCGGCGAGCGTCGCGAGCAAAGCCGCACCAGACGAGATCCGCGCAGCTTGATGGTGATTCATGGTGACCTCGTCGATCGCTCGCTTGGTGTTCGCGGTTCTGCGGCTTCGAGACCGCGGAATTGACAGTAGCTCGGAGGCATTCGTCCAGATGCGCGGTTCGGATTCACGGCTCGCTACCTTTCCGGACACAGCGAAAACCAACCTTCGCGGACCAGCTGCCGGGCTCGATGCCTTGTGATCGCGAGCCGACCAGCAGCGCGTTGGCGTCGCGCGTCCAGTCGCCCCCGCGGAGGCTTCTGTGTTTGGCTCCGGTGTCGCTGCAAAGCGGGTCGTCGAGCGCAGCGCCGACCCAGCAGGCGCTGCAGTAGGGGCGATGGTCGTCCAGCGTCATCTCTTCTAGACTGCCGCCCATTCCCACCGCCTCGAGCGGCGTCCGATCACCGGATGCCGATTCGTTTTCACGTAGCGGGAGCAGCCCCGCGTCGGCCGGATCGACGGCGCACTCGCTGGCGCCCTTTTCGGCGCTGGGTGCGCGCGCGTACACCGCGCGCTCACAAGTCGGCTCCTCCGACCCCCAAGCGAAGCGCGTATCGAACCGGCGGCCGGCTGCCGCCGCCACCAGCTCCCATTGGGCCTCGGTCGGCAGATCTCCGCCCATCCGCTGGCAGAATCCGCGAGCGGTTTCCCAGCTCACGCAGTTGAGGGGGTAGTCGTCGCGCCCCTCCGGAGACGTGCTGAACGTGCAGCTCAGGCTCTCGTCGTTTGCACCGTAGTCCATTGGCTCGTCGTTCGACACGGGCAGCTCGAGGCCATCCAGCTGGCCCGCCTCCAGCGCCTTGCGAAAGCGACCGACGGTGACCTCGAAGCGGTCGATCCGAAGTGCGGAGACCACGACGGCGCGCTCCGGCGCCGCGTCGAACGGGAAGTCGCCGAACACTGCCGGGTCGCCGAGCATGAACAGCCTGCCATCGACGCAAACTTCGTCTTCGAAGGATTGGAACGCACCGACACGCGGCTCCGCCGTACACGGAGATGGCGCGGGAAAGGTGCCCACGCTCGTGGGACTCGCAATCGCGACACCGATCGTCGGGGAGGGCACCGCGATGGCGAATGGCTCCACCAGCGGCGCGCCGTCGATACAACCGGATTCGTCCCCTGGTGCTTCGCTCGGCCCGAAGTCAGCCTGCACACCCAGACACTCGCCGCGCAACGTCACCCGGACCTTGCCGAGCTTTCCCGGCTCGATCTTCACGGCGATAAACTGGTCGATCGTGACACCAGGCTGGGGCTCGTCGGGCACCGTGACAGGCGGTAAGGGCGAGCCATCCTCGGCGATCTGAACCAGCTGTTTCAACTCGCGCTCGCCGAAATCAGGCGGCAGCAGAGGCAGGCACACAGACGGGTCCTCCAAGAACCCAGGCGGAAAGAAGCGGTCACCGCGGTAATCCCTGAGCTTGCCGTCCGGAAACAGCCGCAGCCGTACCAAGACTGTCTTCGTCTCTGCGCCTGGGTCTGTTGCCTTGGGCCCCGTTAGGACGAAGCTCGTGGGCCACACCCGCGGATCGTCCTGTTGCAGCGCGCGAGAAAGGAACCAGCCTTCTTGCTCGTCGTAGAGATCGATCTGCAG
>Ga0105048_10003867_pt1 | contig 24477 bp, 20 predicted proteins | sample MAT05_FD_78382 | JGI IMG/M metagenome (GOLD analysis project Ga0105048, IMG submission 78382) | Freshwater microbial communities from Lake Fryxell liftoff mats and glacier meltwater in Antarctica - MAT-05 | ecosystem: Environmental > Aquatic > Freshwater > Ice > Liftoff microbial mat | place... | reverse complement strand
GCCTCACAGCCGCGCAGCAGGCTGGCGAGCTCGCTGCGCAACGCGCCAACCAGCGCATCGTGATCGTTCACTTCGCGGCGCTCAACGCGCGCTCGTATTTTGCTCATCACCTCGGCTGTAGCTGTAACGCCCACATCGGCGGTAAGCAACAGCGTCTCCACTTGCTCAAGCAGCGCCTCGTTAAGTTCAGGCTTGAGCTTCATGATCTGCGCTAGCCGCCCGCCGAGCGACTGGTAGCTCGCGGCCAGGCGATCTTTCAAGCTCGCAAGTTCGGGCTCAACTATCGGCGAGGGCGCAGCGGGTGTCGGCGCATCCGGAAGATCAGGCGGCAACATATGCGCGACGCTGATCGACAAGTGCGCGACACTCACAGCGGGGTCGCTACTTTCGGTTGCCTCATTCGCCAGCGGCGTTTCAACTTTCTTGCGCTTTAAGAAACTAAACATCAGGTCAAAATGAAAACGCCAACCGACGTGACAAAGGGCGCGAATGCTACCACCGCGCGCACACCGAACCCAGCCAATAGCCCGAGCACGCCCGGAGAAGTGCGGGTTATTGCCGGCGACTATCGCGGCCGCAAAATTCGCGTACTCGACCTACCCGGCCTGCGCCCGACGCCCGATCGCGTGCGCGAGACCGTGTTTAACTGGTTGCAATTTAAGCTACCCGGCGCGCGCTGCCTGGATTTGTTCGCAGGCAGCGGCGCGTTAGGCATCGAAGCGCTGTCGCGCGGCGCGCTGTCGGTCGAATTTGTCGATGCAGAATTGCGCGCGCTCAAAGCCATCCAAGCAACGCTGGTTGAGTACAACTGCCCGCCGACCAAGTTCACCATGAAGCGCTTGGACGTGGTCGGCTATTTGCGCGGGCAAAACCAAGTCGAACCCTACGACATCGTGTTCCTCGACCCGCCCTACCCGCTCAAACTGCAAGGCAGCGTCGTGCAAAAACTCCACGCGCTGTGGCTCAAACCCGGCGGCCTGGTGTTCGCCGAATGGCCGGTAAACAATCCAGCGCCGCTATTCGGCACGCGCTTTCAAGTGCGCCGCGAAGGGCGCGCAGGGGCGGTCAATTTTGTGCTGTTGGAAGGCGTTTGAGTGCCCGGGGCTAATCTTCGCTGCGAAGCCGGGTTTGCAAACGCTCGCTAGCCGCGTGTACTAGTGCGGACGCACATAATTTGGCTGTGCGAAAAGTCGTCTGCGGATGCGCAGCTGTGTGCGGCACTGCGGGCGCTTTTCGAAAGTGGCGGTGCCGATCAAGCAGTCCGACAGCGGCCTTGGCTGCTGTTGCTGGATCATCAGTACAACGAGCACGGTCTGCGCTGGCGCACCCTCAAGAGCAAAGATCGTCACACGGCATCGGCACTGCGCGCGGCGGCGCTGGCCAACGGTTACTCCATCCACCTTGCGCTGATTGAGCAAAGCGAGGTTTGGAGCTGCTTGAATGATCAGCCTGATTTCGACGAGTGGGAGGATGACGAGGACGCTGATGAAGAGGCTGATGAGAATCAAGCTAAAGATCTGGCTCAGCGCGATCCAGCCGACCTTATTGATCGGGCCTTTACTACCGTGCTGCGGGTGGATCAGGACGATGAAATTTTGTCCAACAAGGGGATGCGGATCGACGCCGCCGATCTTTCCTGTTTGCGTCCCAGCGGTCGTGCCCACCTCGTGGACCAGGAGCACGAGGGTTACATGGGCAATTACGGCGAGACCATGAGCTATCGCTACAGACGCGCGGCTCTGGTGGTGCAGTCGCCGGCGGTGGCGCTGCGTCTGCGCTACGAGGTGGATACAGCGAGCGCAGTGCGGGAACTGGCCGGGCGAGCGGCTAATCCCGCGCACTTCGATGAGGTACGGGCGGAGTTGCACCTAGTGCAAGACTTGCTGGCGGAGCAACTGCGCAGAAAACAATACGAACTCTTGCCGGCCGTGCTGGACCTAGCTGTGAGCTTGTCGCCGACTCACGCCGCGCAGTTGCTCGCGCCACTGCATCACGCGGCTTTCGGCCTGAACGATGCAGTCGCGCTGCATCGGCTACAGCAAACGCATGGCTCCGCGTGGCTGCAGGCACAGCTGTCGCTTTGGGTCGAGCAGCCGGACATTCGCTGGCGTCTACGCGAGACTGACCCACAGGGCTACGATGGTGCGCCTCTGTGGCCCGAGCCGCTGGACCAATTCTTCTTGGCATGTAAGACGCAGGGCCTGCACCTAGCCGTCATCACCCAATGGCAGGCGGCGCTGCTGGCCCAGTTCCTGCGCAGTCAGACCCTCTGGCAGCAGCTCCATCCTGCGCGACGCCGCGACGGACTGAGCCAAAGGCAGCAATGGATAAAGCGATTGCTGGGCGCGCTGTGTGCAGGTGCCGACTCAAATGCCAAAAGTCCGCTGAACGGGGCGCTGCGTTCGATCAGCGCATCAAGCACCTATCCGCTGCTCTCTCAGGTGCAGCTGCTGTGCTGTGTTGCAGCTGGTGGGGGAGCCGGGCATCCGGCAGCGCTCGAATGGCGCACGCAACTGCAAGACGCGTTGGCCGCGGCGCTCGCCACGCCGGCACTCGCGGCCGGTGACCAGTCGCTACGCGATATCGAATGGATATGCCGCTGCACGATCTGCACCCCGGTGATTCAATGGGCCGAGTCGCCGAGCGCTTCGCCTTACCGTGTCGCCATTGCTGAACAGTGGCGCCAGCACATCAGCCAGTTTGTGCAATGGTCCGGCGCTCCCATCAGCACCGAGACGATTAAGCAGGGCCGGCCTTATAATCTGCAGTGCCAGAAGGCCGCCGATGCCAGGCAACGTCACGCCGAGCAGCGCCAAGCGCTTAAGCTGGCGCACACGCAGCTGCAGGCGTTGGCGCAACAAGGCAATTGAGTCGTGCCGCTGAGGTGCGATCCCAATCGAGTGCGGCAAAACTAAATACCCACAATGCTAATCCACCCAAAAGCACCGTCGATCAACTTTCAATCGACGGTGCTTTTGGAGTAATCAGCTACTCAGGATCAAGGATTCTCACCGCTAAAGCGTTTCACGGTGGCGCCTTCGACTGCGCCGATTTTGGCGGAGTCGCTGACGAGGAGTTCTACTTCGCGTTCAAATTTGAGTTTGCCGACGACTGTGGCGTTGGGGCCGATTTCGATGCGGGGTGGGCGTGAGGAGGAATTCCACCAGCTTGACGTGGTGGGTTTGCGCACCACGATGCCGCCTTCTACGCGCGAGTTGGCCCCGACGGTGATGTCGCCTGAGACGGTTTCCAGGCTGCCCAACACCACTGCTTGAATCAATTCCAGGTCGCCATTGACGGATTCAACGCCGCCGCCCACTTCGCTGCCGCGGCGCAGAGTGACGCTGCCGTTGACCACTTCGGCGTCGCCACTGATGCGCGCGCGTTCGTTGAGCGTAATGCTGCCGTTGACGGTTTCTGCGCTTGAGGCCTGTGCGCCTTCGCGTAGCTCAATGCGCCCGTTGACGGTTTCCAGGCTTTCGGCGCGTGCGTTTGTGCCGAGGGAAATCGAACCATTGACAGTTTCGGCGGTACCGGCGATTTCGTTGTCGGCGATGTTCACGCTGCCGTTGACGCGGTCATAGTCTTTGCCGTTTGCGAGGCTTGCGATGGCCAGCAAAGTGACGGCGACGGTGCGGATCGGTAGTTTCATGGCAGTGCTCTGTGGTTGCGATAGGAGTTTTTAAGACGCAGCGCTTGCGGCAAAAGGTTTAGCGCAATCGCACCCAACTGATGGCATAGGGCGAGCCTCAGCTGGCGTCCGCGGCTGGATCGGTGTCTATCCGCTCGTGGGTGCGGCGTCGAAAACGCAGGGTGCGCTGCGCTTGCAATGCTTCAACTACCTCGCGGGCACGCGCGTCGGTGGGGCCGCGCGCGTCGAGTCCGCGTCCTTTGCTGTGGTTGCAGCCGGCGCAGGCGACGCCCAGATTACGTAAGTCGTTGGGGCCATTGAGCAATTGGGTAAGGCTTAAAGCTGCGCGTTTGCCAAACCACGATTGCGGGACGATGTGCTCGATGGTCACTGGCGATAACGGGGTGCCGTTGGGCGCAAACAGATGCCGACGCCGACAGTGCAGGCAGCGCGCTTGAAAGCCTTGCGCGTTTGCGACCACTTCTGAATCGGACTGCAGGATTTGTAACCAGCGCCGCGCGACGGCTGCTGACATTAGCGTCGTGACGCCATGGCACGGGCCTTTTTACCGAGTGCCGCCAAAATGCCGCGCAGCAGGTGGATTTCGGTTGATTCGGGTCGCGCTCGCAGGAAGAGTCGTCTGAGGCGCCGCATCATTTGTCTTGGATTTTGCAGATCTAGAAATTCAAGCTCGGCAAGCGTGGTTTGCAAGTGATCGAAAAAGCCTTCGAGTTCGGCTGCGGGCGCTGGCCGTTCGGTGAGAGTTTCACCTAAAGCTGAAATGAGCTGGTGGTGCGGATCGTCGCGTCGAATGCTGAGGGCAGCGCAGCGTATCTCGTAGCAATACAGCTGGATCGCCTGGGCCACGTTCAACGAGGAGAACACTTGATCTGTGGGAATGACGCTCAGGTAATGGCAGCGCTCGAGTTCGGAATTTTCCATGCCACTGCGCTCGGTTCCAAACACGATGGCGACCGGCCCGAGTTCAGCCTGCTCAACCAATCGCCGTGCGGCTTGCGCCGGATTGAGTTCTGGCATTTTGAGCTCACGGCGTTGAGCGCTTGAGCCAATCACAAAATGGGTATCGGCAAGCGCGGCATCCAGACTGGGAAATACGCAAGCGTCGTGCAAAATATCGTCCGCACCTGAGGCCAAAGCGCTGGCATCGGGGTCCGGAAAGCTCTTTGGCGATACTAGGCTAAGCTGGCTTAGGCCCATGGTTTTCATTGCGCGTGCGGCCGAGCCAATATTGGCTGCAAGCGAGGTGCGGATCATCACCACTTTAATTCGCGCAAGCGCAGCAATGCGGGCGCCAGACGGAAGCTGGTACTCTTGCGGGTTACTTGTAGCGTGCCCCTGAGACATGAAACAGCCTTTAATAAACGTGGCGCTGAAGGCCGCACGGCGCGCTGGATCGGTGATCTTGCGCTCGTTTGGACGGGTCGATGCGGCGCAGATTAGCGAAAAGCAGCGCCATGATTACGTTAGTGAAGTAGATAAGCTGGCTGAACGCGAAATCATCAGGGAGCTTAAGAAAGCTTATCCCGACTTTGGGTTTTTGGCCGAAGAATCGGGTGCCAGCGGCGATCAGAAGAAGCGCTGGATCATTGACCCGCTCGACGGCACCAGCAATTACCTGCGCGGTATTCCGCACTTTGCGATCTCAATTGCCGTTGAGGCCGACGACGTATTGCAGCACGGGTTGATTTACGACCCGATTCGCGATGAAGTTTTTCATGCATCGAAGGGTTCCGGCGCGTTTTTGAATGATCGCCGGATTCGCGTGGGCCAATGCGCGTCATTGAAAGGCGCGCTGTTGGGCTACGCGCTGCCGTTTCGTCAGCGAAAACACCTGCCCGCTTATCAAAAAATGCTTGATGCGATGTTTGAGGAAGCCCAGGACGTGCGCCGTATGGGCGCGGCGTCGTTGGATTTGGCGTACGTCGCGAGCGGCCGCCTGGACGGCTTTTTTGAGATCGGTTTAGGGCCTTGGGATATGGCGGCAGGCGCGCTGTTGGTGCGCGAAGCGGGCGGCGTGGTTACCGATTTTGCCGGTAGCCAGGGCTTTCTTGAAAGCGGCAATGTGGTGTGTGCCAACCTGAAACTGCTGCCGGCAATGCTCAAAGCCATCGATACCCACGCGACGATTGCACTGAAGCGAAAAACGCGCGGTGCGCCGGCGATTTCTACACCCCTTTCGCTGAATTCAGAGTTGAAGTAGTCCGCGCCTTAATTGCTGAAAGGCAAATTAGGGGCAAAAAAAACCCTCGGGCGGGTGTGCGACCGAGGGCAGTTCAACGTGTTGCTTTCGGTGAATCGACTTGCGTGTGTTGGTAGTGCGCCCTGTGAACCCAGCAGACCTTCCGCGTTTTTTGCGATCAAAGCCTGCGAAGTGGATGTAGATTGCCCGCTACGTTGGGAAAAAGCAACAGCTTTGTTGTAAAAAAACCACCGGTTGTGTGATTTGCGCCACAGATCGTGACTTATATTCGTCGAACTAGGCCTTCACAATGATCTCCATACAGTTTGGCTACACCTCGAATTAACTCAAATAAACCTATGGCTTACCTAGCGCCCTTGCGTGATATGCAGTTTGTTTTGCACGAACTGTTGAATTGCACAGAAACATTCAAGTCACTGCCCGCTCTGCACGGCGCCGATCGCGCGACGATAGACGCGGTTTTAGAGGAAGCTGGGAAATTTGCAGCTTCAGTCATTCAGCCACTAAACGCCGTCGGCGACCAGCATGGCTGCGTGCTGATCAACAACGAAGTGCGCACCGCGCCCGGATTTAAAGCGGCGCGAGCGCAGTTTGTTGAAGCGGGTTGGACCGGCTTGGCGTGCACGCCGGAATTTGGCGGACAAGGATTGCCGGTGACTCTCAACAACGCGATTTACGAGATGTTTAACTCGGCGAATCAAGCGTGGTTGATGTATTCGGGCCTGTCGCACAGCGCTTATGATTGTTTGAACGCCAACGCCACCCAGGCGCAGCGCGCGCTTTTTCTGCCGAAACTCATAAGCGGCGAGTGGACCGGCACGATGTGCTTGACCGAAGCGCACTGCGGCAGCGATTTAGGCATGTTGCGCAGTCGCGCTGAGCCGCTTGGGGACGGCACTTACTCGATATCGGGATCGAAGATATTTATCTCGAGCGGCGAGCATGATTTGTCTGAAAACATACTGCACCTAGTACTTGCGCGACTGCCCGATGCGCCCGGCGGCACCAAGGGCATTTCACTGTTTGTCGTTCCAAAATTTAAGCTGGATGCCAACGGCAACAATGCACAGCGCAACGGCGTCAGTGCCGCGTCGCTGGAACACAAAATGGGCATCCATGGCAACGCGACCTGCGTGATCAATTTGGATGACGCACAGGGCTATTTGATCGGCGAGCCGAACAAAGGCTTGAATGCGATGTTTGTGATGATGAACTCAGCGCGGCTCGGCACGGGCACCCAAGCATTGGGGATTGCCGAAGGGGCGTGGCAAATTTCGCGCTCCTATGCGCGCGATCGGGTGCAATCGCGTGCACCGAGCGGGCCGAAAAAGCTCGATAGCGCGGCCGATCCAATCATTTATCACCCGGACGTGCGGCGCATGCTGCTCACCCAAAAGGCCTTGACCGAAGGCGCGCGCGCGTTCAGCTATTGGGCGGCGCTGCTGATCGATATCGAGGCGAATTCTGTCGATGAAGCTGAGCGTGCACGCGCCAACGCGCTGTTGAGCTTGCTGACGCCAGTGGTCAAAGCGTTTATTACCGACAACGCCTTTGCCACCGCGAATTTGAGCATGCAAGTGCTCGGTGGGCACGGCTATGTGCGCGATTGGGGAGTTGAACAATACGTGCGCGATGCACGCATCACGATGATTTATGAGGGTACCAACGGTATCCAGGCGTTAGATTTACTGGCGCGCAAGGTGCTGGGTGACGGCGGGCAGAAGCTCAAGCTGCTGAAGGCGGAGATCGATGCATTTTGTCGCGACGCATCTGGACAAGCGCAGCTTGCCGAGCTTATCGCAGCGCTTGAACGCACGACGGCACAAGTGGTTCAGACCACTGCCCTGCTCGCTGCGCGCTCGCAAAGTGATCCCAACGAGCTCGGCGCGGCGTCGGTCGCCTATATGCGAATCATTGGACTATGGGTTTTCTCGTGGCTTTGGGCGCGCATGGCGAAAATTGCCGTCGAGGCAGCGCCCGATGACGCGTTTTATCGAGGAAAGTTAGCCACCGCGCAGTTTTTCTTTGCCAACCTCCTGCCTGAGATCGAGTGCCATCGCTTGACCATTCAGGCCGGCGCGGCGAGCTTGCTCAATGATGCCGACGTGTTTGAGCTGATCTGATGCGCGCCGCATTCGGGATGCTGTTGCTGGCACTAAACACCGTGCTGCTGGTGCCGCCGCTGCTGGTGTTGGCGCTGCTGAAACTGCTGCTGCCGCTGCGCGCGGTGCGTGCCTGGCTGTCGCGGATGGTGATTGTAATCGCCGAGAGCTGGATTGCAGTAAATAGCTGGCTAATCCGCACTTTGACGCCAACGCGCTGGGTAATTTCCGGCCTTGACGGGCTCAAGCGCCAGGGCTGGTACTTGGTGGTGAGTAATCACCAAAGCTGGGTTGATATCCCGGTGTTGCAGGGGGTTTTCAATCGGCACATTCCGTTTTTGAAATTCTTTTTGAAGCAGCAGCTGATTTGGGTACCGTTTCTGGGATTGGCTTGGTGGGCGCTCGATTTTCCGTTTATGCGGCGTTTCTCAAAAGCGCAAATCGCGCGGCATCCAGAGCTTGCCGGCAAAGATACCGAAGCCACGCGCAAGGCCTGCGAGAAGTTTCGTGAGCTGCCGGTTTCCATCATGAATTTCGTCGAAGGCACGCGTTTTACCGAGGCCAAGCACGCCGCGCAGCAATCGCCGTTTGTCAGCTTGCTCAAGCCGAAAGCCGGCGGCGTGGCCTTCGTACTGGAAGCTATGGGCGAGATGATCGACAGCTTGATCGATGTGCATATCGAGTATCCAGCGGGTCGGCCGGATCTGTTTGATCTGCTCGGTGGGCGCGTGCCGGAGATTCGCGTCAAGATCCGCGAAATACCGATCCCGCGCGAGTTCGTTGGCCTGAGCTACGCGGCTAACCCACTGTTTCGCGAGCGCTTTCAGGCTTGGCTGAATGAAATCTGGGCCGAAAAGGACGCAAGCGCCAGCGGCGTGCTGCCACCCAGCGCAGCTTGAGCGATTCGCTACACTTCGCGGCCGCAAGTGCCGTCGAATAATGAGTTTCCCGTGACTGAAAATACTCTAGAAAAAGCCTTCGATCCGCAGTCGATTGAAGCCAAGTGGTATCCATTTTGGGAAAGCGCCGGGCTGTTTAAGCCGTCGGGCGTCGGCACTCCTTACTGCATCTTGCTGCCGCCGCCGAATGTGACCGGCACGCTGCACATGGGCCACGCTTTTCAACACACGCTGCAAGACGCGCTGATCCGATACCACCGCATGTGCGGCTTCGACACGCTTTGGCAAGTGGGCACCGATCACGCCGGCATTGCCACAGAAATGGTGGTTGCGCGCAATTTAGCGGCTGAAAATCTCACCCGCGACGGTTTGGGTCGCGATAAGTTTATCCGCCGGGTATGGCAGTGGAAAGAGCACTCTGGCTCCACGATCACCCGCCAAATGCGCCGCCTCGGCGCGTCGGCCGATTGGAGCCGCGAGCGCTTCACGATGGATGAAGGCCTGTCGCAGGCGGTCATCGAAACATTTGTGCAGCTGCACGAACAGGGCTTGGTTTATCGCGGCAAGCGCTTGGTCAACTGGGATCCGGTGCTGAAAACCGCGATCTCGGATTTAGAGGTCTCAAGCGAGGCTGAAGACGGCTTTTTGTGGACAATCAGCTACCAACTCAGCGACGGCTCGGGCAGCATGACGGTTGCTACTACGCGGCCTGAAACGCTGTTTGGCGACGTCGCGGTGGCCGTTCATCCGGATGATGAGCGCTATACCGCGTTTATCGGCAAGCGCCTGAAATTGCCGCTCACCGAGCGCGAAATCCCGGTGATTGCCGATGCTTTTGTAGACGCAAGTTTTGGCACTGGCTGCGTCAAGATTACGCCCGCCCACGATTTCAACGACTACGACGTCGGCAAGCGCCACGGCTTTGCGCCGATCAATATTTTTAACGACGATGCCTCGTTGAACGGCGAAGTGCCGGAGAAATACCGCGGGATGGATCGCTTTGTGGCGCGCAAAGCCGCGCTAATTGATCTGCAAGCGTGCGGCGCGTTACTTGACGAGAAAAAGCACACGCTGCAAGTGCCGCGTGGGGACCGCACCGGTCAGGTGATCGAGCCCTACCTCACTGACCAATGGTTTGTGCGCATGGAGCAACTCGGTGCGCGCGGACTGCGCGTGGTCGAGGAAGGCCAAGTGCGTTTTGTGCCGGAGAATTGGATCAACACCTATCGCCATTGGATGGCCAACATTCAAGACTGGTGCGTGTCGCGCCAGCTTTGGTGGGGCCACCGCATCCCCGCTTGGTATACCGATGATGGGCGCATCATCGTCGCGCGCAACGCCGAGCAGGCGCAATTGCAGGCAGGCGCTGGCGTTGAGTTAAAGCAAGATCCCGACGTGCTGGAAACCTGGTTTTCCTCAAGCTTGTGGCCGCATTCAACGATGGGCTGGCCGGCTGAAAAGGAGCGCTACGGTTTTGATCGCTATTTGCCGACTGCGGTGCTGGTGACTGGCTTTGACATCCTGTTTTTCTGGGTGGCCAGAATGATCATGATGACCGAGCATTTCACCGGGCTGCAGCCCTTCAAGGACGTCTATATCACCGCGCTGGTGCGCGATCGCGACGGCCAGAAGATGTCGAAATCCAAGGGCAACGTGCTCGATCCACTGGATCTCATCGACGGCATCGGGCTTGATGCGCTGATCGAGAAGCGCGTTACCGGCCTGATGCAGCCGAAAGCTGCTGAGAAGATCGAGCGCGCCACGCGCAAGGAATTCCCGGACGGCATTTCAGCGGTTGGCGCGGACGCGCTGCGCTTTACCTTTGCCGCACTTGCAAGTCACGGTCGCGATATCAAATTCGACCTAAGCCGCTGTGAGGGCTACAAAAATTTCTGCAACAAGCTGTGGAATGCCGCGCGCTTTGTGCAGATGAACTGTGCGGATTTTGCACCGAGCGACGCCTCCGAGCCGAGTGATCTGGAACTGTGGATTCGCGCCCGCCTAAACACCTGTTGCGCGGAGGTCCAGCGCCACTTCGCCAACTATCGTTTTGATCTGGTGGCAACGGTGCTGTATGAGTTCACCTGGAACGAGTACTGCGATTGGTTTTTAGAGCTTGCCAAACCTGAGCTGAATTCGGGCGATTCGCGGGCACGCCGTCGTATTCAATTGACGCTACTGGAGGTGCTGGAAACCACGCTGCGCCTGCTGCATCCGCTGATTCCGTTTGTGACCGAGGAAATCTGGTCGCAAATCGCACCGCGCTTGGGCATTCAGGGCGTCTCGATTTCAATTGCAAGCTATCCCGAAGCGCATCCTGCCAGCGACACCGAGCAGGCCGCCGAACGCGATGTGGAATGGTTGAAAGCGGTCTTAAGTTCGCTGCGCCAGGTGCGCTCGCAGATGAATATCTCGCCCGCAAAACCCATTCCGCTCCTTGTGCAAGGCATGGATGCCAACGACACGCGCCTGCTGGAAAGGTTTGCGCTGCAAATCAAAGCGCTCGCCAGGATCGATCCGCTGACCCCAATTGCCGCTGATATTGAGCCGCCCGCGTGTGCTTTAGCGCAAGTCGGCGAGCTTAAGCTGCTGATCCCGTTAGCTGGGTTGATTGACTTGAGCCTTGAGCTTAAACGCCTCGAAAAAGAGCGGCTCAGGCTTGCCGCTGAAATCACAAAATGCACGACAAAGCTTGGCTCTGAGAAGTTTGTGAGCTCAGCGCCCGAGGCGGTCGTGGCGCAGGAGCACAAGCGGTTAAACGAATTTTCGCTCGCGCTCAAAGGCATTGAAGAACAGGTGATGCGACTGCAAGGGTAGTAGTGTGAAAGAATTGGCGTTGGTGTTATGGTGTAACGCGAATTCACCACAACCGAGACGCCGATGCGCCGCACTTGCTTACACCTTGCTCTTCTTGTCGCCCTGCCCGCCTACGCCGCCGATCAACATCAGGCCGAAGCGCTAGACCGGGTTTTAGTCACCGCCAACCCGCTCAAGCCAACTGAGGCCGAAAGCACGCAGCCCGTGGTGGTGTTGGGCGGATCCGAACTGCTGCGCAAAGCTTCTGCATCATTAGGTGAGACGCTCAGTGATGAAGTGGGCGTGACCAGCTCAAGCTTTGGCCCCGGAGTGGGCCGACCGATCATTCGCGGCCAGGACGGCGCGCGCGTTCGCGTGATGAGCAACGGCTTAGACAGCCTGGATGTCTCAACCGTTAGCGTCGACCACGCGGTTACGATCGATCCGTTTTTGGCCGACCAAATTGAAGTATTGAAAGGCCCGGCGACTTTGCTCTATGGCTCTGGCGCGATTGGCGGAGTGGTCAACGTGGTCGACGGGCGCATTCATGAGCGGCCGCTGACCCAACCCATCAGTGGCCGCGCGGAATTGCGCGCCAACAGCTTTAACGGCGGCAGCGGCCTTGCTCGAATCGATGCGCGAGTGGGCTCGTTGAACGTGCACGTTGATGCGCTCAAGCGCGATCTCGGTTCGATCGATGCAGCCGACGGCTTGGAGGTGGTCAATAGTGACATCGAGACGCAAACCGGCGCGGTCGGTGTGAGTTACGCCAGCGATCAGGGTTTTCTAGGTGCCTCGTTAAGCCGCTTCGAGACGCTCTATGGCATCCCGCAAGGCGTTGAAGGCAGCGAGCTTTCTGATGAGCAAATCAAGCTCGACCTGGCACAAACGCGCTTGGAGGTGAAAGGCGCGCTTTACTCGCCGCTCGAATCGTTGGAGCGCGTGCAGGTCAATGTCGGTCACAACAATTACAACCACGTAGAACTGGCGGATGGCGAAATAGGCACGCGTTTTGAGAATCAGGCGACGGAAGGCCGAATTGAGGCAATCCACCAACCGATCGGCGCCTGGCGTGGCGTTTTTGGCCTGCAAGTCGGCACGCGCGATTTCGCGGCGATTGGCGATGAGGCATTTGTGCCGCCCGCTACAACCGATGAACTGGGTGCGTTTTTGCTCGAAGCCGCAACGTTTGGCGCGTGGAGCGTTGATTTAGGCGCACGCTTTGGACGGCAGACGACCGAGCTTAGTGACGGCACGGCCGATTCCTCGCATGCGCTGGCGTCTTTTAGCTCTGGCTTGAGCTATGCGATTAGCGCCGACACGCGAGTGAGCGTCGGCTTTGATCATGCCGAACGCGCGCCAAGCGCTGAGGAGCTTTTTTCAAACGGTCCGCATGAGGGCACCGCGTCGTTTGAAATTGGTGATGCAGATTTAGACACCGAGACTGCACAGCAGCTTGAAGTATCCCTGCATCACCACGCTGAGCGCTTCCACGGCACGCTGTCGGTATATCAAAATCAAGTCGACCAGTTCATTTACCAGCTCGATACGGGCGAAATTGAAGATGATTTGCCAGTGCGGGTGTGGTCGCAAACGGATGCCAAGTTCAGGGGATTCGAAGCCGAAGGGCGCTTTGATCTGGTTGTTTCAGACGCAGGCACCTGGCAGGCGCGTCTTTTTACCGATCGCGTGCGTGCGAAAACGCGCGACGGGGAAAATCTGCCGCGCATTTCGCCGTGGCGAGTGGGCGCTGGCTTGCAGTTCAGCGGCCCGGTTTGGCAAGCGGGCTTTAGCGCCACGCATACGGGTCGCCAGAACGATGTCGCTCCATTGGAAACGGAGACCAGGAGCTACAACTTGCTCAGCGCCAATGTGGCCTATCAGATGACCCAAGGCGAATCGCGCTACGAGGTGTTCGCCCGCGCCAGCAATTTGACCGACGAGTTCGCTCAGGTGCACACCTCGCTGCTGAAGGACCGCGCGCCGCTCGCGGGACGTCAGCTCGACGTGGGCTTACGCTTTTATTTCTAGTTTTGCCGCCGCAGCGCGATGAGTGCTGCGGCAATCAAAATCAGTGCCGGCGCAAAGGCCCCGATCCACGGGCTCACTCGGTACACATCCGCCAGATTGCTTGCGAGCTGATTGAAAAAGAAGAAACCCGTTCCGAGCACAATCCCAACGAACAAGCGCTTGCCCAGGCCGCCCATGCGCAGCGCGCCGAACACAAACGGCAGGCCCGCGAGCACGGTAGCGAGCACGGTCAGCGGGTACGTCAGGCGGGCAAACAGCGCCTGGTTATAGGCCACTGCGTTGAGCCGGTTAGCGCTGAGATAACGCCGAAACTCGAGCAGCTCGCGCACCGGCAGGTAGCGCGGGCTGATCACGCCAACCGACAGCAGGTTCGGGTCGATGCTCGATGCACGGCGCAGCTGCGGCAATGATTCGACCGATACTTTTGCATCGGTGAACGAGGTGCGCTGTACTTCGGTGAGCAGCCAGCCGCCGACGTCTTGCTGTGCGCGCTTGGCGGTATAAATCACCGTTAGCGCGCGTTTGGAGTCGAACTCATAAATAGTGACTTCGCTTAAATCGACGGTGGAGAACCCAGCGCGCGCCTGTGCGATGGTGCGGTTGGCGTTGATAAACGAGTCGCCATCGCGGATCCACAGGCCCGATTTTTCACCCAAGCTGACCTCGCTTGAGCGTGCCGACAGCGCTTGCGCCTGTGCCTGTTTCTCACCGGCCGGTGCGATGGTTTCCCCGATCAGCAGCACCGGCAGCAGCAGCGCGCCGCTAGCTGCCAGCGCGGCCAGAGAAATGCGCACTTTTGAATAGCCGCACGCGCGCATGGCGACGATTTCTGAATTTTGCGCGAGCTGCCCCATCGCCATGACGGTGCCAATCAGCGCGGAGGTCGAGAACAGTTCGTGCGCACGACGCGGGAGAGTCAGCAGCACGTAAATCAGCGCTGAAGTGACGCTGTAGCTGCCCTCGCCTACCGATTCAAGCTCGCTCATAAATGAGAACAAGCCATCCAAGCTGACGAAAAGCAGAAGCGTAATGCCGATATAGCTGAGGCAGGTTTTGAGCAAATACCAATCGAGGGTTTTGATCACGCGCGGAGCGCCTTTACCCGCGGCATTCGCGAGCTGAAATACAGCAGCGATACGCCCAACAGCAGCGCGCCCGCGTGCAGCCACCAAAGGCCCAACCATTCTGGCGTTTGCCCTCGTTCGATCCAGCCTCGACCGATGGCCAATAAATTGGAGTACACGACGTACAGCAAAATCGCGATCAGGATTTTGCCGTAGCGCGGCTCGCGTGGCTTCGAGCGCGCCAGCGGCAGGCCAATCAGCATCAGCATAAACGCGCTCAACGGCGCACCCAGTCGCGCGTGCAGCTCAGCGCGATCGGCAAGCGCTGGGCTTTCGAGGAGCTCAAGGGTTGGGATTCCGGCGCGCAGGTTGTTGACGTTGGCAGCCGTCGGTGGCGGCAGTTTGATTTCGTTGCTCGCAAATCGCATCAATCGGTAGTCGGGTTGGCCGATTTTACCCTCGGCACGAAAACCGTTCTCGAGCTTCAAAAATCGCTCTTGCGATGCCTCATCTGTCACCTGGGTGCCGCGTTCGGCGGTGAGCACATCGCGGCGGCCGTCCTCTTCCGACACGATAAATGCCCGCTCAAAGGACATGTTATCCGGCGTCAAGCTTTCGATATACAGCACCGCCTTGCCACCGGGCAGTTCCAGAAAACGCCCTGGCTCAAGCCCAGCCACCACCACCATGCGGTTGGCGTTGTCCAAGCTGAGCTTGGATACCCGCGCAGCCCACGGCGACACCACCAGCGCTAATACAGCCAGCAGGGTCACCACTGGCACGCTTAAGATCAGCAAAGGGCGCAACATTTGGTTGGGTCCGTAGCCGGCACTCGCTAGCACCGCAGTTTCCGACTCGCGGTACATGCGGTTAATTGCCAACAGTACGCCAAGAAAAAGGCTCATTGGCACGAACAGATTCAGGCTTTGGATCGACTTCAACGCGATCTGGCTGAACAAAAGCGCCAGCGGTATGCGCCCTTTCGACACTTTGTTGATGACGTCGGCAAAGTGGATGCCAAGCACCACCAGCATCAGCACGATGCATACCGCGATAAGCGTTTGCAGCACTTCGCGGGCGATATAGCGATCAACAACGCGCATTAAAGGCCCAAGCGGACGAGAAAGGATTCACTTAAATCTCCGTAGTAAACTGCCGGACACAATCCCGGTCTTAAGCGAGGCGGCGTCCAATTTTTGGCCGCTGATGATACTCGGCTTGACCAAAGCGTAATGATGACCTAGAGGCTTTCCCCTGCATGAAGTTCATTGCCCATAGCGGCGACCCGCTACAACTTGCCACACCGTGTTTAGTCATTGGTGTGTTTGAACACGAGCACCTGGGTGCAATTGCTGAGGCCTTCAACCTGGCCAGCGGCGGTTTACTCAAACGCCTGCTTGCTGCGGGCGATTTCAGCGCCAAGTTGGGGCGCACGTTGAGCGTAAGCGAACCATCCGGCGTAGCGGCGGCGCGCGTGCTGCTGGTGGGCCTGGGCGATCCGACGCGGTTTGATGCGTTGAAGTTTCAAAAAGCCGCGATTGACGCGGGTCGCGTGTTGAACTTAGGCCCTTACTCCCAAGCGGCCACCACGCTTGGATCGGTCTTGGTACCTAACCGCCAAGCCGACTGGACGGCGCGCGTATGTGCCATCGCGACTCGATGGGCGTGCTACCGCTATACCGCGACAGTGAAGGCCAAGCCCGAACTCGAATTGAAAACGCTAACGCTGTGTGTGACAACGCCCGTCGAAGGCGCTTTAGCGCAAGCCCACGCGATCAGCGAAGGAGTTTTGCTGGCGCGCGAGCTTGGCAATTTGCCGCCAAACATTTGCAACCCAGAGTACTTAGCCGCCGCCGGCCGCAAGCTTGCGCGCGACTATCCGCACCTAACGTGCGATGTGCTTGAACGCGAGCACATGGCCGAGCTTGGCATGGGCTCCTTGCTCGGCGTTGCGCAAGGCTCGGCAAACGCGCCCAAACTGGTGGTGCTCAAGTATTTTGGCGCAGCTGAGAGCGAACGCCCGTATGTCCTGGTCGGCAAGGGCGTGACCTTTGACACCGGCGGCATTTCGCTCAAAGAAGCGGCCGCTATGGATGAGATGAAGTTTGATATGTGCGGCGCGGCCAGCGTGCTGGGCACGATGTTGAGCGTGGCGGAACTCAAACCGCGCTTGAACGTGATTGGCATCGTCGCTGCGGTTGAAAATATGCCCGACGGCCACGCCTATCGGCCTGGCGATGTTTTAACTTCGATGTCCGGTCTGACCATTGAGGTGCTTAATACCGATGCCGAGGGTCGTTTGATTCTGTGCGACGCGCTGACTTACGCACAGCGTTTTAATCCGCAAGCCTTGATCGATATCGCCACGCTCACCGGCGCGTGTGTGGTAGCGCTCGGCAAGGTTCCGAGCGGCTTAATGAGCAAAGACGATGCGCTAGCGACTGACCTCCTGAAAGCGGGCGATGAAGCTTTGGATCGCGCGTGGCGCTTGCCGCTGTGGGACGATTACACGCCGCTGATCGACTCGCCGTACGCGGATGTCGCCAACATTGGCGGCAAGTACGCAGGCGCAATCACGGCGGGCCTATTTTTGGCAAAGTTCACCGAGAACCAACGCTGGGCGCACTTGGATATTGCAGGAACCGCTTGGGAAGACCGCGGCAAGGGCGGCGCTACGGGGCGACCGGTCGGGCTGTTGACACAGTACTTGATCGACCGTGCGGGTTGATTTCTACACCGTCGGCGAGCGCTTTCTCGGGCGCCCGCTAGTCTTGGTCGGCAAGCTGTGTGAAAAGGCACGCATAGCGGGCTTTGAGGTGCAAATCTTGTGTGCTGACGCAAACCAGCTGCGTGCCCTGGATCACGCGCTTTGGGAGCTCGATGGCAACGCCTTTCTACCGCATGCAGTTGAAAGCGACGACGATGCGCGCTATGCGCCGATTCGGCTGTGTTTGGGACGCGAGGCGCTTGATTCGGACGCGCGCTACGTGATCAACCTCACCGTGGCACCCGAGCCGTTGCCCAGCGGCGCCTATCGGCTCGCTGAGGTGGTTTTTTCCGATGAGCTAAGCAAGCTAAACGGCCGCGCGCGCTTTCGTTGCTATCGCGCGGCGGGGCTCGATCCGCAACATCACGTGCTGTAGCGATTTGTCGCGAAGTTAGAAACCAGCGGCTCCTACGTGCGAGAGCCGCTGTGCTGCAAACGTAATCGCTATTTAGCAGCCGCCCGCGCCATCATGGCGCCGCTGATCATGCTGACCATGCGGTTGCGCCAATAGGGGAACGGCGCGATCAGTACTTTGCCAGTTCCTTCAAAGGTTGATACCAACCCTTCGCCGGAGGTCAATGAGCCCAGTAAGGACTTGGTGGCGCGCTCAACTTTGTAGTTCAAGTTACCGTTGCGAGCCACTACAAAATCGCCGTCCACCGCCAATTTTTCGTTGTTTAGCGTCATTTCGTGGACGTCACCCTGCGCACTGACTACTACGCGACCCTGGCCTTTTACTTTGGTCTGAAAATTCATAAAGCCCTGCCCGCTGAGCAAGCTGGTCATCGTCTTGTCGCGATGCACTTCAATTTCAACGCTTGAGTCCGACGCAAAGTACGCGCCGCGCTCGAGAATCCATTCCTGCCCGGCAAGGTCGAACACGTGAAAGTTATTGAAGCTGGGTTCCAGATAAAGCTCGCCGGTGCCCTTATAAGTGGGCCGAAAAACCGTTTCGCCCGAAGCCATCGCCTTAAATAAACCACCCAAGCTCGGCGCTTTTGATTCCATCGTGATGCCGCCACGCATGAAATACATGGCACCCGCTTCAGTGCGAACCGTTTCATCGGCCAAGGTGACCTTGACCATACGCAACCCTTCTTTTTCGGTTACTTCGAACTTTGCCATACCAGAACACCTATGATGATTTTGGGAGCCTAGTGTAAAAGTTCAATGCGGTTTTGTGTACGTAATCTAGGTGCGTGCATCAAGCCGATCGACATGACCGGGCCAGGCCAAGGTGAGCTCGTCTGCGGTGATCAGGGTCAGCTTGCCTGCAATCGCTGTCGCAACGATCAACCGATCGGCGACACAATGTCGCCAAGAATTTCAATATCGGCACTGTGACAGCCAAAAAACAGCTTCCGCTTCTCGTTCGCCGGCAGCAAGTGGGCGACCGGTTTGCCGCGCTTGGTGATGGTGATGCCCTGCCCGCTTGCGTTGATTTCGTCGAGCAGCTTGAGGCAGGTCGCTTTAAATTCGCTGGCTGGAATGGTGCGTGCGTTCATGAGATTTTCTCGTGACCATGAACGTGACTGTAACAGCCCAAGGCTCGGTCGCGGCCTTGGGCGCACAAAGATCGCTACTAAACGACCGGCTCCTCAATCAGTGCGGCTTCCACTTTCAACTCGATCTTGCCGTCGCGCACGCTCACGCGCACTGAGCCGCCGTTTTGCGACAGCGCGCCGAACAAAATTTCGTCGGCGAGTGGGCGTTTGATGTGATCTTGAATGATGCGCGCCATTGGTCGGGCGCCCATTTGCGGATCAAAGCCATTCTCGGCCAGCCATTTACGCGCGGGTTCTTCCACTTCGAGCGAGACCTTCTTGTCGAGCAGCAGCGCTTCAAGTTCAATCACAAACTTATCGACCACGCGCAGCACGATGCTCAGATCCAGCGCCTGGAATTGAATGATCGCGTCGATGCGATTGCGGAACTCCGGCGAGAACATCTTGCGAATCGCCTCCATTGCATCGGTCTGATGGCTTTGCTCGACAAAGCCCATCGTGCGGCGCGATGCAAGTGCCGCACCCGCGTTGGTGGTCATCACCAAAATCACGTTGCGGAATGACGCTTCGCGACCATTGGTATCCGTTAAACGACCGTGATCCATCACTTGCAGCAGCAGGTTAAACACGTCCGGATGGGCTTTTTCAACTTCATCAAGCAGCAGCACCGCGTGCGGATGTTTGGTCACCGCCTCAGTCAGCAAGCCGCCCTGATCAAAGCCAACGTAGCCCGGCGGCGCGCCCACTAAACGGCTGACCGTGTGCGGCTCCATGTACTCAGACATATCAAAGCGAATCAGCTGAATGCCTAACTGCTGTGCGAGCTGTTTGGTAACTTCGGTCTTGCCCACGCCAGTCGGACCGGCGAGCAGGAACGAGCCAATGGGCTTGGTTGGATCGCCCAGTCCTGAACGCGCCATTTTGATTGCGCTGGTCAGCGAGTCGATCGCCGCTTCTTGCCCAAACACGACCATTTTCAGGTTGCGATCGAGATGCCTGAGCACGTCGCGATCGGATACCGAGACCTGCTTGGGCGGAATGCGCGCCATTTTGGCGATCACGATCTCGATCTCTTCAGCGCCTAGCTCGCTCTTGCGGTCATCGGCGGCCATCAAGCGCTGCCGTGCACCGGCCTCGTCGATCACATCGATGGCCTTATCCGGCAAGAATCGATCATTGATGTGTTTCGCCGACAGCTGCGCGGCTGCTTCGATGGCGGCGTTGGTGTAGGTCACCTGATGGAACTCTTCAAAGCGCGGCTTGAGGCCTTTGAGGATTTCGATGGTCTCAGCGATCGTTGGTTCGACCACGTCGATTTTCTGGAAGCGCCGCGCGAGCGCGCGGTCTTTCTCAAAAATGCCGCGAAATTCTTGAAACGTCGTTGAGCCGATGCAGCGCAAGTCTCCAGAACTCAACACCGGTTTGATCAAGTTCGAGGCGTCCATCGTGCCGCCGGAGGCTGAACCCGCACCAATGATGGTGTGAATTTCATCGATAAACAAAATCGACTTGGGCTCGCGCTTAAGCGCTGTAATCACCGCTTTGAGGCGCTTTTCGAAGTCGCCCCGGTATTTGGTGCCAGCGACCAATGAGCCCAAATCCAGCGAATAAATCGTTGCGTCTTTGAGCACGTCAGGCACTTCGCCTTCGACGATGCGCTTGGCCAAACCTTCAGCAATCGCGGTTTTACCAACGCCCGCTTCGCCAACATACAGCGGATTGTTTTTGCGACGGCGACACAATACCTGGATGGTGCGCTCGATCTCGTTCTCACGCCCGATCAGCGGATCAATTTTTCCCTGGCGCGCCAGATCATTGAGGTTGGCCGCAAATTGAACCAGCGGATTGCCCTTTGCGTCATTGTCTTGATCGGCGTCCTGGTTTTTCTGCTCGTTTTCCTGCGCGGGCTGCGAGCCATTTTTGGTGATCCCGTGCGAGATGTAGTTGACCGCATCCAGCCGATCAATATCTTGCTTGTTAAGCAAGTACACCGCGTGCGAATCTTTTTCGCCAAAGATCGCGACCAGCACATTTGCGCCGGTAACTTCTTGCTTGCCGGAGCTTTGCACGTGATACACCGCGCGCTGCAGCACGCGCTGGAAACCAAGCGTCGGCTGGGTGTCGCGCTCGTCGTGCGGCGGCAGGACCGGCACGGTCTCCTCGATCACCGAACGTAGGTCATCGCTGAGCTTTTTGATATCTGCCCCGCAGGCGCGCAATACCGCCGCTGCAGATGGGTTCTCGATCAGGGCTAGGCCGAGATGCTCGACGGTCATGAACTCATGCCGGCGCGCGCGCGCTTCCTTGTACGCTTGAGAAATGGTTTGTTCGAGGTCTTTGCTAAACATGAATATTCCTCAAGGTGCGGCAATGCATCAGTTGCAAATTCCGTCTGGGATAAGACTTTTCAAGCTTCTTCCATGGCACATAACAGCGGATGGTGGTGTGTCTTAGAAAATTCGTTCACCTGGAACACCTTGGTCTCCGCCATATCGTAGGTGTAAACCCCGCAAATACCGCGTCCTCGGGTGTGAACATGCAGCATGATCTGCGTGGCTCTCTCGCGTCCCATCGAAAAAAACGTCTCCAGTACCTGTACGACAAATTCCATTGGCGTGTAGTCGTCGTTGACCAAATAGACTTTGTAAAGCGGCGGCTTTTTCAGCTCCGGGCGCGCTTCCTGGACAGCCAGGCCGTGTTCTAGTTCATCGCGGCGATCAGTACTCATTTACGCGTGCAGTTTTCCAGCTAACCGATACGCAACAGACGCGTCGAGTATAGCCACAGGGTTATTTAAAAGTGTCGACTGATATCGGGCGCTCGAGCGCGATTGCAAGATGCAGAAAAGCAGGTAAAAAGATTCAATCATCTAAATAACCTCAAGCCCACCCACGTAACTGCGCAGCACCGCCGGCACCTCAATACGGCCGTCGGCGCGCTGATAGTTTTCCATCACCGCAATCAGCGTGCGCCCGACCGCCAGACCCGAACCGTTGAGCGTATGGACCAGTTCCGGTTTGCCAGTTTCAGGATTGCGCCAGCGCGCCTGCATGCGACGCGCCTGAAACGCCTCAAAATTACTGCACGAAGAAATTTCGCGATAGGCATTTTGACCCGGCAGCCACACTTCCAGATCGTAGCTTTTAGCTGCTGAAAAACCCATATCTGCCCCACACAGCGCCATTACGCGATAGGGCAGCTTGAGCGCTTGCAGCACCGCTTCGGCGTGCGCAGTCAACTCCTCGAGTGCAGCTGTAGAGTCGCTGGGCTTAACGATCTTGACCAGCTCGATCTTCTCAAACTGGTGCTGGCGGATCATGCCGCGCGTATCGCGGCCGTAGGCACCCGCTTCCGATCGAAAGCACAGCGTGTGCGCGGTCAGGTTCATCGGCAACTGGTCGGCATCTAGGATGCAGTCACGGACCAGGTTGGTCAGCGGTACCTCAGCGGTTGGAATCAAATAGCGCTTCGGGTCATCGATCGTGGCGAATAAATCGGCTTCAAACTTGGGTAGCTGCCCGGTGCCTCGCATCGATTCAGCGTTGACCAACACCGGCACATTGATCTCGGTGTAGCCATGTTTAAGCGAGTGCAAATCCAGCATAAACTGACCGAGCGCGCGATGCAGGCGCGCCAAACCGCCGCGCAACACTGTGAATCTCGCGCCGGCTACCTTAACGCCCGCGTCGAAGTCCATCGCGTTGTCTCGCTCGCCTAAAGCGATGTGGTCAAGCGCTGGGAAGTCAAAACTTTTGGGTTCGCCCACTGTGCGCACCAGCACGTTGTCTTGCTCGCTCGAGCCCTGTGCAACTGACGCTTGTGGCAAATTGGGCAGCGCTGACAGCAGCGCGTCCAGGTCGAGCTGCACGCTGGCGAGTTCCACTTCGCGGGTGCCGAGTTCAAGTGCGATGGCTTGCACCTGCGCCATAAGCTCGCTGGCATCTTGGCCCTGCTGTTTAGCGATGCCGATGGCTTTGCTTTGCGTATTGCGCTGGTTTTGCAGCTCCTGGGTGCGGATCTGGTTGCCTTTGCGGCGCTCTTCTAAAGCGCTGTAGGCGTCCACCGGAAACTCGAAGCCGCGCGCTCTCAAGCGCTCGCACACGTGGGTTAGCTGGGTACGCAATAGGGTTGGGTCAAGCATGAATACACATCATTCTGCGGAGTTAAGTGACTCGATTGTCGCCAAATCAGCGCTGGCGCGCACGCGCCAGTTGAGCTTTGCAGCGCGTGACTGCGATAATCATCTCTCAATCGCGATAGAAAGATGAATCTCACCACTGCAGCCAATCTCTTCCGCACACTATCGGAGCCAACGCGCTTCCGTTTGCTGTGCCTGCTCGAAAAAGACGAGCTGACCGTTGCTGAGCTGGCGCAAATCACCCAGCTCGCGCAGCCGCGCGTGTCCACCCATTTGGCGTCGTTGAAGAAAGCCGATCTGGTGATCGACCGCCGCGCCGGTAGCTCGAGCTTTTATCGGCTCAACGATGAGGCGGGCGATCTGAACTGGCGCACCGTTTGGAATGTGCTGCTGAAATCGGCCGACGACAGCCTGCTCGACGCCGACGCTGAGCGCCTGCCGCACGTTTTAAGCGCGCGCGCGGCCGGGAATTCGTGGGCCGATCAAGTGGCCGGCGATATGGAGCGCCATTATTCACCCGGGCGCACTTGGGAAAGTTTCTTTCGATCATTGGTTACTTTGATGGAGCTAGGTGACGTGCTTGATCTGGCATCGGGCGACGGCGTGCTGGCGCAGATGCTGGCGCCGGTTTCCAAATCGGTGACCTGTGTGGATTTAAGCGAGCGCGTGGTGACCGCCGGCCGCGCACGCTTAGATCACGCCGCCAACGTGCGCTTTGAACGCGGCGATATGCAAGAACTGCCGTTTGCCAATGATCGCTTTGACCAGGCTCTATTGATGAATGCGCTGACTTACGCTGCGCGTCCGGACAAAGTGTTTCGCGAAGTTGCACGCGTGCTCAAACCGAAAGGCGTGCTGCTAGTGAGCACTTTGCGCCGACACTCGCACGCCGCACAAGTTGAAACCTACGGACACCGCAACTTAGGATTTGAGATCGAAGAACTCAGTGATCTCGCGCGCGGCGCCGGTTTGTGCATTCGGCACGCTGAAGTGATTGCCAAAGAAAAGCGCTCGCCCCACTTTGAAATTATCGCGCTCAGCGCGTTTAAGCCCGAGGAAACCCATGTCAAACCCAAGCCTGTCAAAACCGCTGCCGTTTAAAGATCCGGCGCGCGCCAACGCGCTGCTCAATGCGCTAGCCGAGCGCATCCTGGTGATGGACGGCGCTTGGGGATCGATGATCCAAAGCTATCACTTAGACGAAGACGGCTACCGCGGCGAGCGCTTCGCATGCGCCTGCCACGACCTCAAAGGCAACAACGATTTGCTGGTGCTCACGCAGCCCAAAATCATCCGCGACATCGCGCGCGCGTACTTTGATGC
>Ga0105048_10003865_pt1 | contig 24484 bp, 23 predicted proteins | sample MAT05_FD_78382 | JGI IMG/M metagenome (GOLD analysis project Ga0105048, IMG submission 78382) | Freshwater microbial communities from Lake Fryxell liftoff mats and glacier meltwater in Antarctica - MAT-05 | ecosystem: Environmental > Aquatic > Freshwater > Ice > Liftoff microbial mat | place... | reverse complement strand
GAAGGCACCCTATGAGGAGCCCGCCGGGCCGCCCCAAGGGCGAATGCCGGAGTGCGCAGCACGAAGGCACCCTATGAGGAGCCCGCCGGGCCGCCCCAAGGGCGAATGCCGGAGTGCGCAGCACGAAGGCACCCTATGAGGAGCCCGCCGGGCCGCCCCAAGGGCGAATTCCGGAGTGCGCAGCACGAAGGCACCCTATGAGCGATATCCTGACCGCCGATGTCGTGATCGTTGGCTCCGGCGTGGCAGGTGCGATCACCGGCTACACGCTGGCGCGCAGCGGCGTGAGCGTGCTGATCCTCGAAGCCGGACCGCGCGTGGACCGTGCTAAGGCTGTGCTGCAGTTTCGCAATTCGCCCACCAAGGGCCCCAATTCACCGTATCCGACGCATGCGAAGGTGGCGCAGCCCGATCCGGAGAACATGGGCGCCTACTACGTGCAGGCCGGTCCGGTCACGTTCAACGGCCTGCAGGCACGCGTCGTCGGCGGGACGACGTGGCATTGGGGCGGACTCACGCTGCGCTACCGGCCCAATGATTTCGTGCTGAAGTCGAAATTCGGCGTCGGCGTGGATTGGCCGCTCAACTACGACGACCTCGAGCCGTGGTACGGCGAGGCCGAGCGCGAGATCGGGGTATGCGGGCCTCCCGATTACGACTGGGGCGCGCCGCGTTCGTCGCCTTATCCGATGCCGCCGATCGCCGCGACCTATCTCGATACGGTGATCGGCGCGGCGTGCGGCAAGGTGGGATTGTCGATCGCGCGGTTTCCGCATGGCCGCAACTCGGTGGGCCGCGACGGCCGTCCGCCGTGCTGCGGCAACGCTTCGTGCGTGCCGATCTGCCCGATCGGCGCCAAGTACGACGCATCGGTGCACGTGGCCAAGGCCGAAGCCGCGGGCGTGCGCGTGGAACCGCTCGCCATCGCGAACGAGATCGTCGTCGGCGCGGACCAGCGGGTCACGGCCATCCGCTTCCTGCGCCCCGACGGCAGCATGCACGAGGCGCGCGGCAAGATCTTCGTGATTGCCGCGCATGCGATCGAGACCCCGAAGCTGCTGCTGATGTCGCGCAAGCCCGGCAGTACCGAAACAGTCGCCAACAGCAGCGACCAGGTCGGCCGCAACCTGCTGACCCAGCTCGATGCGGGCATGCTCGGCCTGACCCGCGAGAAGATCTATCCGTATCGCGGCCCGGTGGAAACCTCGGGGATTCGCGAGCTGCGCGATGGTAATTTTCGCGGCACCTATGGCGCATCGGGTACCTCGCCCTCGAACGAAGGCTGGGTGCGCGCACTGGGGCCGATGCGGCTTGCCGAGCAATACCTGGCGCAGGGGCTGCGCGGCGCCGCGCTGGCCGCCGCCATCAGTGATCACATGGCGCGCGAACTGGCGATGGGTCCTTCGGTGGAAGTGCTGGCCGATCCGGAGAATCGCGTCACGCTGGCGCGCGACATGCTCGACCCATTGGGATTGCCGCGGCCGCGCATCGCATTTCGCTGGGGCGCCTACGAGCAGGCCGGCATGAAGGTCGCGATGGACTATGTGCTCGGCATCATGAACGCGCTGGGCGCGACGCAAACGCGGCGGCTCGGCCCGGGCACTGACAGCGCCGTGATGGGCGGCACCTGCCGGATGGGCAACGACCCGAAGACGTCCGTGGTCGACCGTAACCTGCGCACGCACGATCACCCCAACCTCTATATCGTCGGTTCATCGACGTTCCCCACCATTACGGCGTCACCGCCCACGCTCACCATCGCGGCCCTGGCGTTGCGGGCGGCCCTGCATATCCGCACGGAGTTGCGGTCAGTCTGAAACTCACGCGGTGGCGGGCGGCATGACCCGCTCATCACTTCCGGCGAAAAGCGTTGGACGTCGAGGTTCTGACCGGAGGTGAGGCGCGCACTATAATTGCTGGATGGTTGCCGTGCTGCATTCGTCCGCGCCGTCCGTCGCACCGCAGGCCGTGGCCGCCTGGCTCGACTCGATTGCGGCGGATTACTCCACCGAGGAGCGCGCGTCGTTCGCGACGGCCATCGAGTTCGCGCGCGCCCATGCAGCCGGCGTGGCGATGCCCGACGGTGAACCCGCACTCGATCGGGCGCTCGGTACCGCCACCATCCTGGCCGGACTGAAACTCGACGCCGACTCGATTCGCAGCGCGCTGCTGTTGCCGCTGCCGGTGGCCGGTGCGTTCGATACCGCTTTGGTGCAGGCGCAGTTCGGTGCGGATGTAGCCACGCTGGTCGCGGGGGTGGACCGCATGGGCGGCATCCGCGCGGCACCGGCCACCGGCGACAAGGAAGAACGCGCGGCCCAGGCCGAGAACCTCCGAAAAATGCTGCTCGCGATGGTCGAGGATATCCGCGTGGTGCTGATCAAGCTGGCCGAACGCACGCAGGCACTGCGCGCGATGACGGCTTCCGGTGCGCCGCAGCGTGTGGCCTCGGCGCGCGAAGTGCTGGACCTGTTCGCGCCGCTGGCCAACCGGTTGGGTGTCTGGCAGCTGAAGTGGGAATTGGACGACCTCAGCCTGCGCGCGCTCGAGCCCGATACCTACAAGTCGATCGCGCGCATGCTGGACGAACGCCGTATCGACCGGCAGCGCTACATTGAGGACGCGCTGGTGGCGCTGAAGGCGGAACTCAAAGCTGCCGGCATCGCGGCCGAGATCACCGGCAGGCCCAAGCACATCTACAGCATCTGGAACAAGATGCGCAAGAAAGAAGTGGGCATCGAGTCGCTCTACGACATCCGCGCGGTGCGCGTGCTGGTGGAGTCGGTCAAGGATTGCTATGCCGCACTGGGCGTCGTGCATCATCGGTGGACGCCGCTGGCAGGTGAGTTCGACGACTACATCGCGCGACCCAAGGCCAACAACTACCGTTCGCTGCACACCGCGGTGATCGGCCCCGAGGACAAGCCGCTCGAGGTACAGATCCGCACTCGCGACATGCACCAGCATTCCGAATACGGTGTGGCGGCGCATTGGCGCTACAAGGAAGGCGGACCCAATACCGCACGCACCGACCCTTCGTTTGACGAGAAAATCGCGTGGCTGCGGCAGGTGCTCGACTGGAAGGATACGGTGTCCGACTCCGGCGACGGGCTCTCCGCTTTCAAGGAAAGCCTCTTCACCGATTCGATCTACGTGTTGACGCCGCAAGGCAAGGTGGTCGACCTGCCGCGCGGCGCGACGCCGGTGGATTTCGCGTATGCGGTGCACACCAACCTCGGGCACCGCTGCCGCGGCGCCAAGGTCAACGGGCAGATGGTGTCGCTGCACCACGTGCTCGACAACGGCCAACGTGTCGAGATCATCACGGTCAAGCAGGGCGGGCCGTCGCGCGACTGGCTCAACGCCGATCTTGGCTACGTCACCAGCAACCGCGCGCGTGCCAAGGTGCGGCAATGGTTCAAGGCGCAGCAGCACGACGAAACCGTGGCGCAGGGCCGCGTGATGGTCGAGCGCGAGCTGGCGCGTCTTGGCCAGACGGCGTTGAAGCTCGAGACCGTGGCGGCGAAGGCGGGCTTTACCGACCTCGAGGAGTTCTTCGCCGCGTTCGCGCGCGACGACATCAACTCGAAGCAGGTGCAGTCGGCCATCCACGCGGTGGCGCAGCCCGATGCCCCTGCCGTGGTCGAGACGCCCGAGGTCGCCACGCGGCAGAGCAAGGCAGGCGGCGCGGGCGGCGGCATCCTGGTGGTCGGGGTCGACCGGCTGATGACGGGGCTGGCGCGCTGCTGCAAGCCGGCGCCGCCCGATCCGATCGTGGGCTTCGTCACGCGCGGCAAGGGCGTGACGATCCATCGTGCCGCATGCAGCAATGTCACCCGGATGCGCGCCACGCAGCCGGAGCGTCTCATCACCGCCGATTGGGGCGCGCCGCGTGACGAAGTGTTCGCGGTGGACGTAATCATCGAGGCGATGGACCGCCAGGGCCTGCTGCGCGACATCTCGGAAGTGCTGTCGCGCGAGAAGATCAACGTTACGGCGGCCAATACGCTGACGCGCAATCTGCACACACGGATGGCGTTCACGATCGAAGTGCGCAGCCTCGAGGCGCTGAAGCGCGCGCTGGCGCTGGTGCGCGACATCAAGGGTGTGCTGAGCGCAGGCCGGCGCTAGGCGCAACCATAGTCCACTGTAGACGAGGCTTCAGCCTCGCGGGTTGTGGGATTCCAACGATGTCCTGTAGGCGAGGCTTCAGCCTCGCAGGTTCAATGTGGCGCCATCCCTGCGAGGCTGAAGCTTCGCCTACAGGTGCCAATTTGAGAGCGTCCCTGTCACCGGCGCAACATCGGTAGCCGCTGCAGCGCCTCGACCAGGTCCGCGAGTGTTGCCGCGTCCGTCATCGGCGGCAGCGCCGGATAGCGGCGCAATATCCAAGTCTCGAACGTCGCGCGCTGGTGAAAGCCCACCTGCGGATGCATGTCCCAAAGTGACTCGAAGCGATCAGTGAGGCGCAGGCGTCCGGGATCGACCTCGAGGGCCTCACCGGCGGCGCGCAATACATCGCGGGTGGTCTGCGGATCGAGTGTTGTCTGGCCCGCCACTTCGGCACGGATTGCGTCCGCATCGAGCACGGGCCGCGCGCGCAACTCGCGGTGCAGCGGGCTCTTGCGACCGCGCCACCACGCGAAGGTGATGGCGGCGGCCAGCGCGGCGATGAAGAAAAAGGTCCCCACGGAATGCAAGCGTACGCCATCGGAGCCGTCGGGTGCGCCAGATCGGCGCTGAGCAGCGCAAGCGTCTCGCGTATCCGCGCTGGCCGATAGGCCGGAAGCGGCGCGGATCGCGGTGCGCAGCGCCAGCGTCTCTCGTATCCGTGCTGGCCGATTGGCCGGAAGCGGCTCGGACCGCGGCGCTGGCCAGCCCGGGCATCAACGTGGTGGGGCAGGTGGCCGCGCTGGCCGACGCGATGCGCGAAACGTCAGGCGGCGACGTCGTCCACGGGTTCGATGGCCGCCTGACCGAAGACGCGCGCGAGCACGTCGCGTAGCGCCCGGAGCTCGGGGTCGTGTGCGCGATCGGCACGATGGATGAACTGCAGCGTGGTCGGTAGCCGTACGCCTTCCCACAACGCGACGTCGCCCAATGCCGCGGCGTCGAGCGCCAGGTCCTCCCGCATCAGCGCCACGCCGAGGCCCGCGGTGACCAGCGAGCGAATGATGGCTTCGTTGTCGGCCTCCACGCGCCGGACCGGTGAACTGCCACGCGTGGCGAAGAGGTCATTGGCCAGCGTGGATAGCGTGCTGATCGGCGGGGTCATGATCCATGGCATCGCGACTATTGCATTCCAGTCGGCCACGGCGACGGCATCGCGCCAGGCAGCCGGCGCGACGATCCGATAGGCGAAGTCGGCCAGCGGCATCGCGATGACATCGGTGTCCGCGAGGCTGCCGTAGTAGAAGCTGGCGTCGAGCGTGCCATCCCGTACCTTCGCGAAGGCGGCGCCCGACACTTCGTGATGGACCTCGATCTCCAGCAGCGGATGCGCATCGAGCGCGTGGGACAGCAGATCGCCCACGCGGATGAACTCGGGGTCCGAAACAGCACCCACGCGAACGCGCCCGACAACCGCATTCGCGAGGCCACGGGCACGGCTGCGCAGTGTCTGGGCGGCCGACATCACCTTGCGGGCTTCAGGCAACAACCGCCGCCCGGCCGGGGTCAGCACCATGCCGCTTGAGACTCGGTCGAAGAGGGCAACGCCCAGCTCGTCTTCAAGCGCCTTGATCTGCGCGCTGACGGCCGGCTGGCTGACGTGTAACTGCTCGGCCGCCCGGGTGAGGTGTCCCACGTCGGCAACGGCTGCAAAACTACGTAACTGGTAGAGCTCCATAGGCCTCCTGGTGGATCTCCCTCCTTGGCCCTCATTGTACATTGTTTGCTGCATCGCAATATATCGCTATTGACACATTGGGAAATCCGATGCCCTTGATCTGAATGAATGATTGGACTATCCAGGCGCCCGGTCCTATCTTGCAATGGTGCGTTGCACCATGACCGCACGATCCGCTCACAAGGCTTCCAGGAGATCGCCGCCATGCGCCACCGGAACCACCCCTTCGCCGAAGATCGTTTCATCGGCATCATCGTCAAGCTTGCCCAAACGACGTTCTTTGACGCGCTACCGTCCAACATGGCGCGCCATCCCCCGACCGCGCCGGCCAAGCTGCCCGGCCAACTAGCAGCCGCTCCGGCGCTGCATCGGCGCTGGCTGGCCAACCTCGATCGCTGGGCCTACAAGCACCAGCTGCGCGAACGGGATGCCTACCTCGGCCGCGCCACCGACATGCACGACCTCGAAAACCGGTTACGCGACGTCCACCGGCGCCCGTATTACTGAGTCTGGCGAGTCGTCCCCCGCGAACTGCTGGTTTGAGCGTCGCCGCGGTGAGCGGTGGGCCGTGCGGGGCGGGCTTAGGTCGCCGCGGGCTTCGGGTTCGGGCGCGTGAGGGCAAGTAAAGGGATGGTCAACCCACGACCCCCCATTTTTTGCCGCACGCGCCGGGAACATGCGGCTCCAATGCGCCCGCTCCGCACGGCCCGCCACTCACCGCGGCGGTGGACACGCTTTTCGGTCGATCTGGCGAAGGCGCTTCCAGGCCTTAGACACGATTCTCGGTAGACCTGGCGAGGGCGCTTCCAAACGGTAGACGCGACTTCCGGTCGATCTAGTGAGGGCGCTTCCAAAGCGAGGTGTGCCAATGCCTCGCCCCGCGCCGTGTCACGACGAACAGAGAACACACACCGCCTCAAATGCGCAATGGCGCCCCATATCCCGTCAGTTCGAGATAGCCGCGCCCGACCATGCTCCCACCGGCGCTGACGCGGACGGCACCCTCCCAATAGATGGTGCCGACGCTGCCGCGCGCATCGAGTTCCTGGTCGTCGAGCACGGGTTCGACGACGAGATCAACACCTGCCGCGCGCACGTCGAACGCCACTGGATACACGATGCCCGTACGGGGTGATCGCCACTCGCGGCGCGCGGTGAACGTGATTTCGTCCGGCCGCAGCGTGCGCGCCACGCCGGCGGCATCCCGCGATGTGCCGCCGGCCCAATACGCGCTGCCATCGTGCGCGCGAATCCGGAACAACATCAGCGCGCCGCCATCGTCGAAGTTCAAGCCAAGCCAATCCCAGCCGCGCGCTTCCGGTGCGAGGTAGGCACTCGACCATTCGTGATCGAGCCAGGACGTGCCGCGCACCGGGTGCTGGCGCGTGCCGATGCCGATGGTGCCTGTCGTCACCAGTTGCGGCCGACTGTAATAGTAGCTGGCCTGCGCGTCGCGCGGACCCTTGCGGCTCCAACCCTGTTCGCCTTGCAGCAGCACGGGCGTCTTCGCCGTGAATGCGAGATCGAGAGTGAAATCGCGCGCCATCACCTTCGCAGCGTAACGGTCACCTGCCAGCACCAGCGACCAGTCGTCGACGCGAACCTCGGTCGTCGTGGTCGACGCCTCTGCCAGTCCGAGGCCCATCCGCGCCACGCGCTGGTCGTGGCGCAGCCGGCCGTGCGCTGGTTCGGCAACGGCCGCGTGAGCGAACAGCAATTGCGAAGGCGCAAACGCGCTGCGGCTGTCCTCGCCGATGCCGGTACGGCTGCGGAAGAACGTGACCTGCACGCCTAGCTCGCGTCCCGTGTCATCCGTCACCCATCCCGTGATGTACCACCACTCGGTGCGAAAGGCCGGATGGCTGCCGTGGTCGCGCGGGAACTGCATCGGCACGCCGGGCACCACGGCGGGAAATTCCGGCGCTGCCCGCGCGAGGCCGGGCGCCAGCGCGAGCGGAACCAGCAGGAATTGGCGACGACGCATGGTCATGGACCGATCAACGTCGCGTCACCAGTCGTCGCGCACGGCGCGTACCGCATCGTGGGCGGTGGCCGCGCGCGCGCTGGCCTGCGTCGTGATCACCGCCAGCACCAGCAAGACCACGGCCAGGGCCAGCAGCGGCCACCACGGCATATGCAGTTCCATGCCCCAGTGAAACGATTGCCGGTTCACGACATGGATCAGGATCAGGCTCATCACGAAACCCAGCAGCATGCCCACGATCAGTCCGATGCCGCTGACCAGCAACCCTTCGATGGCCAGCATCCCGCGCACCTGGCCGCGCGTCATGCCGAGGTGGCGCAGCACGCCGAACTCGCGGCGCCGGGCCAGGACCAGCGCGCCGAACGCGGAGGAGAGCCCGACCAGGCCGATCACGACGGCGGCGGCTTCCAGTGCATAGGTCACGGCAAACGTGCGATCGAAGATGCGCAGCGACAGCGTGCGGATCTCGCCAGGCGTGGCCAGCGTCAGGCGCGATGCACCGGACCACGCGTGATCGAGTCGGGTCCGGAATTCCGCCACCGACACGCCGGGCCGCAGCCACACGGCAGCGTCGTTCGCGGTAGTGTCGCCTGTGAGACGCACATACACCGCGCGCTCCACCACCAGCGCGCCCTGCTGCCGCGCGTAGTCGCGCCACAGTCCAGCGACGATGAACGGGTGCAGACCATTAGCCAGGGGCAGTTGCAATGTCGCGCCGGGTTTCAACCCGGACAGGTCGGCCACGGCTTCGCTGATCCATACCGGCGGCGGGCCGCCTGCCGGGACGGCGACCGCGTCGCCCACCAGCGGCAACGCGCTGCCGGGGTCGGCAGCGGGAAGATCGCGCGCCAGGATGGTCACGCGTGGTCGTTGCGGATCGAGCAACACGCTCTGCACGCGCAGGAAGTCGACGCGCGCAACGCCCTCGATGCCGCGCATCGCGGCCTGCGTGTCGACGTCGAACCAGCCGGAATCCCCCGCAGCCGCGGCCCGCACGTAGACATCCGCGGGTAACAGCCGCTCCAGCCACGCATCGAGCGAAACGCGAAACGACGCGACCATGATCGCCATGGAAACCATCAAGGCGACGCTGGCCACTGTCGTGACGAGACTCACCGTGATCGCCCCCGGTGCGCCGCGCAATTGCAGGACAGCCAGACGGCCGGACGCGGACCGTGGCTGCGGCACCCACGCCAGCATGCGTGCGGCAATTTGCGGCAACAGCAGCAACGTGCCGAAGAGCAACAGTGCGATCGCGGTATAGCCCGCCAGCGGCAAACCACCGACGGGCGGAAGCAGCGTTGCCAGCGCACCGGCGACCAGCAACGCAGCGGCTACGCGCGGATGCCGCAATCGCGCGAACGCACGTTCGTCGTCACCCGCCTTCAGCGCCGCCGCCGGCGCGGCATGCGCGGCATCGCGCGCAGGCAGCAGGCTGCCGATCAGCGTGGCGGCAATGCCCAGCACGCCGAACGTCACCGCCGCCCAAGGCGCGATCGCCAGCACCGGCAGGTCGCCGCGAAAGAAGCCCGCGCCGAGGTCCGCACCCAACATCCGCAGTGCCACGGCCGCCAGCGCGATGCCCGCGCCGAGGCCGATCGCACTGCCGAGCACACCAAGCAACGCACCTTCGACCAGCATCCAACCTTGCAACGCACGTGCCGTCAGTCCCAGCGTGCGCAGCAACGCGAACTGCGCGCGCCGCCGCACGACGGACAACGCCTGCGTCGAGAACACCAGCAGCCCTCCGGTGAAGAGTGCCACCAATGCCAGCACATTCAGGTTGACGCGATAGGCACGCGTCATCCGCGCCATCGTCGACGCATTGTCGGACGGCGCTGCGATCACTGTCCCCGGCGGCAACTCGCGCGCGAGCCGCGCCCGGACTGCAACTGCGTCGACACCAGGACGCAGGCGCACGTCGATCCGCGACAGCGTGCCGCCGCGCCCGAAGAGATCCTGGGCCGCGGCGATATCCATCGCACCGAGGCGCTGGTCCGCCGCGCCTGCCAGTGTCCCGGCAATTCGCAGCGGCACATCGCGCTGGCCCGCCTGTACGACCAGCGAATCCCCGTCGGCAACGCGCAGCCACACCAGCACCGCCGGTGTCACGTACACGAGCCCCGGCCGCAGCAGGTCGAGGGGATCGCTGGCTGCGCCGACCAAAGCGGGCGTCACGGCCGCCGCGCGAAAGACATCGATGCCGACGATGCGCAGTGCGTCGTCACGCCCGGCGATGCTGGCTTCCACCTCCACGACCGGGCTGGCGGCAGCCACGTCGCGGTCTTTGACCACGCGTGTGTAGACCGTCTCGTCGAAGCCGCTGCGCGCGCCGCGAATCTCGAGGTCAGCCGCGCCGGAAAGTGTGCGCATGCCACCTTCGAACTCGCTCACTGCGGTTGCATTGATGATGGCCACGGCAAAGCCCAGCGCGACCCCCAGCGCGATGGCCAGCGTGGCCAGCGCCAACCGGCCACGATGCTGGCCCAGCGCGCCGCCCAGCACGGCACGTCCCAGCGCCACATTCATCGCTGGGTACCCTCCTGCGGGGCCAGCGTGCCCGCGCGCAACGTGAAAACGCGATCCGCGCGCCGCGCCGCGTCGTCCGAGTGCGTGACCAGCACGCCGCACGCGCCTTCGGCCGCCATGCGCTCACGCAGCAGCGTGATGATCTCCGCCGCGCTGTCGGGATCGAGGTTGCCGGTGGGCTCATCGGCCAGCACGATGGCGGGCCGGTGCACCAGCGCGCGGGCAATCGCCACGCGTTGCAGTTCGCCGCCGGAGAGTTCGCGCGTCGGGCTGGCCATGCGATCCGCCAGTCCGACGCTGGCGAGCATCGCCAGGACGCGGTCGCGCGACGCATCGCCGTGCACGCCTTGCAGCGTCAGCGGCAAGGCGACGTTGTCGCCGACGTTCAGGTAGGGCAGCACGTGAAAGGCCTGGAACACGAACCCGACCTGCAGCCGGCGAAAGCGCGTCAATGCATCGTCATCAAGGGCAGGGAGCGCTACACCCGCTACCGTGACGGTGCCCCCATCCGGGCGTTCCAGCCCGGCGATGATGTTGAGCAGCGTCGACTTGCCGCTGCCTGACTCGCCGCGGATCGCCACCATCTCGCCTGCCGCCACGTGGAGATGCACATCGCGCAGCACGACCCGCGGCCGGGGTCCGGCGAAGTGCCGCTCGACCGCGCGCAGCTCGATCAAGACCGGATGCTGCTACAGGCTCGGCGCGGCGGCATCGTAACGGGCCAGCGCCGCACGAAGGTTGGCTTCGAGCGCGGCCTGCGTGTCGGCCGCCAGCTTGAGGTCGTTGACGAGCCCGTTGTCGAGCGCGTAGACCCAGCCGTGCAGCGTCACCGGTTGCCCGCGCGCCCACGCGTCCTGCACGATCGTGGTCCGCGCGACATGGCGCACCTGTTCGATGACATTGAGCTCGCACAGGCGATCGGTGATCGCGTGTTCGTCTGGCAGCTGCGCCAGAAGTTCGCGGTGGCGTTCCGCCACGTCCTGCACATGCCGCAGCCAGTTGTCGACGAGGCCGAGCGGCTTGGCCTGCCACGCGGCGCGGACGCCTCCGCAGCCGTAGTGGCCCACGACGATCACGTGCTCGACCTTCAGCACATCCACGGCGTATTGCAACACCGACAGGCAATTCAAGTCCGTATGCACGACCACGTTGGCCACGTTGCGATGGACGAAGAGCTCGCCCGGCATCAGGTCGACGATCTCGTTGGCGGGCACGCGACTGTCCGAGCACCCGATCCACAGGTACCGCGGCGATTGCTGGGCCGTCAGCTGCTGGAAGAAGCCGGGCCGCTCTGCCTGGATCGCCTCGGCCCAGCGGCGGTTGTTGCCGATCAGGTGCTTGAGGGGGGGCATCGTCAGGGCGGCTTGGGACAAGGCATCTCCGCATGATACCGGGCGCGGCAACGCAGGAACTGTCCCGTTGTTGCGGCCCCCTAAGCGGGCGTAGACTCGACTCGAGTCCGGTGAGCCTTCACAGCCGCGCCGGGTCGCCCCGACGGCGAAGCACGGAGGTCAACCAGTGAGCCTTGCCGAAGCGATCAGCCAGCGCGGATTCAGGCGGTGGTACGAGCGCCAGCTGATCGAAGGTCACGCCTATCTCGTCACCGGGCTGCTGGCGATGATCATGATGGCCATCTCGCTCGAGATGATCGAGTTTCGCGAATCTGCCAGGGGCTTTGCGGCGTTGCTGCTCGTCGGCGCGGCCGGCAGTGCATTGACGATGTTCGCGTGGCGGCAGTTCACCTACCTGCTGGCACGTGCCGAATACATCGCCGAGCGCGCCACCTGCCAGGCCTGCAAAGTCTACGGACGCTTCGCCATTCGGCGCGCCGACGACAATCCGCAGGCCGTGGGCGGCTGTACGCTGCACGTGGAATGCCGGAAGTGCGGGCATCGCTGGACCATCACCTGAGCCACGGGACGGGGTGTCGCGCACCCCATCAGCCCCGCTGATCGGCACCATCCGAAATCACGATTGGCATTGCCGGGCCGCGATCACTATCTTTGGCGTATGCGGAGCCGGGGCCTCAAGCGACACCCGCAAGGCTGACCCGGTCCTTCGTGACTACCGGAGACCCTCCATGCTCCACTCGGCCAATGTTGTCGCGCTGCCCGCGGCCCACTCGTCCTTCGTGCAACTCCACGTGGCGCCGTTGTGGCAACGCACGACCCATGTCATGGCTCTCGCCGCCGAAGTCTGGCGCGATGCGCGTGCGCTCGAGCGCAAGCTGATGCCGCGGCGCATCTCCGACGCCTGACGGACGTTAACGCACCATCGCCGCGGCAAGGCCCAGCGCACCGCACCCCAGGATGACCGGAATCACGCCGGCCTTGTAGCGGAAGAGCGCGATCGCGGCGACCAGCCCGATCGCCACCGCCACCGGGTCGATCCCGCGGATGCCGCCACTGCCGTCGGGCCAGAACACGTGCCAGGCGAAAAACGCCGCCAGGTTGACGATCACGCCGACCACGGCCGCCGTCACCGCGGTCAACGGCGCCGATAGCCGTACTTCGCCGCGGGTGGATTCGATCGCCGGTCCGCCGGCCAGGATGAACAGGAATGACGGCAGGAACGTAAAGAAGGTCACGACACAGGCCGCCGCGATCCCTGCCCATGGCAGCAGCGCCGCGCCGAACAGCGCCTTCGTCCATCCGCCGACGAAGCCGACGAAGGCCACCACCATGATCAGCGGTCCCGGCGTGGTTTCGCCCAGCGCCAGTCCGTCGATCATTTGCACCGGCGTCAGCCACCCGAAAGTTTCCACCGCGCCCTGGTACACGTAGGGCAGCACCGCATACGCGCCGCCGAAGGTCAGCAACGCGGCCTTCGTGAAGAACCACGCCATCTGGAACAACGGCGAGGATCCGCCTCCGGCGATCCACAGCAGCGCCATCGCGCCACCCCAGATTCCGACGAAGACGGCGATCGTTGCAGCAAGGCGCTGCCAGCGGAATTGTGCGTGTTGAGGTGCGGGCGTGTCGTCGTCGATCACGGCGGGCAGAAGCGCCGCCGCGGTCGCCGCGTGCCTGCCGCCGGGCGTGAACGCGCCGGGCGCGATGCGACCGCCGAAGTGCCCGATGACTGCCGCGCCCAGCACGATGGCGGGGAAGGGTATGTCGAACACGAAGATCGCGATGAACGCCAGCGCTGCAATCACCCACAGCACGCGGTGCTTCAGGGTCCGCGAGCCGATACGCCACGCCGCCTGCAGCACGATGGCGACGACCGCAGGCTTCACGCCCGCAAGAAACCCGGCCACCGCGGGCACGTCGCCGAACGCCATGTAGAGCCACGACAGCGCGATAAGCAGCAACAGTGACGGCAGTACGAAGAGCACGCCGGCCATGATGCCGCCCCACTTGCGATGCAGCAGCCAGCCAATGTAGGTTGCGAGCTGCTGCGCCTCCGGCCCCGGCAGCACCATGCAGTAGTTGAGCGCGTGCAGGAAGCGGCGCTCCGAGATCCACCGCTTCTCGTCGACCAGTTCGCGGTGCATCAGCGCGATCTGCCCGGCCGGACCGCCGAAGCTGATGAAGCCGAGACGCAGCCAGTAGGCAAATGCCTCGGCGCGCGTGGGCGCCGCAGGGGCCGCTCCCGGGTTGCCAACACCCGACCCGTCCTGCTCCGGCGCGGTCATCGCAACCCGCGCGCCGTCAGATCAGGCCTTCGAGCAACTGCACATGCACATCCGCGCCGGCCGCGACGTTGCCGACGTCGGTGCCGAGGACGATGAAGCAATTGGCCTGCGACATCGACGACAGAATGCCCGAGCCCTGATCGCCGGTCGTGCGCACGGACCACGATCCATCGTCGGCCAACGTCAGGATGCCGCGCTGAAATTCCGTGCGTCCCGGCGCCTTGCGAATCGAAGCCGCCAGGCGCACTTTGAACATGGGCTGCGGCGCGACATCGGTGTGTCCTTGCAGCACCAGCAGAGCGTCCCGCACGAACTGATAGAACGTCACCATCACCGACACCGGATTTCCGGGCAGTCCGAAAAATTGCGCGCCGCCGATACGACCGTAGGCGAGCGGGCGTCCGGGCTTCATCGCAATTTTCCAGAACAACACTTCGCCCAGGCGATCCAGCAGCGCCTTGACGAAATCCGCTTCGCCCACGGATACGCCGCCCGACGTGATCACCACGTCCGCGTTGGCTGCAGCCGTGGCGAACGCGGCCTCGAGCAATTCCGGCACATCGGGCACCACACCCATGTCGAGCGTTTCGCAGTTGAGCCGCGACAACATGCCGAAGAGCGTGTAGCGATTGCTGTCGTAGATCTGTCCTTCAGCCAGCGGCGTGCCGATCGAGCGCAGCTCATCGCCGGTGGAAAAAAAAGCCACGCGCAACCGGCGGTATACGCTCACCTCGTTGATGCCGAGCGATGCGAGCATGCCGATCTCCGCCGGCCGCAGCGGTTGCCCGCGCGAGAACACCACCTGCCCGGCCTTCAAGTCCTCGCCCGCGAAGCGCCGGTTCTGGCCCGCCGCCGTGACGGCGCCAGCGTGCACCTTCACACCGCCCGGAACTTCGGTGGCGCGCTCCTGCATCACCACGGTGTCGGCCCCTTGCGGCATCACGCCGCCGGTAAAGATGCGTACCGTATCGCCGGCACCCATAGCACCCGGATGCGGCGTCCCGGCAAACGACTCGCCCACCCGGCGCAACCCGGTCTCGGCCGCGGGCATGAGATCGGCAAAGCGGACGGCCCAGCCATCCATCGCGGAATTGTCATGTCCCGGCACCGCGAAGGGCGACACCACATCCTCGGCCAGCACGCGGTCGAGCGCCTGGCGAATGTGCACGCGTTCGATCGCGCCCACTGGCGTGAGGAATTGGCGGATCAGCGCGCGGGCGCGCTCCACCGGCATCGAATTGGGATCGTAGTCGTCGGCGCACGAAAGTTCGCGCAGTGTCTGGGGGGCGGTCATGGCGATTCCGGTGATCGGACGAAACGTGATTTTAGGCGCAATGCGGGCTGTTCCAGCGCATGCCATGAGATGAAGGCCACCAGGATGGACAACGGCAGCGACAGCAGGAACAGTCCGGCCGGTTCCAACTCCGGCAGCCGCTGCATCAGCGTCTGCTGCAACGGAAACGAATAGACGTACACGCCGTAGGAATAGTCGCCCAGGCGGCGGAACCACGGCCACTGCACCCGCGGGTGATAGGCCAGCACCAGGACCGCGTACGTCAGCAACGGCGCGAACAGCGCATTGCGTGCCAACCCGCCGGGGTTCCACGCAATCAGCGCGATCACCACGGCCAGCGCGGCCAGCGACAGTGGAATGGCGTCGCGCCACACACATGCCAGCGACCCCAGCGCAAACAGCCATGCCAACTCGCGCACCACGCCATCGTTGGACGTCAGCGGAAACCAGTCGGGGCGCACGACGAATAGCGCCAGCATCGCCAGCACCGCGGCCAGCCACGCGGCGCGGCGTACGAGCAATCCCGTCACGCCTGCGAGCAGCAGTGCCACATAGAGCCGCAATTCGATCGGCAGCGTCCACAGCGATCCGTTGACGTCGTGCGGGAACGGATTGACCGGAAAGGCGCCAGGCAGCCGGTACACCATGTCCCAGCCAAGCGCCACGCGCCACGCGTAGTCCCAGGTCTGCGGATGCGCCAGGAAGGAACCCCACGGCAGTGTGCTGGACGCGCCGGCCAGGATGATCGTCAGCAACGCAGCCGCGATCAGCGCCGGATAGATGCGCAGCACGCGCGCCGTGACGAAGCCGATGGGATCGCGACGCGCCAGCCAACTCTGGGTGACGAGGAAGCCGGAGATCACGAAGAAGCATTTCACGCCCACGACGCCGAAGTTGAGATCGGGTGCGAACTTCCACAGCGGCTCGCTGGTCCAGCGGCCGGTCAGTGCATAGCTGTGGAACAGCACGACACATGCAGCCGCCAGCAGGCGCAGCAGCTGGACGTTGTTGGCACGCCCATGCGTCAGCGAGCCAAGCCGGATGATCACGTGGCGCGAGGTTGTGGCGGCGTGGCCGCGGCGAGTTCCGCCGCCGTGTTGATGTTGCGAAACGCTTCGGCCTCGTCGTCGAAGGCGACCTCGACGACGGCCAGCGTCGCGTACCACGCGTCGATCTTGCGGCCGCCCGCATCGAGGAACTGGATGAGGTGCGGCAACACCGAACGCTGCACCAGCGCAAACACCGGGTGCGGCTGCGTCATCGTCTTGGCCACGGCAATCTGCGCGTCGTGCGCCGCCATGCCCGTGGCCAACCGTGCAACGAGGTCAAGCGGCAGAAATGGCGAATCGCATGGCACCGTGACGACACACGGCGTAGTCGCGAGCGCAAGCCCGGCGTGCAACCCCGCCAGCGGCCCGGCGAAGCCGTCGATGGCATCGCGGCAGACGGGATGCCCGAACGCGGCGTAGCGCTCGACGTTCTGGTTGGCGTTGATGATGACGGTGCCGACCTGCGGCGTCAGCCGCTCCAACACGTGTTGGACCATGGGGCGGCCATCGAACGGCACCAGGCCCTTGTCGACGCCGCCCATGCGCCGGCCCATGCCGCCCGCCAGCACGAGGCCGGTGATCGCATCGCGCGCCGGCAACGCCATGGCTTGTCACCGCACGAAGCGGTGCGGACCGGTGAAGAGCAGGTAGTGCTTGTTGGTGGCGCGGCCGATCATCGTGATGCCGACCTGCTGCGCGATCTCGTGGCCCATCTGCGTCAGACCCGAACGCGAGACGAGGAACGGGATGCCCATCTGCGCGGCCTTGATCACCATCTCGGAAGTCAGCCGGCCTGTAGTGTAGAAGATCTTGTCGGCGCCGCCCTGCCGGTCGAGCCACATGCGCCCGGCGATCGCGTCCACGGCGTTGTGCCGCCCCACGTCCTCGACGAACATCAGGATCGGCGCTTCGCCCTTGCCGTTCACCGCCAGCGCGCAGCCATGAACCGCACCGGCCTGCTTGTAGATCGTCTCGTGCACGCGCACGCGATCGAGGAGATCGTAAAGCGTGGCCTGCGACAGCGTGGCGCCCTCCGGCAGTCGCACGCGGTCGATGTCGTCCATCAGGTCACCGAACATCGTGCCCTGGCCACAGCCCGTGGTCTTGGTGCGCTTGGTGGTCTTCGCCGCGAGGTCGGCCAGGCCATTGCGCGTCTTGATCGCGCACGCGTTGCATTCCCAGTCGACCTGCACCGCGACGATGTCGTCGATCGAATCGACGAGACGCTGGTTGCGCAGGTAACCGATCGCCAGTGCTTCCGGCGCCGCCCCCAGCGTCATCAGCGTCAGCAGTTCCTGCTTGTCGACGTAGAGCGTCAGCGGATGCTCGCCCGCCACCGGCACGTTGCGCGTCTCGCCGTGTTCATCGATCGCCGTGACATCGAACGTGGACGGGCGGGCCGCGTCGGACAGCAACGGACGGTATGGCAAAGGTGCCGCGGCGGGCGCATGCGCCTTGACCGGAGGCGGCGTGGTTTCAGCCACCGATGTAGCTCATCTCGACCTTGCGCAGCGGTGCCGTGTTGGCGGTGCGCACTTCCGAGTACCGGTCATTGCGTTGCCGCCAGATCGCAGTGGCAACACGGCCCAGTGCCGCATCGTCGAAGCCGTCGCGCAGCAGGGAGCGCAGGTCGAAGCCTTCGGTGGCAAAGAGGCAGGTATAGAGCTTGCCTTCGGTGGACAGCCGCGCGCGGGTGCAGTCGCTGCAAAACGCCTGCGTGACCGAGGCGATCACGCCGATCTCACCGCTGCCGTCGCGGTACGCCCAGCGCTCGGCAACTTCGCCCGTGTAGTTGGCATCCGCCGCGACCAGCGGCATCGACGAATCGACCGCCGCGACGATTTCGCGCGCGGAAATCACGTCGTCCATCTGCCAGCCGTTGGTGGCGCCCACATCCATGTACTCGATGTAGCGGACGATATGCCCGGTGCCCTTGAAGTGCCGCGCCATCGGCACGATCGACGCCTCGTTCACGCCGCGCTTGACCACCATGTTGATCTTGACGGGGGCGAGCCCGGCCGCGGCCGCGGCGTCGATGCCTTCCAGCACCTTGCCGACGGGGAAGTCGACATCGTTCATCGCCTTGAACGTGGCATCGTCGAGCGAATCGAGGCTGACCGTCACGCGCGACAACCCGGCATCCTTCAAGGCGCGGGCCTTCTTCGCCAGCAGCGCGCCGTTGGTCGTGAGCGTGATGTCGAGGTCATCGCCGAGCGACCTCAGCATCGCGACCAGTTTTTCCAGATGCCGCCGCAACAGCGGCTCGCCCCCCGTCAGCCGGATCTTGCGCACACCCAGGTCGACGAACACCCGCGCGACGCGCGTGAGTTCCTCGAAGGTCAGCAGCTCCGCATGGGGCAAGAATGGATAGTCGTGGCCGAAGACGTCCTTCGGCATGCAATAGATGCAGCGGAAATTGCAGCGGTCGGTCACCGAGATGCGAAGGTCATGCATCGGCCGGCCCCGGGCGTCGGCCACGATGCCCGGCATCGCCGGCGCCGCAGCGGCGCGACGGACGAAGTCGTCCAGCACCCCGGCGCGGGCAGTGGCGCGAAGATCGGCGACAGGAATGATCGTGGGCATGGCAAATGGCAGCGTGATCAGGAAATGGTAGCAGACGGCCGCCCGTGTCCCCCGGGCGGAGCGTGGTGCTGGTGTATGATCGCGCCGCATCGAGGTATTTCCTTTCATTCACGATCGTCAAGCGTATGGTTCCGTCGGTACTGCACTACGCTGTCGATGTCCTGATGGAGCGGGTACCGCTTGTCAACCGCTGGGTCGACGAGCGCTGGGCCCCGCACAGCGTCGTGCCGGTGGCCGACGGAATGGCAACGCCCGGCGCACCCGAACGGATCGCCGATGGCCCCGAAGGCACGCGCTGGCGGTTCCCCAACCGCGCCATCGAATTGCACACCTCGGAGGCCGAGGGCTATTTCCTCAACCTGACGTCCGAAACGCCACGTATCTTCGTGATGTGGCGCATGGACGAGGGCGCAGAGGAGCCGCGCGCGTGGCCGGAGATGGTCACGGTCAGCTACAACCAGGCCGGCCGCTCGATGGATGGTGGCGAGCGCGTGGACACCGTGCCGATGCCGGACGCGATCCGCGAATGGATGACACCGTTTGTCGAAACGCATTACAAGCCCGAACCCAAGCGCAAAAACAAGCGCAACGACCCCTTCAAGGATGGCGCTTACGTGCGTGACCGCAATCCGACCAGCGGCTCCGGTTCCTGATCCCGATGGCCGACTCCACGTCGACGCCGGAAGGCTTTTCGCTCAAGCGCTGGTCGCGGCGCAAACTCGAAGCCGCGCGCGCGGAAACGCCGGAGCTTGCACCGGCGGCCGCGGTTGCGCCGGTTCCCGCCGCCGCCGCCACCTCGGCACCGGACACGCCGGACGCGACGATGCCCAAAGCGCACGACGGCGCAGCTGCGTTGCCGCCAATCGAGTCGCTGACCCAGGACTCCGATTTCTCGGCCTTCATGCAACCGAAGGTCGACGAAGCATTGAAGCGCGCCGCGCTGAAAAAGCTCTTTACCGATCCCCACTTCAACGTGATGGACGGCCTCGACATCTACGTCGGGGACTACACGCAGGCCGACCCGATGCCCGAGGGCATGCTGGAGAAATTGGGCAAGGTGTACGGGATGGCGAAGGAAGCCGTCGCTGACGCTGATGCCGTGCCAGATGCAGCGTCCCTCGTTGAGACTGATGTCGATGCTCCGGAAGTTGCGTCAGCGGAGGCTGTCGCGACCGACGAATACCCGCAGGTGCCCGCGACGTCCGAGCCCGGCGCGTCGCCGGCGCTCCCGACGCCCGAAGCACAGGCAACGCTGCCACTGCTTGCGCCGGAATCGCTGGCCGACACGGCATCTCTCGCCGTACCGGAAGCGGCCCGATGAGCGCCGCAGGGCCGCCTAAAGGCGATCTCCCCCTCGGGGGAGCGGCGCGCAGCGGCGTTCGCGGGGAACAAACACACTTCGCCGGCAAGAACCTTTTCCTCTGCGACTGCAACAAGTCGATGCCGCTCGACGCCACCGCGCTGGCCGGTGCGCTTCTACTCGATGCACCTCCGGTCATCCATACGTTGCTTTGCCAGCGCGAGCTCGCAGCCTTCGCCGATGGCGCCTCGGGTGACGTCATCGCCGCCTGCACGCAGGAACAACGGCTGCTGGGCGATGTGGCGGACGAAGGCAACAAGGTCCAGAGCATTCGCTTCGTCAACATCCGCGAGACCGGTGGCTGGTCCAGTGAATCACGCGCGGCCACGCCGAAGATCGCGGCGCTGCTGGCGCTGGCGGCAATGCCCGATCCGCCACCAGTGCCTTCCGTCGACTACACGTCTGCCGGCCAGGTACTGATCGTCGGGCCGCTGGAGCGAGCGTTGCGCTTCGCGGGGATCCTGCACGGCCGTCTCGGCGTGACAGTGCTGGCCACCGATGCCGGCGCGCCCACCGATACCTCGCTGCCGACACAGCGCGACTACCCGGTGTACTCCGGCACGCTCGCCAAGCTGACCGGATGGCTGGGCGCCTTCGATGCCACGTGGACGCAGGACAACCCGATCGACCTCGACGTGTGCACGCGGTGCAATGCTTGTCTGCGCGCCTGCCCCGAAGATGCGATCACCGCGGCCTACCAGGTCGATCTCGACCGGTGCCGCAGCCATCGTGCCTGCGTCGTTGCCTGCGGCGATGTAAAGGCCATCGACTTCGGCCGCGCCGATCGCGCCCGCACCGAACGCTTCGACCTCGTGCTGGACCTGCGGGGCGTCCGCGCGTTCACGCAGCATCAGCTGCCGCAGGGCTATTTCGCGCCTGCCGCCGAAACGGTTGCGGAGATGTCGGCCGTGATGGAACTGGCCACGTTGTCGGGCGAATTCGAGAAGCCCAAGTTTTTCCAGTACAAGGCGTCGATCTGTGCGCACTCGCGGTCGAAGCAGACCGGCTGCACGCAGTGCATCGATGTCTGTTCGGCCGCCGCCATCCGCGCGGACGGCGATCACATTGCGGTCGAGCCCCACCTGTGCGTGGGCTGCGGCGCCTGCACCACCGTGTGTCCTTCAGGTGCGCTGACCTATGCCTATCCGACGGTGCCGGAGCTGGGCGAGCGCGTCCGCACGTTGTTGTCCACGTATGCGCGGGCGGGCGGACGCGATGCCTGCCTGCTGCTGCATGCAGAGGATTCGCGCGAAGCGATTGCCACGCTGGCGCGCCAGGGCAACGGCCTGCCGGCACGCGTGATCCCGCTGGAAATCCAGCACGTCGCGTCCACCGGCCTCGATGTGTGGCTGGCCGCGCTGGCCTGGGGCGCCGTGGAGGTCAACGTTCTGACCACCGGTAACGAAGCGCCGCAGTACCACGCGGCCCTCGCCTTCCAGATGCAGGTGGCCGACACCATCGCCGGCGCGCTGGGGTACCAGGGTACGCACTTCCGCATTCACGATTCCGCCGGGCTCTCTGCGGCGTGGACCGCCGCGGCGCCGCTGGGTGCGCGGACGCCGGCCCGCTTTGCACCCACGCCGGACAAGCGCACGACTGCCATGCTGGCGATCGAACATCTCGCCTTGCACGCGCCGACCCCGCAAACGGTGATCGCGCTGCCCGTGGGGGCACCTTTCGGCACCATCACGATCAACAAGGATACCTGCACGATGTGCCTCGCCTGCGTCGGGGCCTGCCCCGAGGCGGCCATCCTCGACAATGTCGAGGCCCCGCAGGTGCGCTTCATCGAGTCGAAGTGCGTCCAGTGCGGCATCTGCGCGTCCACCTGTCCCGAACACGCCATCACTTTGCAGCCGCGGCTTTCTTTGTTGCCGGAGGCCAAGGCGCCGCGCCTGCTGAACGAGGCGAAACTTTTCGCCTGCATCAAATGCGGGAAGCCGGTGGGCACCGAGAAGATGATCGAGACGATGCTCCGCAAGCTGGCCGGCCATTCGATGTTCGCCGGCCCCGGCGCGCTCGAGCGGCTGAAAATGTGCGCCGACTGCCGCGTGGTCGACCTCATCAAGAACGAGAATAGTGTCGACATCCGTGACCTCTGACGTTTCCATCCAGCCTGCCGCGACGTTGGCCATCGCGTGGCCCATTGCGCCCGAGGATGAGGCGCGGGCCGGGCTCTATGCGCTGCTGTCGCGGCTCTTCGCGGCGCCGCCCGACGCGTTGTTGCTCGAGGCCATCGCGATGACCGATCACTGGACGGAGGACGGCCACGATCCGCTCGCCGCGGCCTGGAACCGACTAGTGATGGCCAGTGGCGCAATGGACGCCGACGCGGCGATGCAGGAGTACACGGACCTGTTTGTCGGCGTGGGCAAGTGCGCGGTCAATCCGCACGGCTCGCACTGGATTGCCGGCTTCATGATGGAGAAGCCGCTGGCCGACTTGCGCACGACCCTCGCCCGCCTGGGATTGGCCCGCGAACCGGGGGTGACGATGCTCGAGGATCACCTGGCCGCGATTTTCGAAACGATGCGCATTCTCATTACCGGTCGCGGACCCCGGTCACCGTCGTCTACCGCTACGCAGCACGACTTCTTTGCGGCCCATGTGGAGCCTTGGGTTTTCATTTGCTGCACCGCAATAGAACAATGTTCGATTGCTAATTATTACGCCCGCGTTGCAGAATTCGGGACTTTGTTTCTGGCGGTCGAACGTGACTCGCTCGCCATGGGTTGATGCCTCGCGCTGATGCGGCGTCCACACCACCACAACGTCACGCAGGTTTGGTTTCACTTTGGAGGTTCGCATGAGCAAGTCGCCACAGCCCAATGCGTACGCATCGGTCGCCCCCATTGCCCATTCCACTGACTTGAAGCGTCGCCGCTTCCTGCTGGCCGTCGGCGTCGGCGGTGCGGGTGTCGCTGCCGTGGCCACGCAAGCGATGGTGGCGCCGGTGGCCGCAACGGCCCCGCTCGAAGTTGCGGTCGAGGGCCAGGGCTACCGCGAAACTGAACACGTGCGCGACTACTACGCCACGACGCGGATCTAGGAGAGAACGCCATGCTGCTCACGCGCAAATCCGATGCCGCCCGCGTTGCCGGGCCGCGCCTCAAGCGAACCGCCGGTGCCCGCCTGTCCACGATGGACCGGCGCACCTTCCTCAAGCGCTCGGGGGTTGCCGCCGGCGCCGGCGCCTTCGCCAGCCAGTTGCCCTACGGCATGATCGGCCCCGCCGTCGCCGCGAAGGAAGGCGAGGCCACCAACGTCGTCAAGGCCCGCACGATCTGCACGCACTGCTCGGTCGGCTGCGCCGTGGATGCCACCGTCGAAAACGGCGTGTGGACGCGGCAGGAACCGGTGTTCGAGTCGCCCATCAACCTCGGTGCGCACTGCGCGAAGGGTGCCTCCGTGCGCGAGCATGGCCACGGCGAGCATCGGCTGAAGACGCCGATGAAGCTCGTCAACGGCAAATGGCAGCGGTTGTCGTGGGAGCAGGCGCTGAACGAAGTCGGCGACAAACTCATGGCACTGCGCAAGGAGGCAGGCCCCGACGCCGTGTTCTGGGTAGGCAGCTCCAAGCACAACAATGAGCAGGCCTACCTGATGCGCAAGTTCGTGTCCTTCTGGGGCACCAACAACACGGATCACCAGGCGCGCATCTGTCACTCCACCACGGTCGCAGGTGTTGCCAACACCTGGGGCTACGGGGCGATGACCAATTCGTACAACGACATGCAGAACACCAAGTGCGCGTTGTACATCGGCAGCAATGCCGCCGAAGCGCACCCCGTGTCGATGCTGCACATGCTGCACGCGAAGGAAACCGGCGCGAAGATGATCGTCGTCGATCCGCGCTTCACACGCACCGCCGCCAAAGCCGACGAATTCGTCCGCATCCGTTCCGGCACCGACATCCCGTTCCTGTTCGGCGTGCTGTATCACATCTTCAAGAACGGCTGGGAAGACCAGAAGTACATCGATGATCGCGTCTACGGCATGGACAAGGTCAAGGCCGACGTGATGGCGAAGTGGACCCCCGACAAGGTCGAGGAAGTCTGCGGCGTGCCCGAGGCGCAGGTGTTCAAGGTGGCCGAGATGATGGCCAAGAATCGCCCGTCGACCATCGTGTGGTGCATGGGCCAGACGCAGCACACGATCGGCAATGCCATCGTCCGCGCGTCGTGCATCCTGCAACTGGCG
>Ga0105048_10003864_pt1 | contig 24485 bp, 24 predicted proteins | sample MAT05_FD_78382 | JGI IMG/M metagenome (GOLD analysis project Ga0105048, IMG submission 78382) | Freshwater microbial communities from Lake Fryxell liftoff mats and glacier meltwater in Antarctica - MAT-05 | ecosystem: Environmental > Aquatic > Freshwater > Ice > Liftoff microbial mat | place... | reverse complement strand
GACCTTCGCCCTGACGGCGCTCCGCCTGGCCCTTGCCGACCGGCGTGCACCCATCGTGATCGTGGCGCCAACGGCTCACCTCAAGGTCCAGTGGGCACAGGCCGCAGCGCGACTGCAACTGCATCTCGACCCGGCTTGGTCCCCCTCGGAGGGTGCCCTGCCCGCGGACATGCACGGCATCGTCACGAGCTACCAGCAGGTGGCCATGAGCCCGGACGCCATCCGTGACGTCGCCCAGCGGTCCTATGTGGTGCTGGACGAGGTCCACCACGCGGGCGAGGACCAGGCGTGGGGTGCCGCCTTGCGGACGGCGTTCAGCGGCGCCGCGCGGCGGCTGTCGCTCTCCGGCACACCCTTCCGCAGCGACACACAGGCCATCCCCTTCGTGCGCTACGAGCTGGACGAGGCCATCCCGGACTACGAGTACGGCTATGGCGATGCGCTCGGGGACGGCCGGGTGGTGCGACCCGTCTACTTCCCGCGGACCGGCGGTCAGATGGAGTGGACGGCACCCGACGGCACCGGCTACGAGGCCACGTTCGATGACCCGCTCACGAGCTCGCTCGCCAACCAGCGCCTGCGCACCGCCCTGTCGCTCGAGGGCGAGTGGCTGCCCGCCGTGCTTCGGGAGGCGGTCGACCGGCTGATCGATATCCGCCGGATCCAGCCCGACGCAGGTGGCCTGGTCATCGCCATCGACCAGGAGCACGCCAAGGGCATCGCCGACCTGCTCCGGCGTCGCTTCCACGTGACACCGACCGTGGTGACCTCGGACGACCCGACCGCGTCCGATCGCATCACCCGGTTCGCGGCCGGCACGGACGAATGGCTGGTGGCGGTGCGCATGGTCTCGGAGGGTGTCGATATCCCGCGCCTGCGCGTGGGCGTCTTCGCCACCATCACGACCACGGACCTGTTCTTCCGCCAGGCTGTCGGCCGGTTCGTGCGCTGGGTGCCGGGGATCCGCGACCAGCGCGCATGGCTGTACATCCCCGACGACCCGCGGCTGCGGGTGCGTGCCGCGCAGATCGCGGAACAGCGCCGGCACTCCCTGCGGCGCGAGCGCACGCTCGATCAGGACGACCAGACAGGTCGTCCGCCGCAGGTGCCGCTCGATCAGGGTGCCCAGCAACTGTCGATGTTCGAGGCGCTCTCGGCAACGCCCATCGCGGGTTCGGCCGGGTGGCAGCCATGGCAGGAGCTGCTGCCGGATGACTCGGATGACTCGAATGACGGGACCATCGAGATGGATGTCGCGCTGCCGCCGCTCCTGGCGGGGGTCCCCTCCCCCGACGGTGGCGGGACTCGACGCCAGACCAAGGATGCATTGCGTGTCGCCAATGCAGACGGCGCTCGGGACATCGCACGCCTGACTGGTCAGACCCACGCCCAGGTGAACGGTCAACTCAACCGGATGGTCGGCATCCGGAGCATCAACGATGCCACCGTGGAGCAGCTCCAGGCCCGTCTCGCAACAGCGGATCGCTGGTACGAGCGTCTCCGCGGCTGATGTCTGGTTATGCTGCCTCAGGCAGGCCGGAGGGCGAGTGGAGGGCGAGTCTGGGTATGGGGCACGCGATAGACGGTCAGCGTCCCGGAGGCGTCCGGTGAACTCCGGACCTCGAACTGCCCTTGGGGTCGACTTCGGCTCGGAATCGGCCCGAGCGGTGCTGGTCGACGTGGCTACCGGGCGCGAGCTGGGGTCAGCGGTCGCAGCTTTCGCGCACGGCGTGATCGAGGACCGACTGCCTGAGAGTGGCACTCCCCTTCCCCAGGACTGGGCGCTCCAGGATCCCGACGACTACGTCGCGTCGATGAGCGCAGCCGTCCGGGAAGTGCTGCGGACGAGCGGCGTGGATGCAGCCTCGGTCGTCGGCATGGGGATCGCCTTCACGGCCTGCACGATGTTGCCGACCACGGCCGATGGCACGCCGTTGTGTCGCATGCCGGACCTGCGGACCGAGCCGCACGCGTGGGTGAAGCTGTGGAAGCATCACGCCGCGCAGCCGGAGGCGGACCGGATCAACACCCTCGCTGCGGCACGTGGCGAGCCATGGCTCGCGCGCTACGGTGGCCGGACATCCTCGGAGTGGTTCCTGGCCAAGTCGCTCCAGATACTAGACGAGGCGCCCGCGATCTACGCCGCCGCGGACCGGCTCATCGAGGCCGCCGACTGGATCGTGTGGCAACTGACTGGCGTCGAGACGCGCAACAGTTGTACGGCCGGATACAAGGCGCAGTGGTCGCGACGTGACGGATTTCCGGACCCCGCCTTCCTGGGGGCGCTGGACTCGCGCTTCGCGGACCTTGTTGCCACGCGCATGTCCACCCACGTGCAACCGTTGGGCGAACGAGCCGGCGAGATCACCGCAGAGGCGGCGCGCTGGTCGGGGCTGCGTCCCGGAACGCCGGTGGCCATCGCCAATGTGGATGCACACGTGTCGGTGCCTGCGGTCGGCGTCACGACGCCCGGCCAGTTGGTCGCGGTCATGGGCACCAGCACCTGTCACCTGGCGCTCACAACCGATGAGCGGATCGTGCCCGGGGCGTCCGGGGTGGTCGAGGACGGCATCATCCCCGGCCTGTTCGGTCATGAGGCCGGCCAGGCTGCGGTCGGTGACTTGTTCGGTTGGTGGGCGCGCACCCTGGCGGGTGGTGATGGTGGCGACCAGGGCGGGCTCCACGCGCAGTTGGAGGCGGATGCATCCCGCCTGCGGCCGGGTCAGTCCGGTCTCGTCGCACTCGACTGGTGGAATGGCAACCGCTCCGTCCTGGTGGACGCGGACCTGACCGGGGTGCTGCTGGGCGCCACCCTGGCCACCCGCCCGGCCGACATCTACCGGGCGCTGCTGGAGGCCACGGTGTACGGCACCCGGGTCATCATCGACACGCTGGAGGATTCGGGCGTGCCGGTCGAAGGCATCATCGCGTGTGGTGGCCTGCCGTTCCAGAATCGGCTGCTGATGCGATTGACGGCGGACATCACGGGTCGCACGGTACGCGTGAGCGCCTCCCGTCAGGCGCCTGCCCTGGGTGCCGCGATGTTCGGTGCCGTCGCAGCGGGGGCGGCGGCTGGTGGCTACGACACCATCACGGATGCGGCCGCGCACATGGCCCATCTGGGGCCAGACGTCTATATGCCGTCCACCGGGGACCGGGGTGCCTGGGACGAGGGCTATGCCCTCTACCGGGAATTGCACGACAGCATGGCTGCGCAGGGCTCGGTCATGCGCCGGCTGCGGGCACTCCAGGGGCGGTCACGGATGGCCACGGAAGGCGCGATCTGAAGATGTACTGGGATCTGACTGCGTGCCGGGAACCGTGACAGGCTCAGCCGCGGTCGTGGCTGCCGTGATCCTCGCCGGACTGGCCGCGTTCCAGCTGGCACTGGCGGGTGGGGCTTGACGCCGGTCTTTTGCGTGCTGTGTCTCTTGAGCCTGGCGGTCGCCCTGGGCGCGTAGGTCGGCCCCGGGATCCCGCCAGGCCTGGAGATGTGCGAGTCAGGGTCAGGCGCTGAGCCCGCCCCCGATGACCGGGCTGTCGAGCACGACGATGGTCTTGTACAGCTGGGCGATCTCGATGCAGACCTCCACGCCCGGCTGGGTACCGACCTGGAGGTTGACGGTCACGACGCCGTCGACGGTGGTCACGTCCACGCCGGCCAGCCCGTAGCAGGTGTCCACACCGCTATAGAAGTAGACCGTCAGGGTCCGTCCGTCGGGTGCGACATCGATGTGGTCCCAGCCTTGGCTGCGGATGTCCGTGAGGCCGTCCTGGGGCACCGCGATCGTGGCGCCGTCACCAACGACGCCGGGCTCCATCGGTCCGCTGGAGACGGGCGTGTCCGGTCCGCCCGAGGCGGCGGGTGATGCTCCCTGGGCACTGGCGGCCGATGCCGCGAGCACCAGCGTCAGCAGCGAGGTGATGAGGCCGATGGCGAGCCGGGAACGGTGTCGCGTGGGCCGTGGTGTCCGGGTCATGGTGGAACCTCCTGATGGTCGACGGGGTTGTCGGAGTCTTGGCTTAGACGCGCCGCCGGTCATCGTGGTTCCGGTGTCAGCTCGCGATGGGTGCCGGATGTGCCCGCGCGGCGGCCGCCCGCAGCTCGCCCGCGAGCGACGGCACGACCTTGCCCGTGATGTGGACGTCATGCGAACGGTAGTCGATCTCGACCGTGCCGCGCTCTCGGACACGGGCGAGCAATTCGCCTTCGGTGTACGGCAGGGAGACGTCGATCTCTTCCCACAGGTCCGCGAGGAGGGTCGACAGCTGGAGCCGCAGCGTCTCCAGGCCGAAGCCGGTGCTGGCCGAGGCGAGCACCGATCCGGCCACGACCGGCGCAACCGTGGTGGCATCCGCGGCTGCGGGCACCAGCAGGTCCGCCTTGTTGTAGACGACCAACCGGGGCTTCTCGCCGGCGCCCAGCTCATCCAGGACGCCCTGCACGGTCTGGCGGTGCTCCGGTGCGTGCCGGTCTGATGCGTCCACGACCTCCAGCAGCACGTCCGCGCGGGTGACCTCTTCGAGGGTCGCCCGAAAGGCATCCACCAACTGATGCGGCAGCTTGTGGATGAAGCCCACGGTATCGGTGAGGATGGCCGACTGGCCGTCACCCAGCTTCACCGAGCGGCTGGTCGGGTCGAGCGTCGCGAACAGCCGGTCTTCGGCCACCGCTGCGATCTGGCCAGCGAGTGCGTTGAGCATCGAGGACTTGCCCGCATTGGTGTAGCCCACGATGGCCACCGTTGGCACCAGGCGGCGGTCGCGTGCCCGGGCGGTCGTCTCACGTTGCTGCCGGACGGCTTCGACACGCTCCTTGAGCTTGCTGATCTTGGTCCGGATGATGCGCCGGTCGGTCTCCAGCTGGCTTTCCCCCGGGCCTCGGGTGCCGATACCGCCGCCGGTCCGCGACAGGTGGGTCCACAGACGGGTCAGCCGCGGCAGCTGGTACTCCAGCTGGGCCAGCTCGACCTGAAGGCGTCCCTCGTGGGTGCGGGCGTGCTGGGCGAAGATGTCCAGGATCAGGCCGCTGCGGTCGAGGACCTTAACGCCCACGACCGACTCCAGTGACTTCTGTTGGTTGGGCTTCAGCTCGTCGTCGGCGATGAGCAGCGTGAACCCGGTCTCGGCCTTTGCCGTGGCCAGCTCTTCTGCCTTGCCCTTGCCCAGGTACCAGTTGGGGTCGGCGTGGCGGCGGTTCTGCCACTCGGCACCCACGACGGTGGCGCCGGCCGTATCGGCGAGGCTGGCCAGCTCTGCGAGCGAGTCCTCGGCCGTCCAGCCCTCGTCGTCACCGGTATCGACGGCGATGAGGAAGGCGCGTTCGGTGGGTGGGACGAGATCGATCGTGGTGCGAGACATGCGACTCAGGATACTCGGGGTGGTCCGGCATCGATCCGGGCGCGGGCCAGCGACCGCTCGCGGTCGGCACCGGCCTGCTCGGCCCGAGCGGCGAGCTCCGCTAACTCGCGGGGACCTCCGGCGTTGAGGACGATGCCCGATCTCATGAGCGGCTCCCCTTTCGGTCCAGTTCCTCGCGCAGAGCGCCAAGCTCCTCGATCGCCAGCAGGTCCTTCGGGCGGCCGGCGGCCCGCTTCATCCGGATCAGGTCATCGAGCGAGGCGATGAGCACACGGCGGTCGTCCAGCTGCACCGCGACGGCACCTGCTGCAAGGTCGTCGTAGCCGCTCGTACCAGACGGTGTGCCCAGGATGTCAAATGGGCCATGCGCTGTGTCGAACGTGAACGAGTCCCCGTTCCAGAGCGTCTGCGCGTCGAGCCGGAAGGGCAGGTCGGCAGGGGCACCTCGCATGCGGGCTCCGATGGTCGTCAAGACACGCACGAGGCGTCCGAGATTCGCCCGGTCTCGGGAGTAGCAGACATCGAGGTCGAAGGTGACGATGGGCGAGCCCAGGAGTTGCCCAGCCACGCCACCGATGATGATGAAGTCGACCCGCTCGTCGAGCAGATCCCGGATGATCGCAAGGTTGTCACTGGCCATCAGAAGCTCGAGATCGAGTCGCGGCGGCTTGGAGCGCCTCCATGTCCAGGGCTGCCCGGCGTCCCTGGGCGAGCCGTTCCGACGGGCTCATCCGCAGCATCCACCCGATGAGCGTCCGGTCGACCCCGATGCCCAGGCGAGGCATGATCTCCAGGCCGAAGCCGCACGCCTCGAGCAATCGATCGAGGGTGTCGAAGCGCGGCTGCGTGGTGCCGGTCTCGATGCGCGCGATCGTCTCCTGGGGCACGCCCGATGCCGCAGCCAGGGCGCGCTGGGTCAGGCCGGCGCGTCGCCGCGCGTGCAGGATGATCCTTCCAGCAGCCCGTCGGCGGGGGACCGGGGAGTTGGATGGGCCCGTTGATGATGACATCTTCATCATCATAGCAGCGCAATCGGCTATCGGAAGGGCGGCGCCAGGAGCAGGACGGCAGGGTCGGATGTCACACAGGCGCCCGTGATCCGATCGCCGGCCCGGATGACGATGGTCTTGCGGGCATCGATGATGGCCAGGTCGGTGAGGCCGTCACCACCAAAGACCGCACGATAGTAGGCGGGCCAGACGAGGTCCGACCGGCTGCCGTCGGTGCGCTGCAGCCACACGAGGCGCGGATCGGCCGCATCGCCAGCGAGCGTGCCTTCCAAACCGACGCCCCGACAGGAGGGTTCCATTGCCTCAACGGTCTCGAGTGGCACCTCCATCTCGGCGGCCGTCTGGACGTCCTGGATCCAGGCGGCTTCGGACGCATCGATACACGGCGGGAGCTGGTCGAGTTCGAGTACGGCGCTCTGCCAGGGCCCCTCATCGATGATGAGTTGGTAGGGCGGCGGGCCAGCGTCCTCGCACCAATTGGCTCCAGCGACCCAGCCACCTGCCATCGCGCCCGGTCGGAAGTGCCACCGTGCCTCAGCTCCGTCGGCGTTGGGGGATCCGGCCAGTCGGGATTCGAGCACGGGCCTGCCGTCACCGGAGCGGATGCTGACGCGTGGTTCGCCGTATACGGTGCATGGGGTAGGACCCTGCATCTCGAAGCGCACCCATGCGCTGAGTCGGCCGGCAGACTGCCACGCGTGCAGGAAGGTCGCGGTCAGGTCATCTGGCCCGCATTCGCGTGGCGATCGTGGCGACGGCGACGCCGTCAATGACGGCTCTGGCGCACCAACAGCAGTCGAGGACGGACGCAGCGTGAGCAACCACGCCGCACCGAGGACCAGTACTAGTGCCACGAGCCCGGCGGCGAGCACCATCGAGGTCTGTCGAGGGGTATCCCGCCCGGACGGGCCACCGGGGCGGGCGCGCGGACCGCCGATGATGTCGCCCGCCGGCCGCGGCGTGTACCGAGGCTCGTCCGGATGGCCTACCTGCAGCGTGCGTTCGATCCGATCCATCGCCTACCCCTCGTCCGTGCCGAGCCGGCTGCGGAGCCGGTGGAGGCCCCGACTCGCCAGCGTGCGTGCTGCCCCGGGCGTGATGCACAGCACGCCACCGATGCTGTCGAATGACAGATCCGCGCGATACCGCAGGTACAGCACGTGCCGTTGTCGATCGGGAAGCCGGTCCACCTCGGCCCAGACCGCGCGAGCGTCCTCGTCTACACCGGGTCCCTGGACGCTAGCGGGGCCGCGGAGGCGACCCAGGAGCCCGTCGAGTCGGCGTGCGAACCGGTGCTGGTCCATGCAGATGCGGTAGAGGGCGCGGAACGACCACGCGGCCGGGTCATCGATGACCGTGCCTCGACATAGCTCGCGCCAGAGACGGAACAGGGTCTCCTGGACAGCGTCTTCTGCCCGGTCCGGGTCGTAGGACAGCCGCATCGCGAAGCCCAGCATCGCCTGGCCATGCTGGTCCTGGATCAGCTCCAGGATCCGCGGGTCCGGGGTCAGCTGTTGGGTCGCATCGGCGACGCTCTCGACCGGCGCGAGTTCCATCACCTCCGACAGACGCGGCCGGTGGCCGGAACGCATCGCCGATGTGTCACGGTCGGAGGACAGACCTGGCGACTGCCAGTGCCGCCTCGAGACCGTGCGGTCGTGGCGGCAGCCAGTGGATGTCGGGTTCGGCGCGGAACCAGGTCCGCTGGCGGCTGGCATAGCTGCGGGTCCGTTCCGCGGTGCGAGTGATCGACGCCTCGATGGTCGCTCGCCCGGCGAGCACATCGAAGGCTTCCCGGTAACCCATCGCCCCGAACGGCACCAGGTCCTCGCCATAGCGGTCGCGGAGGGCGGCTGCCTCCTCCAGGAGACCGCCGCTGAACTGGCTGCGGACGCGTGCCTCGATGACCTGGGCATGGTCGGGTCCGGGTGTCATACCCAACCACGCCACGGGCGCCGGGTAGCCTTCCGGTGCGGGAGGCGGCACGTCCCCTTCCAGGCGCGCGCGTTCGATGGCCCGGATCACCCGCCGATGGTTCGCCCGGTCGACGCGCTCGTACGCGGAGGGGGCGAGGACGCGGAGCTCTGCCAGCAGGGATGGCAGCCCTTCGGACGCGAGTCGCGCCTCGAGCTCATCGCGGACCATCGGGTCGTGACCCGTCGAGTCCATGGGCAGGCCCCGTGCCACGGCCCGGAGATACAGCCCGGTGCCACCGACCAGCACGGCAGGGCGTCCGCGCTCCGCGATGCTCGCCAGCACCCCCAGGACATGGCGACGGAAGTCTGCTGCCGTGAACCGCTGGTCCGGGTCGACGATGTCCAGGCCGTGATGCGGCACCTGCGCGCGTTCGGCGGCCGTGGCCTTGGCCGTGCCGACGTCCATACCCCGATACACCTGTCGCGAATCGGCGCTCACGATCTCCGCGTCGAGGGCCGCAGCGATAGCCAGCGACAAGCGGGTCTTGCCCGTTGCGGTTGCACCGCCGATGACGACGAGTGGCGGCAGCGCGGCCGCGTTCGTCAGGCGTTCCCGCGGTCGTTGGCGGCGTCCCGGCCGATCCGTTGGCCGGTCAGCGCATATGGGCCTGCATGTTCGACAAGCACCTCCACGAACCGACCCACGAGCTCCGGACCACCGTCGAGATGGACCAGCTTGTTGTGGCGCGTCCGGCCGGCCACCCGTGCTGCAGGCGCGTCGCCGGGGGCATCATGGTCGTGCGAGCGGGGTGGTCGGACCTGGTCCACGAGGACCTCGACCTGCTTGCCGACCCACGCCCGGTTGCGTTCGTGGCCGATGCCCTCCTGGAGATCAAGGAGCGCGTTGAGCCGTTCGCGCTTGACGTCCGCGGGCACATCGTCGGGCAGGCGGCTGGCAGGCGTGCCAGGTCGGGGTGAGAAGGCCGCCGCGAACACGCTGTCATAGCGCACCGTCCGCAACAGTTCCAGGGTCTGCTGGAACTGGGCGTCGGTCTCGCCGCAGAAGCCCACGATGATGTCCGTCGTGAGTGCGATGTCCGGCACTGCGTCCCGGAGTCGACCGACCAGGTCCAGGTACGCCGCGACGGTGTATTGCCGGCCCATCCGATGCAGCACCCCGTCATCGCCCGCCTGGACGGGCAGGTGGAGGTGCTCGCACACCGATCCGCAGGCGGCCATGGCATCGATGAGCCGGCTCGACAGGTCCCACGGATGGGACGTCACGAACCTGACTCGCGGGATGGACGGCCGTCCATCGTCGCCCCGGATGCCATCGATGGCCCGCAACAAGGCGGCCATGTCCGGCCGTCCGTCGAGTGGCAGGTCACGTCCCAGCGTGCGCGCGGCCAGGACATCACCGAAACGCGCGTCAGGCTGTAGGTCGTGGCCGTAGGAGTTGACGTTCTGCCCCAGCAGGGTGACGTCCAGGACACCGCCGGCAGCGAGCGCGCGCGCCTCGGCGATGATGTCGTCGAACGGCCGACTGCGTTCCGGTCCCCGGCTGAAGGGCACGATGCAGTAGGTACACGTCTTGTCGCAGCCATAGATGACCGGTAGCCATGCCTGGGTGCCGCCACGGCGGAGGATGGTCCCCTCCTCCACTGCTGCCGCCCGGGTGCCCGGCAATCGGTCGGCGGTGGCTGCCACGGACCGGCCGACCCGCTGCAGGGTCGTCGGGTCGGCGAGTGCCGCTGTTGACGTTGCTGTGCCCAGACCCAGGCGCACGGTCAGCTCCGGCTCCTGGTCGGGCCGCAGGAACAGGTCCACCTGGGGGTATCGACGGCGCAGGTCGACCGTGTCATCGGCGCGCACCGAGCAGCCCGTGAGCACGACGCGGAGTGCCGGATTGGCCGCCTTCAGCTTGGCCAGGGCACCCATCCGGCCGATGACCTTGTGCTCCGCGGCTTCCCGGATGGCGCAGCTGTTGATGACCACGAGGTCGGCCGTGTCGAGGCCATCCGCCTCCGCGCAGCCAGCAGCCAGCAGGGCCCCGGCCATCTCCTCGGAGTCGGAATGGTTCATCTGGCAACCGAGCGTCCATACGTGGAAGCGGGGCAGGACCTGGTCGTCGGTCAGGAACTCGGTCAGCCGGGCATCGATTGCGTCCGCCGTCGCGGGTCGTGGCCGTGCCGGCGCGGGCGCCAGTTCCAGCATGGGCAAGGTGCGGCTACGCATCAGGCAGCCAAGCCGATGGCCTGGAGCAGCGCCTCGCCCGCGTCGTCCGGCACCCGTGTGCGTGCCGCCATCTCCCGATAGGCCACATCCTGGCCGTGGAAGTCGCTGCCGCCAGTGGCCAGCAAGCCAGTGCGCGTCGCGAAGTCGGTCATGCGCGCCACGGTAGCGCTGTCGAAGCTGCGGTAGTAGACCTCGATGCCGGACAGGCCCCAGCCCTGGAGACGAGCCACGTCGTCGGCGTGATCGGGTGCCGTGGGTGAGTGGGCCAGCACGGCGAGGCCACCGGCTGCGCGGATGGCGTCGAGCGCCTCACGCGGTCCCATCCCCAGTCGCGGCACATACGCTGGTCGCCCGTACGACAGCCATCTGTCGAATGCATCCTGGATGGACGTTGCCTTGCCCGCCAGGACGAGCGCCTCGCCGACGTGCGGCCGGCCGCGTGACGTGGTCAGCGGCAGGCCCAGGGACGCGAACTCCACGTCGACCGGGACGCCCAGTTCCCGCAGCCGCGCCAGGGTCAGGTCGATCCGGGTCTCCCGCGAACGGCGCTGCCGATCAAGGGCCGCCTCCAGACCGGCGTCGTCCGCATCCACACCGAAGCCCAGGATGTGCAGCTCCCCGTGGGTGCGACCCAGGCCATGCTCCTCCATGCCCACGTTGCCGACAGTGTTGATCTCCAGCGCCGGGATGAGCCTGGGTCCAGCGGGCGACGCAGCGGCCCCAAGGCCCAAGGCCCGCAGCTCTCGGTACCCTTCGAGCGTGTCGTGGTCGGTGATCGCCGCGAGACGCAGGCCCCAGTCGCGCATCGCTTCGTAGAGCACGACGGGTTCCAGGATGCCGTCCGATCGTCGGGTGTGGCAATGCAGGTCCACGTGATTGCGTCGAAGCGTGGTCATACCTCGATGATGCGCCGGATCCGTTCCACCGCGATCGCTCGGCCCTCCACGGGCTCGATATCGATGAGCAGGGCGTTGAACACCACCGGCCCGCTGCCCACCTCGAAGCGCGTGGGTAGCCCGGTCAGGAAGCGCGGCAGTACCGTCTCGGGCGCGAACCCGATGACGCTGTCCAGAGGCCCCGTCATGCCCAGGTCACTGACGTAGCCCGTGCCACGGGGCAGGATCCGCTCATCGGCGGTCGGCACATGGGTATGGGTGCCGACGACGACACTCACCCGACCATCGAGGTGCAGGCCGAAGGCCGTCTTCTCGCTCGTCAGCTCGCAATGGAAGTCCACCAGCCGGATGGCCGGCAGCTCATCCGCGGCATCCTCCAGCAACCGATCGAGGTCGTGGAACGGGTTGTCGATCGGCTGCATCGTGGAGCGACCCTGGGCGTTGACCACCGCGACCTCGGTGCCATCCAGGGCGTGGAAGATGCCCCAGCCACGACCCGGGATGCCGGTGGTGCCGTAGTTGATGGGTCGCAGGATCCGCTCGTCGCGATCGAGCTCGGGGATGATCTCCCGCTTGTCCCAGATGTGGTTGCCGCTGGTGATGACATCGACACCGGCGTCGTACAGGCTGCGGGCGGTGGAGATGGTCAGGCCCATGCCGCCGGCGAGGTTCTCACCGTTTGCGGTCACGAAGTCGATGCCGCGCACCTCGCGCAGTGTGGCAAGGTTCTGCTCCAGGGCAACACGCCCTGGCTTACCGATGACGTCGCCGATCATGAGCACCCGCAGCGTGTCCCGGCCGGGTCGTTCCGGGACCGGGGGCAGCAGATCGGCGGCGAGGGTCCGCGCGACGGGCCGACGGTCGTCTGTGGCGGCTACTTCGCGTACTCCACTGCGCGTGTCTCGCGGATGACGGTGACCTTGATCTGGCCTGGGTACGTCAGCGACTCCTCGATCTTGTGCACGATGTCCCGCGCCAGGCGCATCGAGGCAAGGTCGTCGATCTCCTCCGGTCGGACGAGGATGCGGACCTCTCGACCAGCCTGGACGGCGAACGACTTCTCGACCCCGCCGAAGGAGTTGGCGATGGCCTGGAGGTCCTCCAGGCGCTTGACGTACGTGTCCATGGTCTCGCCGCGGGCGCCCGGGCGAGAGGCGCTTATGGCGTCCGCGATCTGGACGATGGGCGCTTCCACGCAGGCGTACTCCACCTCCTGATGGTGCGCCGCGATGCCATTGATGACCTTGGGCGGCAGGTCATGCTTGGCGGCGATGGCAGCGCCGATGGCCGCATGAGGTCCTTCCACCTCGTGATCGACGGCCTTGCCGATGTCATGCAACAGGCCACCCATCTTGGCGATGGCGACGTCCGCGCCGACCTCGGCCGCGATGACGGCCGCGAGACGCGCCGTCTCCATCACGTGCTTGAGCACGTTCTGGCCGTAGCTCGTCCGATATCGAAGCCGGCCCAGGAGCCGGATGATCTCCGGCGGTAGCCCGGGCACGCCAGTGTCGTATGCGGCGGCCTCGCCGGCCTGCTTGATGAGCTGGTCGACCTCGGCCTTGGCCTTGGCCACGACCTCCTCGATGCGGCCGGGGTGGATCCGGCCGTCCTGCACCAGCTTGGTCAGCGCGATGCGCGCGACCTCCCGCCGGACGGGGTCGAAGCCACTGATGAGCACCGATTCGGGCGTGTCATCGATGATCAGGTCGATGCCCGTGGCCAGCTCCAGGGCGCGGATGTTGCGCCCCTCGCGGCCGATGATGCGGCCCTTCATCTCGTCGGACGGGATGGGCACCACCGAGACCGTCATCTCTGCGGTGTGGTCCACCATGACCCGCTGGATGGCTGTCACGACGACATCGCGCGCTCGCTCCTCGGCGGACTCGCGCGCGGATCGCTCGATGGAGCGTGCGAGTCGGACGGCGTCATGTTCCGCCTCGTCCCGCACCTGCTCCAGGAGCGCCGACTTGGCCTGGTCGACACTCATCTCGCTGACGCGCTCGAGGGCGGCGATCTGCTCCAGTCGGGCACGTCCGAGCTCTTCTCGCTTGGCCTCCAGGTCCTGCTCCTTGACCATCAGCTTCCGGTTTCGCTCCTCGAGCATGTCCGTGCGCTGGTCGAGCTGCTCGTCCCGCTGCAGCAGGCGATGCTCAAGGGCACTCAGGTCGGCACGCTTGGCGCGGCCCTCGTCCTCCATCTGCCGCTGCAGGCGGACCTGTTCCTCCTTGGCCTGGAGGATGAGGTCCTTCTGCTGAGTGCGTGCTTCCGCCACGATGCGGCCCGCCTTGTCCTGGGCGGCCTTGATGGATTGGTTCGCGATCACGCCGCGGGCGACGAAGCCTGCGACCAGGCCGCCGGCGATCGACGCCAGGACGACCACGACGGCGATGACATCGTTCATCGGTCCCTCCCGTCCGGACCGGACATCCGGAGGCACATGCTCGAGCAGGCAAATGGTCGGGTCACCGATGTCGGCGGCACCCAGACACCAGCACATCGCCCTGCGGCGGGTGCTGTCAGATGGACCATCTCACGCCGCACGCCGAGCGACCCGGCGGTTGGATACGGGATGGTCGTGGATCAGGATCAACGGCAAGCCTAGCCGGGATGGGTCAGGGGGTCAAACCTGCTCCGGTGCAGCCTCGTCCGTGTCCTGCACAGCCTCGTCTGTGTGCACCAGGAAGGTGCGTGTCGCTTGGAGGCAGACGCCTGGATCGAAACCATTCCGTGCCAGGAGGGAGTAGGCGCGCTGTCGCCGCTTGCGCGGATCCGGCTCCCGACCGAGTGCCGAGTGCCGCCGATCAAGGAGCCGCAGCGCGGCCGCGAGATCGGCGGCCCCGTCGTTGCCGCGGGTCTGGGATCCGGTTCGGTCGCGGTCTGGGTCGTCTGCCGCCGCACCAGCGGCCTCCACATCCCGATCTCGGAGTGCCACGTCGGCGAGCTCCTTGCCGATGCCTTTGCGGAGCAGTTCCCGACGAAGTGCCATCGAGCCCCTCGGCCGGGCACGGTCGCGGCTGAGGACCCAGGCACGCGCATACGCTTCGTCATCAAGGTACCCGAGGGTGCCCAGTCGTTCGATGGTCTCCTCGACCAGCTCCGCGGGGTATCCAAGGGTGATGAGACGCGTCCGCAACTCGTGCGTGGTCCGCGCCCGGACGGCCAGCAGCGCTGCGCTGGCGGCCATCACGATGCCCGGGTCGGTGATGGCCGCCCGACGTTCACGGCGTTCCGACTGCCGCGCCCGTCGTTCGGCCATCGAGCCTGCCATGGGTGGCTACTCCGCCTCGGAGATGCCCTCGACCGGGACCTCGATGGTCGCGATCTTGCCGCGGATCTCCGACTCCAACTGCTGCGACACGTCCCGGTTGGTGCGCAGGAACTCCTTCGACTGCTCACGACCCTGACCCAGGCGGGTGTCGCCATAGTTGAACCACGCGCCCGTCTTGGACACGATGGAGGAAGCCACACCGACGTCCAGCAGGCCGCCCTCGCGGGAGATCCCCTCGCCGTACATGACGTCGAACTCGGCGACCCGGAAGGGTGCTGCCACCTTGTTCTTGACGACCTTGACGCGCACCCGGCTGCCGGTCGACTCCGTGCCCGACTTGATGGTCTCGATGCGCCGGATGTCCAGCCGCACGCTGGCATAGAACTTGAGGGCGCGGCCGCCCGGCGTAGTCTCGGGATTGCCGAACATGACGCCGATCTTCTCGCGCAGCTGGTTGGTGAACACCAGCGCCGTATTGGATCGGCTCACAGCGCCCGTCAGCTTGCGCAGCGCCTGGCTCATGAGCCGCGCCTGCAGGCCCATGAACGAGTCGCCCATCTCGCCCTCGATCTCGGCGCGAGGCACCAGCGCGGCGACAGAGTCGAGGACCACGCAGTCGATACCACCGGACCGGATGAGGGTCTCCGTGATCTCCAGCGCCTGCTCGCCCGTGTCCGGCTGGCTGACCAGCAGCTCATCGACATTCACGCCGCAATTGCGAGCGTACTGCGGGTCGAGCGCGTGCTCGACGTCGATGAAGGCCACCACGCCACCACGCCGCTGCGCTTCCGCCAGCACGTGCTGGCAGAGGGTGGTCTTGCCCGACGACTCCGGCCCGAAGATCTCCGTGATGCGGCCGCGCGGGATGCCGCCGACACCGAGTGCCAGGTCCAGCGCGATGGAGCCTGTGGGGATGGCGTCCACGTTCTGCCGGTCGGACGAGCCCAGCTTCATGATCGAGCCGCGCCCGAACTGCTTCTCGATGGACAGGATCGCGGCGTCTACCGCCTTGCCGCGTTCTGCGACGAGGCGCTCAGCGGCCCGCTCAGCGCTGTTTCGCTCAGCGGCGCTGCCGCGCTCCGTGCCGGTCGCGGCACCGTTGCTGCCAGTGATGGTCATGCCTGGTCCTCCTCCATGGATCGCGCCGAACGCCCATGGACGACCAGGACCGCGGCTACTCCTCGCTGGTTTCCTTCTCCGTCCGAGGCTTCCGCTTGGGCTTGATCAGCTCCACGGAACTCGGGGGAGAATCGAGCAGCGACTCGAGATGCGGCTTGGCCGACGTGGTTTTCGGCTTCTTCTTGACTTCTCGGCGGGCGGGGACTCTGCCAGCCATGTCGTGTGCCTCCACATGGCGCCCCCCAGTGTGGGCGGCGCGTCTTCACGGTCAGTTGCACCTTCATTTGCAGCAACTTACGCGGCCCCCGTGACAACTTGCGTGTCACGGTCGTCGGGGTCCATCGCTGCGATGCCGAAGGCGGCTCGACGGGCACGTTCATCGCGCACCAGTCGGGGGAAGGTCCCGGCGCGGATGTGCGCCCGGATCCCGGCCATGAAGTCTAGGGTGAAGGTGAGGTTGTGACAAGTCGCCAGCCGGTAGGCCAGCAGTTCATCAGCCCGGAACAGGTGGGCGAGATACGCCCGTGAGAAGGATCGGCATGCCCGGCAGCGACAACCCTCCTGCACCGGACGCGGATCGTCCAGGAAGCGCGCGTTGCGCAGGTTCAGTCGTCCACCGGGTACCCACAAGGCACCGTTTCGGGCGACCCGCGCGGGCAGCACGGAGTCGAACAGGTCGACCCCGGCATCCACCGCATCCATCAGGTCCATGGGTGACCCGAGGCCCATCAGGTACCGCGGTCGTGGGTCGTCCGCCAGCAAGGGCACGACCACGTCGAGGGCAGCCCGCCGCTGTGCCGGCGTCTCGTCACCAGCCAGGCCACCGATGCACAGCCCATCGAACGGCATCGCGGCGAGAGTCGTGGTGGAGACGGCTCGCAGGTCCGCCTCCAGGCCGCCCTGGATGATGCCGAAGAGCGCCTGATCCGGCCGCTGATGCGCCCGGATGCAGCGTTCCGCCCATCGATGGGTCCGCTCCGTGGCATCGATGACCTCTGCTCGGCTCGATGCATGCGGCGGGACCGGCTGGTCGAAACAGACCGCGATGTCCGAGCCGAGTGCTTCCTGGACCCGGATGGCGTGTTCGGGCGTGAAACGCTGGAGCGAGCCGTCGAGATGGGACCGGAAGGTCGCGCCGTCCTCGTCGATGGTCCGCATCGCACCCAGGCTCACGACCTGGAAGCCGCCCGAGTCAGTCAGGATGGCGCCGTCCCAGTCCATGAACCGATGCAGGCCACCCAGGCGCTCGATGCGTTCGTGGCCCGGCCGTAGCGCCAAGTGGTACGTGTTGGACAGGATGATGCTCGCGCCGACCTCGTGGAGGTCGTCAGGGTCGAGTGCCTTGACCGTGGCGTTGGTGCCAACGGGCATGAACATCGGTGTCTCCACGTCACCATGCGGCGTGGACATGACGCCCGACCGCGCACGGGTGCTGCCATCGACAGGCGCCGGGGTCGTGACCAGGAAGCCGACCGGTCGGGGCATCGGCCGCGCCGGGCCATCCTCGGGCGCACCGGCGGTATCGACCACGGGGTGAGGGATCATCAGGCGATCTCTGCGCGTTCGGTGGCGACCATGGCCACGACGAGCGCGCCCAACAGGTACAGCCCGACCGCCAATGCCGCAGGCACGAGCGCGACGGGTTCCAGCGCCGCCCGGCTCAGGTCACCACTGATCGAGGACGGCGTCGCAGCCGACAGCACGCTGTCGCCGATGCTGAAGGGCAGGAACTGGAACCACTGCGAGCCGTGGGTATCGAGGCCACTCAGGACGCTGCTGCCGAAGGTGATAGCCAGCAGGATCGTCGACAGGATGTTCTCGCCGATATACAGCACGATGCCGACCACGACACCCGCCACCTGGCTCCGCAGCAGCACAGCGACAGCGAAGCCGATGGCGGCCCGCTGCAGCAGCACGAATACTCCCGACACCAGCGAGTGCAACAGGGTGGTGCCCCCGGCTCCGGCCAGCGGGTCCCCTGCCGACGTACCGGCCAGCGCCGCCCCCAAAAACGTGAGCACGATGCCCGCCGCATATGCGATGAGGACGCCGATGGTGCACGCGATGGCGATGCCCAGGAACTTGGCGAAGATGTAGCGCGACCGGCCCTCGCCTCGGGCGACGATCACCCGGAGGACGCCCCAGTTCCAGTCGGCGCCGCCGATGGCGGCCGCGTACGAGACCGCCAGCAGGCTGCCGAGGCCGAAGATGAACTGGTTGATGACGGCGTAGGCACTGGGGAACTGGATGACAAGGTTGGTGACCATGCCGCCACCCCTCGGACTGGTCAGTCCGATGAGCACGTACACCAGGGTCATCAGCACCAGCAGCACCAGCAGCACGACGTAGCTGGCCCACCGGCGGCGGAGCTTCAGCAGCTCCGCGTTCACGAGACCGATCATCTGCGTGTCTCCGACTCGCCCCAGCCTGTCGGCGGACCATTGGTGGCGCTGTCCATGTCCATGCCCGCGCCGGCGGTCAGGGACAGGAACACCGATTCGAGGTCGCTCGTGGCATCGATGGCGCTCGCGAAGATGCCCTGCTCGGCGAGCAGCCGGTTGCAGGTGGAGGCCTGGTCGCTGGGCACCCGGACCGTGATCCATGCCGCGTGTGGACCGTCAGGCGAGGCAGGCTCGACCGCGACCCCGAGCTGACCGAGTGCCACGACCGCTCGCTGGATCTCATCGGGTCGGACCAGCACCCGCACCTGGGCGCCACCGGCGAGGAGTGCCGCCATCGGCCCTTCCCGGACCAGGCGACCGCGGTCGATGATGCCCACGATGTCCGCCAGCTGCTGGACCTCGGGCAGGATATGGCTCGAGACTAGCACCGTCTTGCCCCGGTCAGTCAGATAGCGCAGCAGCTCGCGCATGGCCACGATGCCCGCGGGGTCAAGTCCGTTGGCGGGCTCATCCAGCAGCAACAGGTCCGGGTCGGACAGCAGCGCAACGGCGATGCCCAGACGTTGGCGCATCCCCAGGGAGTAGGTGCGCACCTTGTCCCGTGCGCGATCGGCGAGGCCGACCGCTTCCAGGACCTCCTCCACGCGGGTGGCCGGTGTCGGGGCACCGGTGGCCGCGAACACCCGCAGGTTGTCACGCCCGGTGAGGTAGGGATAGAAGGCGGGTGTCTCGATCATGGCCCCGATGCGGAACATCCGGCGGCGGTCGCGCCATGACCAGGGCTGGCCGAGCACCTGGATGTCGCCCGCGTTGGGCCGGATAAGGCCGACCAGCATCCGCAGCGTCGTGGTCTTGCCCGACCCATTGGGGCCCAGGAAGCCATACACCTGGCCGCGCGGCACGTTGAGGTCCAGGCCATCGACCGCCAGCCGGCTGCCATAGCGCTTGGTCAGGCCGCGGGTCACGATGGCCATGTCCGGGGCGGCCGTAGGCGTCACGAGACTCACGCCGGCATCTCGCTCTCGGTGCGCCCTTCGACGGTGACGCCGTCCCACAGGCCCGCGTCCATGCGGTCGGTCCTGCGCGGCTGGGGTACGTCGTAACCCAGCACCCGGAGGTGGTCGCGGGCCCGTTCCGTGGCGATACGTCCCTGGGGGGTCCGGTCGAGGAAGCCGAGCTGCAGCAGGTACGGCTCGTAGACATCCTCGATGGTGTCCACTTCCTCCCCGATGACCGCTGCGATGGCGGCGGCACCAACTGGCCCCGAGCCGAACTTCTGGATGATGGCCGCCAGCAGCCGCCGGTCGGTCGTGTCCAGACCCAGGTCGTCGATGTCCAGGGCGGCCATGGCCGCACTCGCCTGGTCCGCCGTGATGCGACCGTCCCCCAGGACCTCGGCGTGGTCCCGCACCCGGCGCAGCAGGCGGTTGACGATGCGCGGCGTGCCGCGGCCCCGGCGGGCGATGGCCACGACCGCCTCCGGCTCGATGGGCACCCCCAGGATGCCTGCGGACCGACGCACGATCTCCGCCAGCTCAGCCTCACCGTAGTACTCCAGGCGATGGATGGCGCCGAAGCGATCCCGGAGCGGGGAGCTGATGCGGCCCGCCTTGGTGGTCGCGCCGATGACCGTGAACGGCTTGAGCGACAGGCGCAGGCTGCGGGCGCTGGGGCCCCGGCCGATCATCACGTCGATGGCGAAGTCCTCCATGGCCGGATAGAGGATCTCCTCCACGCTGTGGGACAGGCGGTGGATCTCATCGATGAACAGCACGTCGCGCTCATCGAGGTTGGTCAGGATCGCGGCCAGGTCTCCCGGCCGTTCGATGGCCGGACCGCTGGTGGTATGGATGCCCACACCCAACTCGCGGGCCATGATGTTGGCGAGCGTCGTCTTGCCCAGCCCCGGCGGTCCGTACAGCAGCACGTGGTCCGCGGCCTCGCCCCGCTGTCGAGCGGCAAGCAGCAGGATGGCGAGGTTGTCCTTGACCTGGTCCTGGCCGATGTACTCCGCGAGACTGTGTGGCCGAAGGCTGGTCTCGACCGATGCTTCGTCGGCGACCAGCTCATCCGGCGCCATCTGGCGCAGCTCTTCCATCGATCAGGAGTCTATCAGGTCCGGCGTCAAATCGAACGGATGTTCGGGTCTCGTCCGGACGTCCACCTCAGCCGTGACGGAGGGCGTTGAGGGCGGCCTTGACCCGGTCTTCCAGTGACGCCCCGGGGGGCAGTCCGCCCACTGCGATGCGCGCTGCTTCGCGGGACTCCCCGGGTGTGTAGCCGAGCGCCTGGAGCGCGCCGAGGACCTCTGACTCGGAGGAGCCGACACCCGGCGCGCCGCTCGAACCCAGTGCCCCACCGGCCGCGACCTTCTCCTTGAGTTCCAGCACGATGCGACCCGCCAGCCGCTTGCCGACCCCGCTGACGGCGGTCAGGACCGCCTCGTCGCCACCCACGATGGCCAGTTGCAGGTCCGTCACAGGCCGCGAGGAGATGATGGCCAGGCCGACCTTGGGACCCACGCCGGTGACGGTGATGAGCAGCTCGAAGAAGCCGAGTTCGTCGGCGCTTCGGAAGCCATACAGCGCCTGGAGGTCCTCGCGCACCAGGTGATGGATGTGCAGCTCGACCTGCTTGCCGAGCGCGAGCCCAGCGAGCGTGCCGGGACCACATGCCACGCGGTAGCCGACGCCCGCCACCTTGAGCACCACGGCATCGCTGCCGATGCTGGTCAGGGTGCCGTCCAGGGACGCGATCATGACCGACTCATGCGGCCGGCCGATAGCCGTGGGCCAGGCACACCGCCACCGCGAGTGCATCGGCGGCATCGTCCGGCTTGGGCAGCTCCGTCAGGCCCAGGATCGCCTGGACCATCCGTTGGACCTGCTCCTTGGGTGCCCTGCCGTAACCGGTGACGGCGATCTTGACCTCGTGTGGGCCGTACTCATACACCGGTAGCCCGTGTTGTGCCGCAGTCAACAGGACGACGCCTCTCGCCTGCCCCACGGCAAAGGCCGACTGGACATTCTTGTTGAAGAACAGGCGCTCGACGCCGACCGCATCCGGATGGTGCTCCTCGATGAGCTCCGTCAGTGCCTGGTGGATGAAGAGCAGGCGAACCGGCAGCTCCCGATCGGGCAGGGTCTGGATGCAACCGTGGTCGATCGCGGTGAGCCTGCTGCCCTGGCGCAGGACGATGCCGTAGCCGGTCATCGCGGTCCCCGGGTCGATGCCCAGGACGATCACGAGGCGGTCAGCGCCCCGACCCGACCAGCCGGCTCATGCCATGGCCTCGGCCAGGATCTCATCGCTGATCTCGAAGTTCGCGGTGACGCGTTGGACGTCGTCGTGATCTTCCAGCTTCTCCACCAGTCTCAGGTTCTGGCGGACATGCGCAGCATCGATCTCGACGGTCGACTTGGGCAGCATGGTCAGCTCCGCGGACTCGACCTTGATGCCCGCAGCCTCCAGGCCCTTGCGCACCAGCTCCAGGTCCGAGGGCTCCGTGGCGATCTCGATGGGGTCGGACTCGGTATCCACGTCCACCGCGCCGGCATCGATGGCCAGCAGTGCGATCTCGTCCGGGTCGACGCCCTCACGGACCACGCTGATGATGCCCCGCGGCTCGAACTGCCATGCGACGGCGCCGGAGCCGGCGAGGCTACCGCCAGCCTTCGTGAACACCGCCCGCACGTCCGCGGCGGTGCGGTTGCGGTTGTTGGTCGCGGTCTCGACGAGGAGCGCGACACCGCCGGGGCCGTAGCCCTCGTACACGATCTCCTCGTACTCGTCGGCCTTGTCCACGCCGCTGGCCTTGTCGATGGCGCGCTTGATGATGTCCGCGGGCATGTTCGCCGAGCGCGCCTTGTCCAGAGTCAGCCGCAGGCGGAAGTTGGCGTCCGGGTCAGGGCCGCCGGCACGCGCCGCGATACCGATCTCGCGCGCGATCTTGGTGAACACCGCGCCGCGCTTGGAGTCGTTGACGCCCTTCTGGCGCTTGATCTGGGACCACTTGGAATGTCCGGACATCGCGAGCGAGTCTATATGATGCAGCCATCGTCTCGATCTGGACCGGGGACACGGTCTGCCCGAGGACCGCTGCCCCGGTCGCAAGCCGGAGGACGCCGCGTGTCACACGACGAGCCAGCACGCCTGCGCAACGCGGTCCTGGCGGGCCACGCTGGGTCAGGCAAGACCACCCTGGCGGAGCACCTGCTGCACACCACGGGCGCCATCGCGCGCGCCGGTCGGGTGGATGACGGTACAGCGAGCCTGGACTGGGAACCCGAGGAACAGAAGCGGCGCCTGTCGCTGTCGCTCGCGGTGGCCACCTTCAGCCATGACGGACACCGCATCACCATCATCGACACGCCCGGCTACGCCGACTTCGTGGGCGAGGTCATCGAGGGCTTCAGCGCAGTCGACTCGGCGCTCATCACGATGGACGCGTCCGGCACTGAGTCGGGTGCCGACACGGCCATCGGGTTGGGTCGTTCCATGGGCCGACCTGCCCTGTTCGCCATCACGCGCTGTGACCGGGAGCACGCCGACCCAATGGCCGCCGTGGATGCCCTGCGGGCGGAGTTCGGCAACAAGATCGCGCCCCTGCAGGTGGCCATTGGCCGCGGTGAGTCGTTCCGGGGCACCGTGGATGTCGTCCATGGGCGCGCCTGGCTGCACGAGGCTGGCTCGCGGCGCCAGATACCGGTGCCGGACGACCTCGTGGCCGAGGTCGCGTTGCGGCGTGACCAGTTGCTGGAGGCGGCCGCCGAGGCCGACGACGATGTCCTGGACAAGTACCTCGAGGGCCGCGAGGTGACCGACGAGGAGCTCGAGGCGTGTCTCCACAAGGGGGTCCGGGAGAGCGTCCTGGCGCCGGTGCTGCTGACATCCGCCACGCGTGGCATCGGCATCGAGGAACTCCTGGACGCCATCGTGCGCTATCTCCCCTCCCCCGAGGAGGAGGGACCCATCAGGGCGCTCGATGGGGCGGGAGACACGGCGGAGGTCGCTGTCGAGCCCGACGGCCCCCTGGTCGCCCAGGTGTTCAAGACCATGGCCGACCCGTTCGTTGGCAAGCTGTCCTGCTTTCGGGTGTGGTCGGGCACGATCCGGTCGCACGATCATGTCTGGAACGCCGAGCGGGGCGAGGAGGAGCGGATCGGCCAGGTCCTCCGGCTCCACGGCAAGGAGCACGAGGCGGTGGGCGAGCTTCGGGCGGGCGACATCGGTGCCGTGGCCAAGCTCGCCCACACCAGCACCGGGGATACCCTCTCCACCCGCGAGCGGCCACTGCGGCTGGCGCGCATCGCGTTCCCGGAGCCCACCCTGCCGGTGGCCATCGAGCCATCGTCCAAGACCGATGTGGACAAGCTCAGCACCAGCCTCGGCAGGCTCATCGAGGAGGATCCCACACTGCGCGTCGAACGTCACGCCGAGACGGGCGAGGAGCTCCTGTGGGCACAGGGCGAGAACCAGGTCGCGGTCGCCACCGAGCGGCTGCAGCGCAAGTTCGGCACTGCGGTCGTGACGCGCACGCCCCGGGTCCCGTACCGGGAGACCATCAAGGGCCACGCCAGGGTGGAAGGGCGGCACAAGAAGCAGACCGGCGGACGCGGCCAGTTCGGCCACGTGTGGCTCGAGTTGGAGCCCAATCCTGGTGGCGGTGTCGCGTTCGCGGAGCGGATCGTTGGCGGCGTGGTACCCCGGCAGTTCTTCCCGGGTGTCGAGAAGGGCGTCCGGGACGTCGCCGAGAAGGGTCCCATCGCGGGCTATCCGGTCATCGACTTCACGGCGACCCTGTACGACGGCTCGTTCCATGCGGTGGATTCCGACGAGGTCTCGTTCCGGGTGGCTGGATCGATGGCGACGCGCCAGGGCATCGGGGAAGCGCAGCCGACGCTCCTGGAGCCGATCATGGAGGTCGAGGTGCGGGTGCCTGAGGCCTTCATGGGCGATGTCAATCGTGACCTCGCAACGCGCCGCGGCCACGTCCTGGGCATGGACGGTACCGACGGCATCCAGGCGGTCCGGGCGCACGTGCCGATGGCCGAGCTGTTCACCTACGCCACGGAGCTCCGTTCCATCACGGGCGGTCGGGGCACCTTCAGCCAGTCACTGGTGCATTACGCGGAGGTGCCGCCCCACGAGGCGCAGCGAGTCATCGCGGCGCATCGCGCCGAGTCGTCGGGGTCCGGTCACTGATGCCTGCGCGGCCGGGCATGGGCTGGTTTATCGGCTCGATCGGCGGTCGCGCGAAGGTCAGCTGACGACGG
>Ga0105048_10003863_pt1 | contig 24485 bp, 18 predicted proteins | sample MAT05_FD_78382 | JGI IMG/M metagenome (GOLD analysis project Ga0105048, IMG submission 78382) | Freshwater microbial communities from Lake Fryxell liftoff mats and glacier meltwater in Antarctica - MAT-05 | ecosystem: Environmental > Aquatic > Freshwater > Ice > Liftoff microbial mat | place... | reverse complement strand
TAAGTATGGGAAAGCTTGTTTCGTAATTTGAAGAACGGACAGACAGGTTGAAAGACTTGGGGCAACAAGGCAGAAAATTGCCGTCCGACCGCGTATGCACCACCATCAGATTGCGGTCACCACCGGTTGGTATGCCGTCGGCCATCAGAAATCCGCCCTGGTCGTCCCGTGCGATTTTGGGTTCAAATGCCTCCTGACCTGCAGGATTGTAAGCGCGTGCGCTGAGCAGATCGCCGCTGCTGTTGATGGTGGCGACTCCCAGTCCGGGCGACAAACCGCCGTTGTTTTCACCAAATGTAAACACAGCCCCCGGACCGTTGGGCGCCAGGTCGAACAGGTTGATGTTGTTGTTTGGAAGGCTATACATGTTGGACCAAACCACCGTACCGTTGGTGCGGATGCAATGCAGCCATACACCCCGGAATCCGGAGGTATCAACGGCTTGTCCACCCAGCAAAATCCGGTCGGTTTGTTGCATGGGAATGATGCGGGCAAACTGCGATTCGGGTCCGGCGAACTTCCTCGAATAGCTAAGTACCCAATCGATTTCCCCGTTTACCGAACATCGGTAAACCAAACCAAATACGCCAAGACCCCATTGAATGAAGGTTCCTGTACCATATAAAAAACCGGCGCTATCCTCCCACAAATCACGCGTTTGCACAAAGTCAATGGTGTTGTTGATGGTATGGAAGCGCGACCAGATGGTTTGGCCGATGGGATTGATTTTCACCCAAACCATGTCCTTTTTGGCCGTCCGGTACCCTGCCGCCAAAACATTGCCATCGGTAAGCAGCAAAAGGCTTGTAAACACGACATCGTCGTTCAACCTGCGGACCCACAGCACTTGTCCTGCTGCATCAAAACGCACCAAACCGGGTTGTTCTGCCCCCGTTGTACTGCCAAATGCAGCCAACAATCCACCGTCGGGCAACCGTAGAATATCGTTTGCCACAGCATTTCCTTCGTTGTTTTGCCATTGTTTTGCCCACAAAAGCGCCCCGGTTTCGTTCACCAAGGCCACGAAACACGTTTTTTCACCATCGGCAGACGATGTCACCCCGCCTCCCACGGCAATGTTGCCCGAAGGCATGGCGCGAATGGCTGCAACGGAAATATTTTGTCCGTCGATTGGGAATGCTTTTTGAAAAACAGGCTGGGAAAACAGAAAGGACGGTAGGAAAGTCAAAAGGGATAGGATGCGCATTTTAATTATTGACGATTGATGATTACATCAATTGTAATTCAAAATAACTTTAAACTTTAAACTTTAAACTCCGAACTTCTTTCAATTCCCGGTACGCCTCCAAAAGATGGCCTGCACTTTCGAAGTTGTCGAAGTTTTTTTCAAAACAATTACGGGCAAGTCGACCGGTTTGTTCGAGTGTTTTCTGGCGGTCGTAGCACCACTGAACGGCGTCAACGTAATCTTGCGGCTGGTCGGCCAACAATGCTTCGCAGCGGTTTTCAATGGTAATGCCTTCCATGCCTACCCTACTGGAAATCACCACTTTGCCAAGTGCCATACCTTCCAGAATTTTAGCGCGCATGCCGCTGCCCGATAGCAAAGGCACCACCATGGCCGAATGTTGGTTGATGAAGGCGCGGGCGCTTTCTACTTCGCCGTGCACCGTGACGCCTGGCAGGTTTTGGCGCAGGAGCCAGGAAGGTGTATTGCGGCCGGCGATGTGCAAGGTGAGTTTGGGAAAACGGGGTTGCAATAGCGGTGTCCACACGTTTTCGAGGAACCATTGCAGACCTTCGAGGTTGGGCATCCAGTCGAGCGAACCGATGAAAGAAAGGCTGAGCGGACGGCGGTAGCTGTCGTAATCGGGTTGGTAATCGCGGCTGTCGAGCCCGATGGGGCACACCACGGAGGGCTTATTCAGTCCGAGCAACTTGAACTGATCCACGTCGCGTTGCGTGATACCCACCATGAGGTCGTAGTTGTTCAGCGCCTGGATTTCGTACCGTTTGAGTTTGGGTGTGATGTGTTCGAGGTACCAACGTTTCAGCGGAGTGCTGTTAAGTGCCACACGTTCCCAAATTTCATGTTCCACATTGTGGGACCGCAGGACGATAATCGCGTTGCTGTGTTTTCGTATGAAGGGGATGTAGGGCGCGAGGTACAAGGTTTCGAGTTGTACGACATCAAATCGCTCACGCTGCAGTTGTTCGACCAGTTTGTTGGTAAATTGCTGGTCGATGAAACGTTCGATGTGGTAGGAGTTGTCGGTAAACAGGTTGACAAAAGCGCCGATGGGTTTGATGCGGTTGTCCACATCTACAGCTTGTACAGCGCGATAATGCTCCATGCCTTCGGGGAGATGATCGGTATCCACCCAATGTTTGTGGGTGTTCATGGCCAAAAGCGTGACCTCTGCGCCTTGTTCATTCAGGGCTTTGGCGAGGTAGCTGACCGCTATACTTTCCCCGTCTTTAACGGGAAAAGGGAATTTTTTACACAATTGGAGAATTTTCATGCTCTAATAGCAAGGTGGTTTCTCGGCGAAAAAAAGGATAATCAAACAATGGCTGCAAAGCTAAAGGGTTTTGTTCTTCCGCAAACGTGTTTTGGGATGAAGTTTAAATTACGTTAACTTTGTCGTTTCAATCATTGTTTACAAACACTTTCAGCAGTACATCCATGGTACTTAGCGCAAAAGATATTTACAAATCCTACGGACAACTGCCGATTCTGAAAGGTGTCAATTTAGAGGTTGAAAAAGGTGAAATCGTGAGCATTATCGGAAAATCGGGCGCTGGCAAAAGTACCTTGCTGCACATTTTAGGCACACTCGACAACAGCGATTCTGGAACCTTGACGATCCGCGACACGGCCGTAAGCAGTTTGCGGGGCCGTGAACTTTCAGCTTTCCGCAACAGACACATCGGTTTTGTGTTTCAGTTTCACCACCTGCTTCCCGAGTTTACTGCACTTGAAAACGTGTGTATCCCAGGTTTTATTCAACAACAACCTGAAAAAGAACTTAAAAAACGCGCTGCGGAACTGCTCGATTACCTGGGCTTGTCGGAAAGGTTGCAACACAAACCCGGTGAACTCAGTGGCGGCGAACAACAACGCGTGGCAGTAGCCAGGGCTCTTATCAATCGTCCCGAAATCCTTTTTGCCGACGAGCCTACCGGCAACCTCGACAGTGCGGCCTCGCGCGACATGCACAACCTGATAACCCGATTGCGCGATGAATTCGGACAAACCTTTGTAATTGTTACCCACAACCAGGAACTCGCCGGTTTGTCCGACAGGCGTCTGGAAATGCAGGACGGTTTACTCACAACAAGTGCCTGATTAAATTACTGAACGATGACGCGTTGGTATTTGCTGCCTGCTTTGTTGCTTTTTTTTCAATGCAGTGCAAACAAAAGACATACAACTGATTTTCAATCGGTTGTATTCAAAGACAAACCTAAAAACATTGTGTTGATCATCGGCGACGGCATGGCTACCGCACAGGTGACGGCTGGGTTGTACTGGAAAGGCAACGGCAAATCGGTTTTTGAACAATTCCGTGTCGTGGGTTTTCACAAAAGCCATTCCTGCAACGATCTGGTGACCGACTCGGCAGCAGGTGCCACCGCTTTTGCTTGTGGGGAAAAAACCAACAACGGGTCCATCGCAGTATTGCCGCCCGATAACCAGCCCTGCCCTACCATCCTCGAAATGCTCGACGCCCAGGGCTGGGCCACCGGCATGGTGGTCGCCTGCTCGGCTACCCATGCCACGCCGGCGTCGTTCATTGCCCACGAAGACATACGCGCATTTACCGAAAACATCGCGTTTGATTACCTTTCAACACCAATCGATTGCTTTATAGGCGGTGGTGAAGCGTATTTCAACCAACGACCCGATAAAATCAATCTTATCGACAGCTTAAAACAGCGCGGATACGTCGTGAAACGCGGCAACACTTTCAACCGACTGCCCCTCGACGGGTCGGCCCCTTTCATGCTTTTTACCGCCGAACGCGAGCCGCCCACCGCTTTAGCCAGCCGAAGTTACCTGCCTCCGGCAACAAAAGTAGCTTGTGAATTCCTCGATAAACGAAGCGATAAAGGATTTTTTCTCATGGTGGAAGGCAGCCAGATCGATTGGGCCGGACATGCCAACGACCGCAACTGGCTGCGCGCCGAAATGCTCGACTTCGACGATGTCGTACGCAATGCCCTGGAATTTGCCGCAAAAGACACCGAAACATTGGTCATTGTTACCGGCGATCACGAATGTGGGGGCCTGACGCTCGAAAAAAGCAAAGAAGAGGGACAATTCAATGCGCGTTTTGCTTACCGACTGCACACAGGCGCACTGGTTCCAGTATTCGCTTACGGCCCAAGAGCAGCACTTTTTAGTGGCATTTACGATAATACCGCTATTTATGGTAAAATGCTTGAAGCGCTGGGAGCAAGGCTTTAAGTGATTCAGCATTTTTGATGTAACTTTGCCGCAATCTGAAAAGTAACCTCAGACTCAAACCACACGGCCTTGACGCTCATAAAATCCATCTCCGGTTTCCGCGGAACCATCGGCGGAAAACCCGGTGAAAATCTTACTCCACAAGACATTGTTGAATCTACAGCCGCTTTTGGACAGTGGGTTCTGCAAACCTCCGGCATACCTAAAATAGTGGTCGGCCGCGACGGCCGCATCTCCGGCGAAATAGTTTCCAACCTCGTGGTCAATACCCTCCGATGCCTCGGCATCGATGTCGTCGACTTGGGTCTGAGCACCACGCCTACCGTGGAAATTGCCGTACCCATCGAACAAGCAGGCGGCGGCATCATCCTTACCGCCAGCCACAACCCCCGCGAGTGGAACGCGTTGAAATTGCTCAACCAACACGGCGAATTCATCAGCGGCGCCGACGGACAAGCGGTCCTGGCCATCGCAGCAGCAGGCGACATCAACTATGCCCCCGTAGACAAACTTGGCACCTACCGTCAGGACGATACCTACATCGCCAAACACATTGAAAAAATACTGGCGCTACCCCTTGTAGATGTGGAGGCCATCAAAGCCAAAAAATACAAAATTGTACTCGATCCGGTCAATTCCACCGGCGCTTTGGCCGTGCCTCCCTTGCTCGAAGCACTGGGTTGCCAGGTCATCATCATCAACGGCGAAATCAACGGACAATTTGCCCACAACCCCGAGCCCCTGCGCGAAAACCTGAACCAGCTTTCTACCGAAGTCCGCCAAAACAAAGCCTACATGGGCATTGCCGTCGATCCAGACGTAGATCGTTTGGTTTTGGTTTGTGAAGACGGCGACTTGTTTGGCGAAGAGTACACCCTGGTAGCCGTGGCCGATTACATTCTTTCGAACACCCCCGGAAACACGGTTTCCAACATGTCGAGCACCCGAGCCCTGGCCGACGTGACCCGCAAATACGGTGGAGAATACAACGCCTCGGCCGTGGGTGAAGTCTATGTGGTGGAAAAAATGAAAGCCACCGGCGCCGTGATCGGCGGCGAAGGAAACGGCGGCATCATTTACCCCGAATTGCACTACGGCCGCGACGCACTCGTCGGCATTGCGCTATTTTTGAGCCTGCTCGCACGTTTCGGCAAAACATTGAGCACCTTACGCAAAACCTACCCCGAATACCAAATGTCCAAAGGCAAAATACCCCAAAGCCAGGACATCAACCTCGACAAAGTTTTCGCCGGTTTGCGCGAAAAATACCGCAATGAAAAGATCAACACCGAAGATGGCTTAAAGATCGATTTCGAAAGCGGCTGGGTACACCTGCGCCCTTCAAACACCGAACCCATCATCCGCATTTATTCGGAAAGCAGTTCGTTGGTCATCGCCGAAAACCTGGCGAAAAAAATCATGCAGGACATCCACGACATGCGCTGAGTTTGTCCCACAAAGGGCCCTTCTACTAACCTTTTTGCACCATTTTACCATGCATAGAGTTTATTTCGACAACGCCGCAACAACCTCCATCTCCGAAGAAGTCATCAACGCCATGATACCCGTCCTGCGCGAACACTACGGCAACCCCTCGAGCATCCATGCCGAGGGGCGCAACGTACGCGCATTGTTGGAAACTGCCCGCAAAACAGTAGCCAGGGCCATAGGTGCGGGTACGGCCGACATCTTTTTTACCTCTGGCGGCACTGAGAGCAACAATACAGCCATCAAATGCGCTGTGCGCGATCTGGGCGTGGAACGTATCATCAGCAGTCCGACCGAGCACCACTGCGGCTTACACACCATCGAAGCCATAGAACATTTTCAGGGCATAGAAGTGGTATGGCTGCCCGTAGACGAACTCGGCCGCGTGAACATGGAATGCCTGGAACTCAAGTTGCAGGAAAGCCAGGGTAAAAAGACACTCGTATCGCTGATGCACGCCAACAACGAAATCGGCACCATGATTGATCTGGCGTTTGTTTCAGGTTTGTGCAAACAATACGGAGCGTTGTTGCAAACCGATACGGTACAAACCATCGGCCACTTCCCCATCAATGTGCAGGAAACACAGGTTGATTTTCTGTCCGGTGCCGCACACAAATTCCATGGTCCGAAAGGTGTGGGTTTCCTATACATCAACCCCGATTCGTCCATCAAACCTTTCATCGACGGCGGCGCACAGGAACGCAACATGCGTGGCGGAACCGAAAATGTTTACGGCATTGTTGGACTTGCCAAAGCACTTGAACTCGCTTGTGGTGACATGGAACAACGCGATGCACACATCCGCGACATCCGCGATTACATGATGCTACGCCTGATGCAAAACTTCGGCGACATCCAGTTCAACGGCGACCTCCATGGACGGTGCCTAAGCACAGTGCTAAGCGTTTCGTTCCCGCCGTCGCCCAAAAATGAGATGCTTCTGCTCAGCCTCGACATCAATGGCATCAGCGCTTCGGGTGGCAGCGCCTGCTCCAGCGGCGCCGAAAAAGGCAGCCATGTGCTAAGCGCCATCGGCGCCGATCCCGACCGCAAAAGCATCCGTTTTTCGTTTTCACACTACAATACGCGCGAGCAAGTGGATTTTGTGGTTCAGAAATTAAAAACGATTTTGCCGGTTAGAGAAAAAGCAGGCGTAGCATAAATGCACTTTCCAGCCAAAACCAACTCCGTTTTTTCAAACAACTCCGATAGAATGAAATTTATAGTTGCTTTACCCTTTTTCCTGCTTTTCACAGCAATCGCTTGTAGAGAACAAAATTCCAAAACAAACATCGCACCGCTGCACAGCGTAGTGGTAAGCAAATCGGTGAAGGAATGTATGCGCGATTCCATTTGTTATAGGATCAGTTTGAATTACCCCGATTTTACTGGCGGACCAAACCAGGCAGCAACGGCAGCCATCAACGATTCGTTGCGTGTGGGCGTGTATTCCATTCTTGAAGTCGACAACACACTCCCCATAGAAGTTGCCGTCGACCGCGCACGTGCACACATGCGCAACATCCTGGCAGCAGATATGGACATGATGCCCGACGTTACCGACCGCGAATACTACAATGAAGTTGACGGACAATTGCTTTGGCAAAATGGACAATACGTGTCGGTTGAAATGAATGCTTCCGGTTACACGGGTGGCGCTCATGGCTATTACGGCACGGCTATTACCACCTATGATTTGAACACCGGAAAAAGCCTGCTTCTCAACCAGCTTTTCACCGATCAGGAAGCACTTCGCGCCATGCTGGAAGTGGCCTTTGTGGAAACTAAAAAAGAAATGGCACCCGACGCAACCTTAAAAGACCTGCTGTTGGAGCCCGAAAATCCATTGGCATTGCCCACCAACTTCTGCATCCTGCCCGAAGGCGTGCGTTTCATGTACAACCCTTACGAAGTAGCGCCTTATGCAGTAGGGCAAACAGACATTCTGCTCAGCTGGAAACAACTCGAAAAGATTGTTAAGTTTAAAGTTTAAAGTTTAAAGTTTAAAGTTTAAAGTTTGGAGTTTAAAGTTTGAACATGCATAAAATAATCTTGGCGCGTTTAGTTTTCATTTTTGGCGCATGAAATACCTTTTAGTACTTTTCCTTGCAACAATGGTCATGCAGGCAACGGCCCAGAAGTCGCTGGTGCTTGAGCGTACCAACAGTGCCAAAACCGTCAAGATGTACATTGGCGATGTGATTGAATACCGCATGAAGGGCGAGGAAAATTACTGGTACACCAGCACCATCAACGACATCCTGCCCGAGAGCAATATGGTTTTGCTCGACAAGTTCCCGGTAAAAATCGACAGCATCGCGGCGTTGCGCAGGCGCAGGAAGCCTTTCGCCCGACTGGTAGGCGGCTCCCTTGTTACTTTCGGAGCTACCCTCGCATTAGCCACCACCATCGGCGCCCTTTACGGCGATCGAAGTCTGCAATACGGCGCCCTCTACGGCGCCTCCGTGGCTTCCGCCGGCGTAGGCATGCTGGCTTTTACCAGAAAAAAATTGCCGATGGGCAAAAAATACCGCCTCCGAATCATCGAGATAAGGTTTCCACCGGCAGGGTAGTTTGGAGTTTAAAGTTTAAAGTTTAAAGTTTAAAGTTTAAGAGTTTAAAGTTTAAAGTTTAAAGTTTAAAGTTTAAAGTTTAAAGTTTAAAGCATGGACATGACCAAAAAAAATTGATAAGGGTCCAAAAGCGTAGCTTTTAGAGTGACTTTAAACTCTTAAACTCTTAAACTTTAAACTTTAAACTTTTTCTCCTCCATTGCCACTTCATAAACGGCTTTGGCCACTCGGCGGGCTACTTTCAGATCGAGGGAAGTGGGGATGATGTGGTCGCGGCGTGGTTTTTCCACACAGGAAGCGATGGCGAGTGCGGCGGCCAATTTCATTGGGAGGGTAATGCGGGTAACACGGGCGTCGAGGGCGCCGCGGAAGATACCAGGAAAGCCGAGCACGTTATTCACTTGGTTGGGCATGTCGCTGCGCCCGGTACCAACGATGGCTGCGCCACCTTTGTGTGCTTCTTCGGGCATGATTTCGGGCGTTGGATTGGCCAGGGCGAACACGATCGAGTCTTTGGCCATGAGGCGGATGTCGTCGGAAGTAAGCAGGTTGGCTACACTCACGCCTACAAACACATCGGCGCCAACAAGGGCATCGCGAATGCCTCCCCGGACATCGTGGTTGTTGGTAAAGGTCAATGCTTCGAGCTTTGATGCATTAAGGTCGGAGCGGCCTTTGGAAATGATGCCTTTGGAATCGCAAACAACAACGTTGGCCACCCTTATCGCGGGATTTTCAACACCAAATCCTTTAAGCAGTTTGGCTATGGCAACACCTGCTGCGCCGGCACCGTTCACCACGACCTTGAGCTTATTGATGTCTTTTTTCAAACATTTGGCTGCATTGATCAGTGCTGCAAGCACCACGATGGCCGTGCCGTGCTGGTCGTCATGAAATACCGGAATACCGAGATCCTGCAAACGTTCCTCCACTTCAAAACTGCGGGGAGCGGAGATGTCCTCAAGATTGATGCCGCCGAAAACAGGTGCGATGCGCCGAACGGTTTCAACGATTTCGTCGACATTGGTGGTGTCCAGACAAATGGGAAAGGCGTCGATGCCGGCGAATTTTTTGAACAACATGGCTTTACCTTCCATCACTGGAATGGCTGCCAGCGGACCGATGTTGCCGAGGCCCAAAACAGCAGTGCCATCGGTGACTACAGCTACCGTATTTCCTTTGATGGTGTATTCGTATGCTGCTTCCGGGTCGGCCGCTATGGCGCGGCAAGGTTCTGCAACGCCGGGTGAATAAACGGTGGCAAGGTCATCCTTGGAGCGCACCGGCATTTTAGCTACAACAGCAATCTTACCCTTGAATCTCCTGTGGAGTTCGAGGGACGCTTTGAAATAATCCATAATTGGTTAAGGCTGTATTGTTACTCCCGGAAGCGTAGTAGAACTACTTAACGGGCTGGCAAAGGTAACCTATTCGGCCGGAACAAAACGTATCGAAAGTGAGTTCACACAGTGACGTACGTTCTTGGAAGTCTGCCTTTCACCTTCAAAGACGTGGCCCAGATGCCCGCCGCAATTGGCACACACTATCTCTACGCGCCGCATACCCAAAGTAGTGTCGGTGTTGCGTATCACAGCCCCTGGTATTTCATCATCGAAGGACGGCCAGCCGCACCCGCTGTCGAACTTATCCGACGATCGGTACAAAGGCGTGTTGCAACGCCTGCAGATGAAGGTGCCCGCAGCTTTGTGGTTGTTGTATTCGCCTGTAAAAGCACGCTCTGTGCCTTTGTTGGCAATCACTTGTTCTTCTTCAGGGGTGAGTTTGTTCCAGGTTTCCATAGCAGTTAGCCGTTAGTGGTTGGTAGTTAGCCGTTAGACAACTACTAACAAAGCTTGGGTGGTTTGGGTTGCGAATGAAGGTACAAACAGGATATGGGACAAAAAACATCATTTTAAGGTACAATCAAGTAAAATCGGTCAAATCTGTGTTCGAAGATCTGTGCCATGCGTGTACCCATACGCCATCATTTCACGAACTGGTCATCCGTAAGCGCTTCGAGAAAAGCTTTGAGGTCCGATTTTTCGTTGGCTGTAAGTCCCAATGGCTTTTGCAACAACGTATCGCGGCCGATGGCATCGGGTATAAACTTGTTGGGCGTATCGTAATATTCGATCACTTCCTCCAGGGTTGTGAACATGCCATTGTGTAAAAAAGGCGCAGTGACGGCCACATTACGCAAGCCAGGGACTTTGAATTTCCCGAGGTCGACGCTGTCTTTGGTCACGTTGAACCGCCCGAGGTCGTTGAATTCCTTGCCGTTGTAAACACCGATGTTTCTGAATTCATCGGCGGTAAAATCGGGAGAAAAGTGGCAGTCGAAACATTTGCCTTTGTTCATAAAAATTTCTCGTCCACGCACGGCTGCCGCACCCATCGCCGAGTCATCGCCGCCCATGTATCGATCGAAAGGGCTTTCGTCTGTTTCAAGGCTGCGCACAAAAGCTGCCAAAGCATCGGCTAGCGCATCCATATCTATTTCACGGTTGTACAAATTGCGGAAAGCGCCGGCATACTGTGGGTGGCGTTTGAGGCGCATGGCCACGAGTTCAGGCGTGGCACGCATCTCCAACGTATCAAAAATAGGCATCAAAACCTGTTGTTCGAGGGTTGCAGCACGGCCGTCGAAAAAGAAATGTGCACGGGCGGACATGTTGGTAATGGCCTGTGCGTTGCGTTTACCAAGCCTACCACCTACGCCGCGACTCAACGTTGTGGTGTCGGAAAAAGCGAATTGAGGAATGTGGCAACCAGCGCAACTCAACGTACTGTCGAGCGACAAAATGGGGTCAAAAAACAATTGTTCGCCCAATTGCTCGGGCGTATCGGGTTTTAAATCGCTGAAAGACGACAATGCGCCAAACAGGACCAACAAACCGATGATGAATACATTGCGCACCTCTCAGATGATTTTGATGCAAAAATACAAAACGCCAGACGAAACTACATGGTTGCATCCGGCGCTTTGCATATCGTTTGCAAATGTTTAGTTCAGCGACTTTTTGGCAAGGTAAAAATCCACCATTTCAAGGTTGCTGGAAAGACGCTCCTGAAGTTCATCCACTGTTTTTGGCGGTGGGATAATCACTTTTTCACCTGGTTTCCAGTCAAGTGGCATGGCACATTTGTTGGCATCGACTGTTTGCAGAGCTACCAACACACGTTTGATCTCTTCCATGTTGCGACCCACATTGAGCGGGTAGTACATGATGAGGCGAATTTTTTTCGACGGGTCGATGAAAAAGACGGCACGTACGGCGGCTGTTTCACTTTCACCGGGCTGCAGCATGCCGTACAGTTTGGAAACGCTCATGTCAATGTCGGCCACGATGGGAAAATCGAACAAAACGCCCGTCTTTTCACGTACGTTATTCACCCATGCAATGTGAGCGTGAATGCTGTCGATGCTAAGCCCGATGCGCAGCGTGTTGTGATCCTCGAAAAATGCTTTTTCTTTGGCAAAACCGGTCATTTCCGTGGTACAAACAGGGGTAAAATCGGCTGGGTGAGAGAAAAATACGGCCCATTTTCCCTGGATGTAATCGTGGAATTTGATTTTCCCGGTGGTGGTCATGCTTTCGAAATTGGGGGCCATGTCGCCGATGCGCGGCATGGAGGCTATGGCTTGTATAATTTCCATATTTTTTAGTTTACTGTTTAAATTTGATGGTACAAAGCTACACCGTATTCATACCCCATCAATGGTGTTTTTTACCTATTCTATGGTATTTACCTTTAAATCCTTCTTTTTTTTTCAAAAAAGTCTACCTTTATATCCTCTTCCCACCAAACGGTTACCGACATGAAAAAAGGACTTTTTACCCTGCTTTTTTCCCTAATCTTCCTTGTTGCTCAAGCTACTCCTGCACCCGACTTCACCGTAACAACTACCGACGGTGTGCAACGTCAGCTCTACAGCGACTATGTAAACCAGAACAAAGTACTGGTTTTTGAAATCTTTTTCACCTCCTGTCCACCCTGCAACACCCACGCGCCCCACTGGCAAACGCTGTATCAAAACATGCAGGCTGCCTATCCGGGACAAGTGGAGTTCATGATCCTCAGCACCCTTCAGGGCGATTTGAACTCCGTAGTAGCCAACTACCGCACCTCCAGAGGGCTGACCATGCCCGGCGCGGGGTCCAATGGCGGCAGCATAACAGCTTTGCAACCGTACATCAGCGGTCAGTTCGGACCTTTTTACGGCACACCAACCTTTGTGGTGATCGAACCAGGTACCGGTGAGGTACACTTCGACATTCGGGGCAACTCGCCTCAAAATACGATGGATTTGCTGGCGCAAAAAATCGCCCAGGTTTTGCCCTCACCTCCCCCAACCATTCAAACCTGCAGCATCGTTTCGCCTTTCGGCAACGGTGTATCTGATGTAACGGTCACGGTGGAAGGTCCAGGATTTTTCAAATCCTTCCTGAACAACAACGATGGAACGTACACCGTGTCGAACATGCCGAACCTGCCAGACAACTACACCATTACTCCTTACAAAGAAACCAGCATCCTCGACGGCATGTCGACGTTTGATCTGGTGCGCATCATGCAGCACATCCTGGGCATCGATCCATTCACCGAACCTTGGCAATTCATCGCTGCCGACCTCAACTGCTCGGGCACCGTCACCACCTTCGACATCGCCGTGGGCCGAAAATTCATCCTTGGCATCTACGACCAATACCTTGATTGTCCCGGAACCTGGTATTTCGAATCTACTTCTGCCAGCGCTCCAACCAACGGCTCCTGCCTCAATTTCCTCGGCATCAAACGCGGCGAGCTTACTTCGCAATACCTGCAAGGCGCAGCCGACGACAGAAGTATGCGCATGTGGGCTGAAAATCGACGTGTAAAACGCGGTGAAACCCTGCGCTTGCAACTCCACAACCAGGAAGCCATGCGCATCATGGGCCTGCAACTCGGCTTGGGCTACGATGCCGGACGGGTGCGCATCACCGACGTATGTTCCGACAAACTTGCCGGTTTTGGCGAAGACGACTTCAACCTGCGCCAGGAAGGCTACCTGCCTGTGAGCTGGATCAACGAACGTCCGGTGGAAGTGGCTGAAGGCGATTTGCTGATGACCGTTGCACTGGAAATTCTGGAAGACGGTCTTCTGTCCGACATGATTTACACCGATCGCCCGTTGGCTTCGGAAGCTTATACAGAAAGTGGCCGCGTGATTGAGCTTGGTTTGGACTGGCGCGAAGCCGGTAATACAACCTCGGATGCTGCCCCCACTCACATCATTTCGCCCAATCCCAACAGGGGTTCCTTTACCCTGGGATACCATTCCCGCGTGGATGAAAGAATCAACATCGAACTGGTGAATGCGCAAGGAAGGGTTGTTTTGAGCGAGGTGCATGCTGTACAACAAGGTATGAACCGCATTCAGCTTGAAGCGGCGGCCAACACCGAAGGCATCTACTTTCTCCGTGCAAATGGTGAGACAATTGGCAGGGTCCTTGTTTATTAGCACTCTCTCCCACATTTACTTCAAAGTTTATTGATTTATACGAAGAATCATCTCAAAAGAAATGGGATGATTCTTCTTTTTTAATCTACTTTGTAGGGAAACTAAAAAGGTGTTTTTATTGGTAGGTAAGGATCAGTCGTATTAGTTTTGCGATATTTTAAAAAAAATATTTTGGCTTTATCGGAATGGCGAAGCTGTGAACGGTACGTTTCAGCGTTTGAATGAAGGGTCTTTTTGTGTGAACGAAAAATGCAATGTTTATTTGATAATTTACATAAAAATAATGTTTGTAAACTTGACGACAAGTATTTATATTTGTTAAGTATTACAAAACAGCGCTGTTAGAGTAGTAAGTAAATCAAGTTTTTTTTCACGCATTAATCATTACAACAATGAACCGATCTTTCAAGCTCCCAACGGGGCTCTCAACCTCATTTACCGATTACATTACATTACATTAAACAAATAAATAAATTAATACGTTTCCGTGTTCCTTTTTTAATACTAACTTTAACGGCAATGTTTTTGCCCAAAGCGGATGCCCAACCGATCACTTCCGACAACCTAAACTGCTCGGTTCCAATCACCTACTCTAAAGGATCTGGCACGACGCTGTGTGATACTTACGGAGAAAGAGAATCTGATTTTATAATTGGCAACACAGGCCTGGCTCAGTATGAAAATGCTCAGGCTTTGATTGATGATCAATTGACCAATACATTCAACAACATTACCATTCGCCTTTCGGGTGGCTTTATTGTAGATGCGCCAATTTATTTCTACAATTGCAACATTATTTGTGATGCCAACTCTTGGATTGATGTTGTGAATACCAATGGTCCAAGCGATGGCCTGTATTACAACAACACCAGGTTCTTCTCCTGCACGAAGATGTGGGACGGAATTTACATTTTCGGTAACCCTACGATTTCTTTTGTTAACAACTGCGAGATAGAAGATGCGGGTTATGCTTTAAATTTCAACAACGCGACCACACCCAACACTAAGCTCAATGATGTTCGTTTTAATCGAAATTACATTGGGATTATGGCCGAAAAACCGGTGAATCAAGGGTTATGGTCGTTTAATCTTACGGATATGGCTCGTGTCACGTTTGAATGTACAAGTGACTTGAGCGATGAGGAACTTACATATGTTCCCAACAATATAAACATAAGCCATGCTGGCATTCAATTGTACAGGGTCTTCATGACCTTGGGTGTTAGTACCCAAACAATTAGTGCGGTATTTGATGGCATTTCAGTCGGTTTGCGCGCCCGACGCTCTACCGTACGATTAAGGGGTGGCTGTAACTTCAGAGATATGTTACAAACAGGACCCAACAATACGATTCAAACCAGCCGTGGATGGGGTATAGTTGCTTATGAATTCTGTAGTATAGATGCTGGATTGGGTTATCCCTGCCGGTTGGTGAACAATCGGATAGGAGGAATATATACCGAGCACACAAATCTTACAGTGAGCAACAGCCAATTTGTGAATAATTTCAGAGGTGTGTATTCCATCAACAATACAACGGCGCAAAAAGTGTGGCTTTTGAACAACAGCGTGGTGATGGGATCGGGTAGTGTAAATGCTTTTTTTGTTGATCGCAGCAATGCACCCACCAATGCATTTAGGGTCATTGTTCGGGGAAATGTTATAACCCGAACCGCTGAAACAGTGTATCCCTGGGACCTTGCTCCGGGCGAACCTTTACCCGATTTGCCAGCTTTCAGGTTGCGGTGCAGACACGCAGGTGTAAAAGATAAAGTTAACGTAATTTTAAACCGCTTTACGGACAATGGCGCCCAAAGTGAAGGATACGAAGGTGGAGAATTTGGATTTGATTTTATACCGGGAAGTGTGAATGGAACTGCCTATGGCAACAACATTTGGTTTTTTGACAATTTTGTCAGGTACAATCAAAGCGATGTGAATGGCTTTTTACGTAAATCTGGAATGAGATTATTCAATCTGGGTGGGTCTAATGGAATACAGGTGTTGGATAATTACTTTGACGGTACGGCTACGAACCCGACAGATTTAAGTGGAATAACCGTGGTCGAAACTGAAAACGGATTGTTTTGCAGCAATACGGTGGACAATTTAACTCTTGGTATGGATTTTCACGGTACAAACGATGGCACCCAGTTAAAAACAAACACCTTTAAACTTTGCAACTTCGCTGGCCTTTCCATCCAAGGTGGAGGTTTGGGACCGCAAATAAGGTACGGTAACATGTGGGACATTGCTTATGAAACCTATACTCAAGGGGTTGCCGCAGGGGTTTTGCCGCCTGAATTTGCCATTTTCACACCTGTAGAAACTGAGTCAACTGATCCTGTTATTAAACCAACCAATACGGTACCCGCAGAATGGTTCAAACCAATACCTGGGTATACGGATCATGTTTGCGGAGATGTTGTGATAGAAACCAATTTGACAGGCATTGATTCAGCTTTGATTCAAGGCAAACTGGATACTTTTTATACCGAGCCTGAACTTTGGTCCTTGCAACTCCGCCTTATGGATAAACTTAAGGCTATTCCTGCCATTTTGGATTTCAACAGTATGGCCGATACGTTTTACCAGACTCAAAATTTGCAGCCAACCGGCCGCTTCGCCGCATTTAATCGCATGGTGGCTTTGGCAGACGAAGGCAACAGTGTTGACTTTAACAATCTGTTGTCGGCACAAAACCTTATCGATTCGCTGAGCATTTTAATAGACGAGGCTGACAGCACCATCATGACTGGAACTCTGTCCTCAGGCGATCTGGCTACGCTTCTTGCAAGTCGTAGTGGATGGACAACTCAAGTTGCCGTTTCTCAAACAGCGGTTGATTCCTCATCTTCTGTTATTCTCCAAAACAGACATTTGCGCTACGCAACAGCACTGTCGTTAAACGATTCCATTACAACTTCAACAGTATACCAATCCAATGTTAAAGTCATGAATGGCGTCATTCTTCGGACAATAATGTCCGACAGCATATCAACAAGCGATAGCGCTTTGGTCGTCGGCATCGCTGCACAAAACAGGGAAACAGGAGGCGACGCTGTACTTACCGCACAACTCTGGTTTCCGTACAATTGCAGCAATGAATTGGAGATAGAACCTCGTAGTTGGGTGGCACCGAAGAAAAATGATTCAACCAATACAAGCCTTGTCATTTTTCCTGTACCTGCAACCGACCAAATTACCGTACGCTATGATGGAAACCTTCAAGGGGCATTGTGCAACATGATGGATGTATCTGGTAAAACCCTACGTCAGGAAATATGGACTACGGATGCTGAATCGTTTACTTTCGACATCGCCGGATTGCCTAATGGATTGTATTTTTTGTCTGTAAACATGCCTGATGGAAGTTTACTTTCCAAACCATTCCAAATCCAACGTTAAACCATATTGTCTTACTTCACCTGGTTGGGACTAAATCCCAACCAGGCACTTGGTTATTATGAAAATGAAAAAATTCTTTTTTTTACTTGGACTGATGTTCTTCAGTTGTTCCATTTTATTATCTCAAGATGACAGAAGGGATTTTACTTGGATACTAGGATACCCACCAAACTTACCTGCTCAGGGGTTTGGAGGAACAAAAATCGATTTTGAATCAGGCTTGCCTGATATAAGCTATTTTAATATTAGCTACCCTTTTAGTGGTTACTCTCTAATTTCGAATACCTATGGCGAGCTTCTTTTTTACAGCAACGGATGTCACGTCCTCAATGCCAACCACCAAATAATGGAAGATGGTACACCCATTAATCCAGGCTATTTCTTCAATAGTTATTGTTTAAATGGCTCCACGGCTTACCCATCATGGCAGGGTATTATTGCTTTGCCCTTTCCCTCTTCGTTAGATACTTATGCTCTTCTGCATTTGCGAAGTATTTACCCCGATGGTGCACTTCCTCTATCCGAGTTAATGATGACCACCATTGATATGACGGCAAATAACGGGCTTGGCCGTGTCGTATCCAAAAACCAACTCGTCGGTGATGATACCTACAGTTTTTATCTGACTGCAGTTAGGCATGGGAATGGGAGAGATTGGTGGATCGTACCAACTGAAGATGATGGTTTGAATTACAATGCTTACCACTTCTCACCGGAAGGCATCGGCGAAAAAGTGAGTACCCCCAATTCAGATCCAAACCCTGGCTACACCGCAGGACAAATTGCATTTTCACCCGACGGATCTTGGTTTGCCGATTGTATCGGGGAAAACCAAATCCGACTATCACGTTTCGACCGCTGTTCTGGCATATTTTACAACCACCAGAAATACGTTTTCCCCGATGACACGGTAACCGCCATGGGTGTGGCATTTTCACCATCTTCCAACAGAATGTATGTAAGCGCCCAAACACGCATTTACCAATTCGACCTTGAAGCTGACGATGTATGGGCAAGCCGACAAACCGTAGCCATATACGACGGTTTTGAATTTCCTCCCGGCTTTGCTTCCACCTTTTTTCAAGCCATGCTGGCGCCCGATAACAAAATTTACCTCACGGCAACCAATGGTACCAAATTTTTACACATCATTCATGCACCAGATAGCTTGGGACAAGCTTGTATGGTACAACAACACGGGTTGGAATTGGCAACCTTCCATGCCTTCATGGTCCCCAATTTCCCGTATTTCCGCTTGTACGACCTGCAAGGCAGCTCCTGCGACACCCTGGGCATTAATGGGCCCGTGAATGCAGGAGAGGTCGCCAAACCCCGAGAAAGCCTCGAGTTGTTTCCGGTTCCGGCCTACGACCAAATCAACCTGCGCTTCAGTGGCAATTTGCAGGGTGCATTGTGTACCATCGTGGATTTTACGGGAAAAACCGTTCGTACCGAAACTTGCACCGGCGCTTCGGAAGTGATGACGTACAACCTCGCCGGTTTGCCTGCAGGCATGTATGTAATGGTTATTTACACGCCCGATGGCAGGACAGCTTCTAAAAAATTTCAAATCCTGCGATGAATCGGTCTTTGGTCAACCGACTAACCGACCAACCGACTAACCGACTAACCGACTAACGTAGTATCTTTGCGGCGCATGACGGCCCTCGCGCAAATCCTATTTTGGCTGAGCATTTTAGCTCTGCTGCACTCATACGCCATCTACCCCTGGTTCATGCGGGTTTTGGCGCGCGGAAAAAAGTCGCACACACCTGTTTTTGGCCGTTCCGACGAAGATTTGCCCCGAATTTCGGTGCTTATGTCGGTGTACAACGAAGAGCAGGTGCTTGAAGCCAAATTGGCCTGCTTGTTACAACTTGATTTTCCTCCTGAAAAATTGTTTTTTTATTTTGGCTCCGACGGTTCTTCCGACGGCAGCAACGCCATTTTAGCTGCATCCGGTCTGAACAACCTCCGTTTTTTCCCTTTTGCGGAACGCAGGGGCAAACCACCGGTAATCAACGATTTGGCTGCGGAAGCCCTGCGAGAAGGCGGTTTGCAAAACCATGTTTTTTTGCTGACCGATGCCAATGTGCTGCTGCACAAAGACGTCCCTTTCCACCTGGTTAAACATTTCCGCGACGAGCGTGTAGGTGCCGTGGATGCGCACATGCGCAGCACAGGATTGCGTGAAGAAGGCATCAGCCGCAGCGAGGACCGCTACCTGAGTGGTGAAGTGATGCTCAAACACCATGAAAGTCTTGCCTGGGGCACCATGATGGGCCCCTTCGGCGGTTGCTACACCCTGCGCGCCGATTTGTTCGAGCCCGTACCGCCACATTCGCTGGTCGACGATTTCTGGTTGGTTTTCCGTGTTTTGGAAAAAGGTTTCCGGGCCATCAACGACCTTGATGCGGTGTGTTACGAAGGTGCAACCCACCGTGTGAACGATGAATTCAGGCGGAAAAAACGCATTGCCGCCGGGAGTTTTCAAAACCTTTCCCGTTTCCGTCGCTGGGTTTTACCGCCTTTTACCAAACTTGGATTTGCTTTTTTTTCACATAAAGTTTTGCGCTGGTTCGGCGGCTTTTTGCTGCTGTTGGCCTGGCTTTGTGCCGGATATTTAGCCTTTTCGAACCAATTGTACCTGCTGTTGTTTTGCGGCATGTCGCTTGTGCTGCTGGGCATCCCGTTGCTGGATGCGCTGACGCAAAAAATGGGCAAACCAAACACCATGCTGCGCAACATCGCTTATTTTGTAGCCATGAATGCCGCACTTATGGCTGGCTTTTTCAAATGGCAAAGTGGCATAAAAGAAAATACCTGGCAAAGAACAACCCGTTATTAACCCACGCATCTGAGTGAACATGGAACTAACAGAGATCAAACTTAACACCATTGAAGAAGCCCTCATGGACATCAAAGAGGGCAAAGTGATCATTGTCGTAGACGATGAAAACCGTGAAAATGAAGGCGATTTTGTGTGTGCCGCCGAAATGGTAACGCCGGAAATCATCAATTTTATGGCCCAACACGGTCGTGGACTCATTTGTACGCCAATAGATGAAAAACGCGCCGATGAGCTCGACCTGCCCCTAATGGTCAGTTCCAATACAGCCTTGCACGAAACCGCTTTCACCGTTTCCATCGACCTGATCGGACAGGGATGCTCCACCGGAATCAGTGCATACGACCGCTCAACAGGCATCAGGCACCTCACCAATCCGGCGGCAAAACCCAGCGATTTTGCTCGGCCGGGGCATATTTTTCCGCTCAAAGCCAAGGCAGGCGGCGTTTTGCGGCGCACAGGCCACACCGAAGCTACCGTCGATCTGGCGCGGATGGCCGGCATGTATCCTGCCGGCGTTTTGGTGGAAATCCTTAACCCGGACGGTACGATGGCACGTTTGCCCCAACTCATCGAGGTGGCCAGGCAATTTGACCTTAAAATCATTTCCATAGACGACCTGGTAGCTTACCGCATGCGCAACGAAAGGCTAATCCGAAGGGAATTGGAACTGACCATGCAAACCGTTTTTGGCGAATTTGAGGCCATCACTTATGTGGACAATACCAGCGGCGACACCCACCTCGTTTTGAAAAAAGGCGAATGGAAGGAAGACGAACCTGTGATGGTACGTGTACATTCCTCCACCGAAACCGGCGGCATCCTGGGCATCCTTTTGGACGATTATGGCACCAAGATCAACAATGCCCTCAAACGAATTCAAAGCGAAGGATGCGGCGCATTTGTATACCTCAGACAGAACGACAAAAGCGGCATACTCAACAAATTGCAGATGTACAAACAGTTTTCAGACGACGGCGAGTTGGACAAGTTCAAACTGCATTCGCCGATGGACAACAAAGACTTCGGTGTGGGCGCACAAATTCTGCGCGACCTGAACATCACCAAAATCCGATTGCTTACCTCCCACCCACGTCCACGCACCGGACTGATCGGCTACGGGCTTGAAGTGGTGGAGAACATTCCTTTGGCCTGATCTTTATCTGGATATTAGGAAATACAGGGTTGGATGACATGATTTTCAAGGATTTACGGCGGGCCAATTTGGCCAAACACTTTGTATCTTTGCATTCTTTTTTATGGAAAACAAGCCCATCGTAACACCGTACAACGACGCCGACGGCAAAAAAGCCCAGGTTGAACGTATGTTCGACAAAATTGCGCCGAAATACGATCTGCTCAACCGTGCTTTGTCGCTTGGCATCGATGTGTCGTGGCGCAAACATGCCATCGGCTACCTCAAGGACGAAAAGCCGATGGAAAATGTGCTCGATGTGGCTACCGGCACAGCCGATGTAGCCTTGCTGACGTCCAAAATACTCGGGCCCAAAAACATCATCGGCATCGACATTGCAAACCAGATGCTCGAGATCGGCCGTATAAAAATCAAAAACCAGGGGCTGGAAAACATCATACGACTGGAAACCGGCGACAGCGAAAACCTGCGCTTCGACACAGGCATTTTTGACGCAGTTACCGTCGCTTTTGGCGTTCGTAACTTCGAAAATCTTGAAAAAGGCCTCGCAGAAATGCTGCGTGTTTTGCGGCCGAGCGGTCGCGTTGTGATCCTGGAATTTTCCCGACCACGACTTTTTCCATTTAAACAGCTATACAACAGCTACTTTAAATACGTTTTACCACTTGTTGGTCGTTTAACAAGTCGCGACATGCGCGCCTACACCTATCTGTTCGAAAGCGTACAGGCATTTCCCAAAGGCGACGACTTTTTAAAAATTTTAACCAAAACAGGCTATCAAAACCCGCAATGCGAACGGCTAACCCTTGGAATATGCTCCATATACACCGCTTTAAAGCCCTGATTCAGTTGGTTCTCCTACTTGCTTGTTGTTTTGCCGGCGCCACCAACGCGCAGGCGCAACACAACCAAGGTAAAAACCTGAATTTCCGCGACTTTCAAAGCAAACCTTATTATTTCGGTATAACCCTTGGTTTCAACAGGAGTGATTTCAGAATTTACCATTCAAACGATTTCATCCTGAACGATTCCTTCGCACGCGCCGAATCGGTTACCGGTCCCGGTTTCAACCTCGGCATCGTATCCAATTTGCGCATCGGCGATTATTTCGATCTCAGGTTCCTGCCCACCCTTTCGTTCCTCGAACGCACCATCAAATACTCCCCGCCGGGAGAGAACGGACGCATCATCAGCAGGCCCGTTGAATCCGTGTTGGTGGAAATGCCTTTCCATGTGCGTTACAAATCGGCGCCATACCACGATTTTCGCCTGTTCGTTATCGCCGGGGTAAAATACACCTTCGACGTGGCAAGCGATTCCCGCACACGGCAATCGGCCGGACTGGTAAAAATAGCGCCCACCGATTTTCAGTTTGAATACGGCGCAGGCGTACAGTTCTTCTTCCCGTATTTCATTTTTTCACCCGAACTGAAGATTTCGCAGGGTCTTAACAACATGTTGATTTACGACAACAACCTCGAACAAAGTACGGTTCTGGAAAAAGTCATCAGCCGGACGTTTACGCTTTCCATCCACTTTGAAGGGTAGAATGTGGTCGGTCGGTTGGTCGGTTGGAAACTTTTTGTTTAAAATGAAATTTTGCCTAAAGGCATTTTTAATTTTCACAACTTTGCCTTCACCATCTCCCAACCAACCGACCAGCAGACTAATTCATGATTCCCGCCAAAACCGTACAGGAAATTCTCGATGCCGTACGCATCGATGAAGTCATTGGTGAATTTGTCACTTTGCGCAAACGCGGGGTGAACATGATAGGTTTGTGCCCATTCCACAATGAAAAAACGCCTTCATTCAACGTTAGTCCCATCCGCAATATTTTTAAGTGTTTTGGCTGCGGCAAAGGTGGCGACGCCATCAGTTTTTTGAAGGAACACGAAAGTTTCAGTTACCCCGATTCCCTTCGGTGGCTGGCTCGCAAATACAACATTGAAATAGAGGAAATTGAACGTTCGCCCGAGCAACTCGCCGAACAACAGGCTGCCGATTCGTTGTACATCGTCAACGATTTTGCACTCCAGCATTTCCAGGAACAACTTTTTGATACCGACGAAGGCAAATCCGTCGCCTTGTCGTATTTCAAGCAACGCGGTTTGCGTGAAAACACCATACGCCATTTTGGGTTGGGTTACGCACCCGACCAGCGTGACCTGCTGCTGCGCCGCGGTAAAGCCACCGGCCACAGCGTGGATTTGTTGAAAAAAACAGGGCTGTGTAGTCAGGATGCTATGCGCGACTTTTTCCGGGGCCGCGTCATGTTCGCCATTCACAACCTTTCGGGCAAAGTCGCTGCTTTTGCCGGCCGAACCATGAGTACGGACAAAACCGTTCCGAAATACGTCAACAGCCCGGAAACAGAAATTTACGTCAAAAACAAAACCCTTTACGGAGCTTTCCAGGCCAAAAAAGCCATTCGACAACTCGATGAGTGCATTTTGGTGGAAGGATACATGGACGTTATTTCCCTCTACCAGGCAGGCATCGAAAACGTAGTGGCATCCAGCGGCACCTCGCTCACCGAAGGCCAACTTCAACTCATCAAACGCAACACCGCGAACCTGAAAATCTTGTACGACGGCGACCCAGCAGGCATCAAAGCAGCGTTGCGGGGACTCGACCTTGCCCTCGAGCAGGACCTCAACGTACGCATCGTTTTGTTGCCCGAAGGCGAAGATCCCGATAGTTACGTACAAAAAGTGGGCAACGAGGCTTTCAAAGCGTATGTTGAACAGGAAAGCAAGGATTTTATCCTTTTCAAAACCAACCTGCTTCTGGAAGAAACCAAAGGCGACCCCATCAAAAGAGCCGGTTTGGTGCGCGACATTGTTTCCAGCATCGCGCGCATCCCGGATCCTATCAAACGCAGCGTGTACCTGCGCGAATGCGCCGGATTGCTCGAGGTTTCGGAAGAGGCTCTGGTGGGTGAAAGCAACAAAATGATCACCTCTGCGGTGCGAAAAAAACAGGAAAAAGACGCCCGCACGCCCGGGGCAGCCAGCGATACGCCCGAGGCACATCCAACTTCCGACAAACCGGCAGCAGAAACGGGCGCATCT
>Ga0105048_10003862_pt1 | contig 24486 bp, 22 predicted proteins | sample MAT05_FD_78382 | JGI IMG/M metagenome (GOLD analysis project Ga0105048, IMG submission 78382) | Freshwater microbial communities from Lake Fryxell liftoff mats and glacier meltwater in Antarctica - MAT-05 | ecosystem: Environmental > Aquatic > Freshwater > Ice > Liftoff microbial mat | place... | reverse complement strand
GCTTGCGCGCCATGCGGCTTTCCATGTGGGCGTTTGCGTTCTGGCACTGGAGCGGGAACTCGACTACGACCTTGCCCGTGCGGTCCACCTCGAGCAGCCGCGGCTTCGCGCCGGCCTCGGTGAGCATGATGTTGCCGTTCGGCAAAAGCTGCGCGGTGTTCACTTCGGACTGCGTGCCTTTGTATTCGAAGACGATCTTGTTTTCGCGCGTGACCTCGACGACTGCGCCGCCGGGGTAGTCTTTGTTTTTCGAGAGTGCGAGGAGGAGGTTGCCATTCGGCAGGACGAAGCCGTCGCGCGTCGCGGCGGGGTAGCTCCAGAGCGGCTTGCCGTCATTCAAAAGAATCGCGGTCTCGCCGCCGGCGATGAAGAAGGTGTGGGTGATCTTCGACGGTTCGGGATCGGCGGCGCTGGATACACAGGCGGAAGTGAGGGCGACGGTAAGACAGCAGAGGAGGGTAAAGGGGTTCATGAACTTGATGGTTCCAGCGGGAACTCCGGTTGTCAGCGCGGCTTTTCGGGGAAATTCGGACGCGGGGCAGCGAAGAGACGAACTGGTCGTCCCGTCGCAGAGCTTCACGCAGGGTTTCGCCCTGCGTTACTCCGCGTACGATTTCACCCGGCTGGTCCATCCCGGCAACCAGCGGGATTCGCCACGATCGGGCGGTGAATTCTTCACGCGCCGCGCGAGCACTCGCGCCGCGGAGTCCCCGAATGCTTTCACGGGCGCGCCGTCGGCGTCCATGCCTTCGAGCACCTGAAGCAGGCCCCAGCCTTCGCCTTTGTAACGTTCCTTCGGGTTGGTGCCTTCGCCTTTGAAATTCACGTAGTCGATCAGGGCAAAGGTCCCCTTCCCCGTGGCCGCCAGTCGCTCGAACTGCCGCCGGACGTGTTCGCGCCGGTTCGCCGCCGTGGCTGCCGTGAGTTTCGGGAGCGCCTGCTCCATGCGGCGGGCGAGGAAGCGGCTCTGAAGCGTTACGGTGGAGGCGAGGATGTCGCGGAGTTCCGTCATCTGCTGACCGCGCGATGCGGCCTGGAATTCGGCGCGCGTCTTCCACGGACAATCCATCCCGGGCTTCAGCGACGCCGGAAGCTTCACGCCGTTCGCGGCGAGGAAGCGCACCAATTCCGGGAAGCTCTCCTCAAATGGCCCGCTGACGCCTTTCGGGTACCAGATGAAATGGCCGATGCCGAGCGAGGCGAAGTTTTCGCCCGAGTTCCATGACGTGAGCCCTTCGCGCGTTCCGCCGCATTCGTTCTTCCACACGCGCCGGCCGATGACGGCGAGGGCGTCATCGTCGAGCGCCGCGACGGGCAGGATGGTCACGAGGAAGAAGATGAACGGCAGGAGACGAGGCATGGCGCCGTCCATATCGCAGGAGACGCACGCGCTTCACGAGGAAAAGTCATCCGTCGCTGGAAAGTTCCGTGTCCGGTTCCTACTTCGCGCTCGCGTTCCGCCGCGTGCTGCGGAAATCTCGCCGCCAATGTCTCACGGAAAGCACGGCACGATGTCGCTCTACACGGCGACGTGCCTCGTCGTCGCCAACATGGTGGGCACCGGCGTCTTCACCAGCCTCGGTTTCCAACTCGCGGGCGGGCTCACGCCATTCGTCATCCTCGTGCTGTGGCTGGTCGGCGGCGTGTGTGCGTTTTGCGGCAGCGTCGTCTATGCGGAACTCGCCGCCGCTCTCCCGCGTTCCGGCGGCGAATACCATTTCCTCACGCGCATCTTTCATCCCTCGATTGGCTTCCTCGCGGGATGGGCGGCGGTCACCGCGGGATTCGCCGCGCCCGTCGCGCTCGCGGCGATGGCGTTTGGGAAATACATGTCCCATATACTCGAAATCATGCCGGACACCGCAGATCTCTCGGCCCTCGCGGCTGCCGGACAGATGACTGCGAGTCTTGAAACACCATTCATTTTCGCCAGTGTCGCCGCCGTGCGGTTTGAGGCTCTTTCCAAAACAGTCGAACACTCCGCTGCGGGAATTGCGCTCGCCGTCATCACCATCGCCATGCTCGCCAGCCCGCGGTTGCGCCGTTGGTTCCAGGATTTCTCCACCTCGCTGAAGCTGCTCACGATCCTCGCCTTCCTCGCCACGGGATTTCTCGTGCCGGCCACCGGCAGCGCGCTCGCGCCGCAAGCCGGCGACACCATGCGCATGTTCAGCCCGGAATTTGCCACCAGCCTCATCTACGTCATGTATGCCTACGCAGGCTGGAACGCCTCTTCATACGTCAGCGGCGAAGTGCGCAATCCCGCGCGCAACGTTCCACTCTCGATGGCCATCGGCACCGTCATCGTCACCCTCCTCTACGTCGCGCTGAACGCCGTCTTCCTCCGCGTCGCGCCCGTCGCGGAACTCACCGGCACCCTCGAAGTCGGTCTCGTCGCCGGCACCCACGCCCTCGGCGCGACGGGCGGGAAATGGATGGCGGTCCTCATCGCCGGCGGCCTGCTGTCCACTGTCGGCGCGATGCAATGGATCGGCCCGCGCGTGCTCGCCACCATGGGGGAGGACAGCCGCGCACTGCGCCCCATGTCCATCGTGAACGCCAGCGGCATCCCCATCTTCGCCACGCTCGCACAGACAGCCATCGTCATCCTGCTGCTTGCAACCGGGACCTTCCAGAAAGTGCTCACCTATGTGCAATTCACCATCACCCTCTGCTCCTCGCTGGCAGTGCTCGGCGTCTTCGTGCTGCGCCGCCGCGAGCCCGCGCTCCCCCGCCCCGTCCGCGCGTGGGGCTATCCGATCACGCCTGCCATTTTCCTCGCCGTGAACGGCTGGATGATCTGGCACGTCCTCATCAAGAGTCCGCTCGAATCCCTCGCCGGACTCGGCACGCTCGTGGCCGGCCTGCTGGTGTTTCACTTCAGCGAACGCCGCTGAAATGCGATCGCGGAATCGGGACGCCGGTCGAGGCGCGCAATCGCATCGAGGACACGGGAAACTCGGGGCAGATGCGGCTGCGTTACCTATGTGCTGACCCGCACGACGCGAGGCTCAACGCTCAACATTCAGAGCAACTCCGTGAAATCGGTTCTCCCCGTTCGCCGTTGGGCGTTGGGCGTTGGGTGCCAACTCCCACGGAGAATAGCTCTCACTTCGACGGCCTGCGTGAGGACTTCTTCTTTCCACCGAGGACAGGCGCTTTGGCATCAGCACCACCGCCGCGATCACCATTCCCCCAGCGATCGAAATCGTCCTTCTCCAATTGCGTCCGCAACTCACGGCACGCCGCCTCACTGGCAGCGTTTGACTGAATGCCTTGGGCTTTCCGCGCGCATCTCCATCCTTGCTCATAATGATCAATCGCCTGCGCGTATCGCTGCGCGCCCAACGCCGCCCGCGCTTTCACCAATTGCTCCCCGGCTGCGGCCATCAGTTCGCCACTGCCGCTGTTTGCCATCGCTGTGTCGATCGTCGCGCGAACGATCTGTTCATCCGCAAGCAACATGCAGGAGAGCGCATCTTTCGCGGCCTTCGTGCAGTTGATGTCCTTGCCGGACTTGAAGACCTTCTCCATCGACGAGACAGCTTCCCTCTGAAAGGCGAACAGCAGTTCCCCACAATCGGCCAGCAGCGTCTCGCCGAGCCAGAGTCTCGCATCCGAGCCGATCTCGTTGCTGCGGATCGCCCGGGTCGCGTAGCGGGCACTCACCAAATCGGCGGATGCTCTGCAAGGCGCAAGAAACCCTGCCGCCTGACTCTGGAGCACCTTCGCCGTGGCATACTCACACGCACCCATATCCACAGTCTGCCCGTTGCCGCCATTGATGACCCGCGCCGTGAAGCCACGTTGGTCCGCTGCCAAAGCTGGTTCGAGAACGGGAGGTGCAATCCATCTGTTATCCCCACTATCAATCGCCGCGCTTCCGGGAAGCAGCGCCATGGTCGGCGTCGGGCCACCGTTGTCCTGAAGTGGTCCGAGTTTGGAAACTAAGTCCACTTTGTCACCCGCGATAAAGCTGCCCGGCCCCGCGCCCTCCGTCTTGCCGATCAGATTATTCCCCACGCTAATCTGCACTGCCAATGCGCCAGGGCTGCCGGGGTCGCCGACATTCCTCACGTCCGGCGCGGCCGGTGCCGTGTTATTGGCGATGATCGAATTCTGGAAATCCCACGTGCCAAACAAAAGCGCGGTGCCTCCCCCGGAACCCGCCACATTGCCAGCGACCGTCACGTTGTAGGCTTTCACCGTGGCTCCACCGGCATCATTCATTCCCCCGCCAGCCCCTCTGGCACGATTCTGAGCGATCGTGGAATTGATCACATTGCTGGTCCCGCCATCCTGAATCCCGCCACCGTCACCACCGGCGACATTATTGATAATGGCGCTCGCCCGGATGCCCATGTCCTGTTCATTGCAAATGCCGCCACCGTGCATGCCCGCACTGTTCTGCGAGATGGTGCTCTCCACGACGCCGCCCAGCGTCCCTCGGTTGTAAATGCCACCTCCGCTCCCTTCAGGAGCCCAGTTCCCGGTCACGCAGACCCGTTCGAGCCGCAAATCGCCAGCGTTATATATTCCGCCGCCATTCTTTTGCTGTGCAGGATCGCCACCGCTTTCCTCCGACCCGCCAGCCTTTCCTTTCGTGATGGTCATGCCGGAGATCGTCACCCCCCCCGGCCCGCCTCCGCTGCCAGTCACGAAAAAAACCCGCCCCCTATCATTCCCGCTCACCGTGAGGCCCGCGCAACCGGGTCCTTTCACATGCAGACCTTTGTCCACCAACAACTGCCCCCCTAGCAGAACAATGGTCTTCCCGGCCAGCACCGGCGCAAAGTCCACGGTCCCGTTCGCATCCGTCTTCGCAATCGCCCACCGGAGACTGCCAGAAATCAGCGCAGCCTTGGGCGCATTGTCCTTGGTATTCGTCACTGTCACCGCAATGACGCCGGTTTGCGGAAGGGTTGCAAAACTCCACACCAGAATCGAGAGCAGGCCCGACTGCCGTTTAAAGTTGGAAGCCACTTTCATCGCGTTTGTTCTTGATTCAGCTACTTCACGAGGATGTCCGGATGCTCCTTAGCCATCTCGGTTTCCCACTCGGCTAGTTTGCGTTTGAGCGGAGCGAGAACATCCGGATGCCGGAGTGAGACGTCGCGGCGTTTACCATGGTCGTTACTCAGATCGAACAACATCTCCGGCAGCGTCGCGGGCAAACCCAGCGAACGATAATCCTTCTCCGGCACCCAGGCATCGTCCTGACGCCGGAAAGCCTCCGCGGAAAATCCCATCGCCCATTCCAACCCGGTGCGCTGCTGCCACCGCCCCGTGATGAATCCACACCGTGTCGGCGTGCAAACCGGCGCATTCGCATAGAAGTCCGTAAACTTCACCCACTCCCGCGCCAGCCGATCCATATTTGGCGTGCGGATATCCTTCACCCCATACGGCCCCGAATCCGCGTAACCAAAATCATCGATGAGAATGAAAACGAAATTCGTCCTCCCCTGCCCGGCGGAGATCGCCGGGTGTAAGACGAGGAGTGACGCAAGAGAGAGGATGAGATGTTTCATGTTCGGGAAGACGCAGTTTCCAGCACGCTCCGACAGTATCCCTGGCACGACCGTCCGCGAGCAAAGGATACAGCAGAATGGTAGCCGCGGCTTCCAGCCTCGCACGGGCGAGCGCAGAGGGCGCAAGCAGTGGAGCGCCGCGCGTCCCGCCGGCTGCCAAAGCATCACGCAAAGCGTCACCTCCCCTCCCCCACGAGCATCCGGAAGAAGGATACGCCCCGGGAGTGTCGTCCACTTCGACGCCGAGGCCGCCGAGCCTGCGCATCTCGGAGAGATGGACGATCTGTCCGCGCAACGCACTTCGCTCTTTCACCGCTTGTGCTGTTGTCATGATTGGAGCTTTGGCCGCCATCGCAGACTGGACTGACGGGCTGAGCGTCGCTGCACCAAACATGAGGGAGCAGGAAGTAGAAGAAACCATCATCGCCCCCGCTGCAAAGAACACCATTGCGAGGCTCTTGCAAAACCTCCACGGCTACCGACCGGGCGGCGTAATCGTTCAGAGGAGTGGTGGCATCCCGCCCGGTTACTGCAGAGGTTTTGCAAGAGCCTCTTGCGAGTTGAGAATGCCTCTTCATTGGCGGAAAATCCGATTCGCTAGCGTAGCTCTCCATGGCTGCGCGGGTGGCTCTGCACGTGAAACCTCGTGATGCGCAGCTCTGGAGAGCTACGCTACGCGACCCCACCGCCGCCTCCTGCATTCAGGCAATCAGGACCCGGCACCCTGCGGAAAAAGCAAAAACCTCGAACGCCGTTGCCAGCGTTCGAGGTTTGCGAAAGGAATGGGATTGCGAATCAGGCGGCCTTCTGGAGCGTAACGCCCTTCTTGTTGCTGAGTGCGGCCTGCGCCTTTTCCACCAGCGTCTTGAAGGCGGCCTCGTCCTCGAAGGCGAGACCGGCGAGCACCTTGCGGTCGAGCGTGATTCCGGCGGCTTTGATGCCCTCCATGAACCGGCTGTAGGTCAGGCCGTTCGCACGTGCGGCGGCGTTGATGCGCTGGTTCCAGAGTTTGCCAAACATGCGCTTTCGCGTCTTGCGGTCGCGGAACGCCCAGTACTGGGCTTTCATCACGGCGTTCTTCGCGTAGCGGAACAGTTTGGATCGGCGGCCCCGGAAGCCCTTGGCTTGGTCGAGGAGTTTCTTGCGGCGCTCGCGCGACGCGGGAGCGTTTGTGGCTCTTGGCATGGTGTCAGTTCAGGTTGTTCGGCTGGCTGTTGGTTTGATGAATGGTCCGGGCTGCCTCGCCTGCCGATGAGTCTCTCCGGAGAAAGACAGGTGCCGTGGACCAGTGCTGCCGGGCGCTAGGCCCAGGGCAGACACTCTTTGATGCGGTCAACCATGGTCTCGTGGACCTGGCCGTCCTTGCCGAGCTTGCGCTTGCGCTTCGAGCTCTTGCTCGATGCGAGATGGCGGAGACCCGGCTTGCGGCGCATGATCTTGCCCGTCGCAGTCACTTTGAATCGTTTTGCAGCTGCTTTTTTCGTCTTGCGACGTGCTATGGACCTAGGCATTGGGGGGCGGACAGTAGCGGGGCCGACTCTCTTGGCAACCACTTTTTGGAGGTTTGCGAGAACCATCCGCGCGATGAAAAACTGACCGCTTTTACCCGATGATGAACTCGGCCCGGTGCAGTCCCGCGGCGTTCTCCTCGCGGCGCTCGACCGGCACGCCGAGCAGCCTGCGGAAGAGTTCGGCCTCCAGTTTCGCAACCGTCGGGTATGCATGGAGCAAATCGAGGAACGGGCAGTGATGCTCGATGATCCGGAGCCTGCCGTCATCGCCTCTCGCCATCACGGCCATGTGGCCTTCGGCATCGCGAACGCGGGCGAGCGACTCAGCGCGCGCTGTGGGATCGGGGCCTTGCACCTTTTCGGAAAATGCGACGGCCTTTTGCTGCCAGACGAGCATGAGCAGCTTCTCCGGCGCTGCGGGGCCGAAAAGTTTCTTCGCCGCCGCGAGCAGTTCCAGCGTCAGCGGATTGCTCGCGATGGGGAAAAGATCCTGCGCCCGCTCGGTGAGGCGATAGAGCATGCGCGGGCGGCCGGTGGTCCCATCGGGCCGCGGCTCCCGGCGGGCGTCGAGGATGCCGCGTGCCTGCAGATCGACGCAGAGATCCTTGACGCCCATGTACGACATGCCGAGCTGGTCCGCGAGTTCCTGCACGCACAGTCCCTGGGTCCGCTTGAGCACGTTCAGAATCCTGAGTCGTGCCGACCGTGCGACTGCGGCTATCAGTTTCTGCGACATGCGGTGCGCAGCGTCGCGGCTTGAAAGGCGGAGGTCCAATCCGAATCGCGGTCGCGGCACGCCCAACCGGCACAGGCTCCTTCATACCGCCCTCCCGCTGTTTCCACTCCGCGCTGCATCGAGCCTGAGCGTGGCCACCGTGGAGGATGGGTGAAATGCGATGATCATTTTCCTCGCTCGATTTCGCATGAGCAGGTGGAATGAACACGCCGATGCCGCCTCCCCCGCCACCGAAGCCCGGCCCGCCCTCACGGCCCAAGCCGCCAGCACGCGCCGAGGCGACTTTCAACTCCGCGCTGGAGCGACCGCCCGCGGAGCGCGAGGCATTCGTCGCGCAAGCTTGCGGGGATGACACGGTACTCGTCGCCGAAGTCCGCGGAATGCTCGCGGCGAATGAAGGTGCGGGTGATTTTCCAAAGGCCGAAGCCCCGCATTCGCCCGAGGTCGAGCGCGAGCTCGCGCGGCTCAAGCCCGAGGAGTCCGGCGACCGCATCGGGCCTTACAAGCTCCTCCAGCAGATCGGCGTGGGCGGCTTTGGCACCGTGTGGATGGCCGAGCAGGAGCAGCCGGTGCGGCGGCGCGTGGCGCTGAAGATCATCAAGCTCGGCATGGACACGAAGGAAGTCATCGCCCGTTTCGAGCAGGAGCGGCAGGCGCTCGCGATGATGGACCACCCGAACATCGCCAAGGTCTTCGACGCCGGCGCGACGCAGTTTGGCCGGCCCTTCTTCGTCATGGAACTCGTCCGCGGCGTGAAGATCACCGAATACTGCGACGAGCACGGGATGCCGACCGCCGACCGGCTCCGCCTTTTCATCCTCGTCTGCCAGGCCGTGCAGCACGCGCATCAGAAAGGGATCGTCCACCGCGACATCAAGCCCTCGAACGTCCTCGTCACCGTCAATGACGGCGCGCCGGTGCCGAAGGTCATTGATTTCGGCGTGGCCAAGGCGATGCAGGGCCGGCTCACCGACAGGACGCTCTTCACGCAATTCGAGCAGATGGTCGGCACCCCGCTCTACATGAGCCCCGAGCAGGCCGAGATGAGCTCGCTCGACATCGACACGCGCAGCGACATCTACAGCCTCGGCGTGCTGCTCTACGAATTGCTCACCGGCCGCACCCCCATCGAGGCCGCGACGATGCAGCAGGCCGGCATGGATGAAATCCGGCGCATCATCCGCGAAGTGGACCCGCCCCGGCCCTCGCTGCGCATGGCGACGCTCGACGGCGCCGAACTCACCTCCGCCGGCAATCGCCGCCACACCGATCCCGCGAAACTGCCCGGCACCCTGCGCGGCGATCTCGATTGGGTGGTGATGAAGTGCATCGAGAAAGCGCGCGACCGCCGTTACGAGACCGCGAACGCCCTCGCGCTCGACATCCAGCGCCATCTCGCGAACGAGCCCATCGCCGCGCGTCCTCCGGGCAGCCTCTATCGCCTGCAAAAGCTCATCCGGAGAAACAAGCTCGCCTTCGCCGCCGGAAGCGCCGTCGTCGCCGCGCTCATCATCGGCCTTGGCTTCGCCACCTTCTCATGGATCAAAGAGCGGCAGGCCCGCGAACGCGCCGTCGCTGCCGAGCACGAGCAGGTGCGACTGCGCGGGCACGCGGAAAAATCGCGCGAGGAAGCCGAGAAATCGCGTCAGCAAGCCGAGACCGCGCGCGCCAGCGAAGCCGCCCAGCGCGAGCGCGCCGAGCAGACCGCCGCCGAGGAAACCCGCCAGCGCGAGCGCGCCGAGGCGGTGACGCGCGATCTGGAAACGCAGCGCGCCGAGGAACTCTTCGCCGCGGACGACGCGGCCACCGGCATCGCCAGCCTCGCCCAAGTGCTGCGCCGCGATCCGTCGAATCGCGTGGCGGCGGAGCGGCTGATCTCGGCGCTCACGCATCGCAATTTTCTCATCCCGACGATCCCGCCACTGAAGCTTGATGCTGCTCCTGCCGAAGACTTCAGGACCGCGTTGAGTTTCAACGTGGATGGCGAACGCGTAATCACCCCGGCGGGTAATAAGGCCGTGATATGGAACGTCAGGACCGGCGAACTTGTGGGTGAACCTCTGACTCAGAAAGGTCGCGTGACCTCGGCGCGGTTCAGCCCTGATGGGTCACTTGCTGCCACGGCCTCGACCGACGGAACGGCACGAGTTTGGGATGCAGAAACCGGCCAGCCGGTGACCGAACCACTCCGACACGCGAAACTTGTCAGAGAGGTGAATTTCAGCACGGACGGAGAACGCGTCGTGACATGCTCTGACGACAAGACAGCCCGCATCTGGGATGCCCACACCGGGCTGCCACTCTCGGAACCACTCCAGCATGAGGCCGAAGTGCGAAGCGCGCAGTTCAACTCGTATGGAAAGCGAATCGTTACCACTTCCGGTAAAGTTGCTGTGATTTGGGATTCCCAAACCGGCAAGAAGATTGGTGAACCCATTCTTCACCCCGGATACCGGGATTCCGATATTGTCTATTACGCGGTGTGCAGCCCTGATGGGAGGAAGATAATCACACGTTCATCGGATGCTTCAGTGCGCATCTGGGATGCGCTGACTGGACTGCCAATTGGCAAGCCTTTTCATTCGATCGCGGTGACCTCGGCAAGATTCAGTCGCGATGGACGGAGCGTGGTCACGGCTTCGAGCGACGGGACGGCGGGGATTTGGGACGCCAGCACGGGGCAAAAAAGATTGAGCCTCCGCCATCGTGGCGGAGTGACCTCAGCGCAGTTCAGTCTGGACGGGAACCAAGTTTTGACCGCATCCCGCGACCATAGTGCCCGCCTGTGGGATGCCCACACCGGGCAGCCGTTGTCAGAGCCGATGCGACAGGGCGACGTGGTCTCGTCGGCGGAATTCAGTCCGGATAACTGGCTCATCGCAACCGTTTCGTTGGATCGGACAGTTTGCGTTTGGGACGCCCGACCAAATCGCGCTTCCTCGCTTGAGATCAAACATAAGAACTTCCTCCACGATGCCGGGTTCAGTCCCGACGGAAAGCGAGTTGTCACCGCTTGCCAGGACAAGATTGCGCGGATTTGGGACAGTCATACGGGCGCGGTTCTGACCGAGTCGCTTCCGCACCGCAGCCCGGTATGGTCGGCCTCTTTCAGTTCCGACGGGGAGCGCATTCTCACCTCGGGACAAATGGATCTCCGGATTTGGAGTGCTCGCGATGGAAAATCGCTGGTCGAATTTCCAGAAGCGGTTGGTTCACCAACTAGACGGTCCACCCATTTCAGCGCGGATGGAAATCGTTTGCTGACCGTCACAGCGACGAACGGCGCACAATTCGCGCAAATTTTCGACGCTCACACCGGCCAAGTGCTCGTTGGTCCTTTCAAGGATGGCACCTCGCTCGCGGGTGCCCGGTTCAGTCCAGATGGACTGCGTCTTGTCACTGCCTCGCGCTCAGCGCGTGCGGGGCAGATTTGGGACGCAGTTACGGGGCGCCGGTTGGTAGGCCCTCTTCAGCATTCCGAGTGGGTCGTGGATGCTGACTGGAGTGCAGATGGCAGTCGGGTCGTAACGGCTTCCGAAGATCAAACCGCGCAAGTGTGGGATGCCGGCACAGGCGAACGGTTGGGCAAGCCGCTCCGGCATCTTGGGCCACTCATCAGCGTCCGCTTCAGTCCGGATGGGCTGCGCGTCGTCACGGCGTCACAAGACCAGACCGCCCGCGTGTGGGATGCACGCACCGGGCAGCCGCTCGGCGAGCCGCTCAAACACGGCGAGAAAGTTCTCGCCGCAGAATTCAGTCCGGACGGGCAGCGCATCGTCACCGCTTCCGAGGACAAGACCGCGCGGGTCTGGGATGTGCGCACCAGCCAGCCGCTCGCCGAACCGTTCCGTCACGCGAACTCTGTTGTGACGGCGCACTTCAGCCCGGACGGCCAGCGCGTGCTCACGGCCTCATGGGACAGGAGCGCGCGGATCTGGGAAGTGCCGGTGGTGCCGTTGCCCGTGCCAGACTGGGTGCCCGCGCTGGCGGAGAGCGTGGGCGGGCGGCGGTTCAACGCGCAAGGCATCACCGAGGCCGTCCCCATCGCCGAGCTGATGCCCTTCAAAAAGCGGTTCACCGAAAGCCCCGCGACGGATTTCCACACGCGCTGGGCCCAGTGGTTCTTCGCCGACCGTGCCACGCGCAACCCCTCGCCCTACGCCCCCGCCGAAGCCGCGCAATAGCCAGGGCGGGGATGCGCCCCCCAAGGAAGGGCGCTTTGATAGCGCCCTCTCGATGCGATCGCTCCGCGCCGCATCGAGCCACAGGCGCGGGCAGCACTGAGAGCTTGCGAAGTTCGACGACCCCTAGCATTGCCACGCTCATGGCTGGCTGCCGCGCGGAGCGACGGCCACCAGAGGGCGCTATCAAAGCGCCCCTCCTTGGAATCAGCAACCCGGCGGCAGTGCCTCAAAACACCGATGCATCCACGATGGCGAGCACATCCTCCAGCACGTCCAGCGGAGCGCGCTCGATGAGCTTCATGCGACGCGAGCGATAATCGAGTGATTTCACCTGCTCGCACATGACGAAACCCGTCAGCGACGTGCGCCCGGTGAGCGGCACATGAAACGGCACGCGGCGGTCCGTGTTCGTGATCGGGCAGCAGAAGGCCATGCCGGTTCCCTTGTTGAAAGCATCCTTGCTGATCACCAGTGCGGGGCGCCGCGCTTTCTGCTCATGGCCGGACTGCGGATCAACATCCAGAGCGACCAAATCACCCTGCCTCGGGACATACGCACCCATTACCAGACCTCGCGCGCGCTCGTGCCCCAGTCAAACTCGGCAGCCTTGTAGCCCTTCGGCATCGCCGCGACCAGGTCTTCGATACGGTGCCGTCCACGGACGCGCGACGGCGCTTTCGAGGGCTTCACGATGATCGCGTCCTTCTTCGGCGAAAGCGCGACTTCAAGACTGGCACCGGCCTTGAGATGCAACGCCGCAAGCAGAGCCTTCGGCAAACGCACGCCCTGACTGTTTCCCCATGCTTGGAGTGTGGTGGTCATGCGGCTCTGTATAGCCGCTGGCTACACGTGGCAAGCGCGTGTTCACGTCCCGGTGTCCGCGCCGCAATCCACTTTGGATTCGCCACGGTCCCTGTTCCGCGCAAGCTGCCGCCCATGAGCGACGTCACCCGTCTCCTCGAAGCCATCCATCACGGCGATGCCCGGGCCGGGGAGGAATTACTCTCGCTCGTCTATGCGGAACTCCGCCAGCTAGCCCGGGCGAAGATGGGCCGCGAGCAGCCCGGCCACACGCTCCAGCCCACCGCGCTCGTCCACGAGGCGTGGATGCGGATGGGAGAGCAGCGCTTTGAGAACCGCGCGCATTTTTTTGGCGCTGCCGCCGAGGCCATGCGCCGCATCCTCATCGAGCGCGCCCGCCGTAAGCTCGCTGCGAAGCACGGCGCAAACGCGGAGCATGTGGATGCCGACGACATCGAGACCGCCGCGCCGACGGAGAAGGACGACGGGCTTCTCGCGGTCCATGAGGCGCTCGACGCCCTCGCGGCACACGACGCACGCAAGGCGGAGCTGGTGAAGCTCCGTTACTTCGCAGGCCTCACCATCGAGGAAGCCGCCGAAGTCCTCGGCATCTCCGCGCCGACGGCGAAGCGCGACTGGACGTATGCGCGCGCGTGGCTCTTTCGCGAGATCGGCGCGCGGCGGGGAGGGTGCAGAGGAACTCTGCGCTCACATCCACCGATGCAGCCCCGCCCGTGAGAGCGCGGGCACGCCTTCGGAAGAATTGATCAGCCCGCACTTTTACAAGCGCGGCCACGGATTGACGGGCGCTACTTTTTCGCGTCCGTCCCGCGGTGGTGGCGGTAGGCGGTGACGATGCGCTGGACGAGCTCGTGCCGGATCACGTCGCGGTCGCCGAATTGCGTAAAAGAGATTCCCTCCACGTCCCGCAGCGCGGCGAGTGCCTCGACCATTCCGCTCTTCTTGTTATGCGGGAGATCGATCTGCGTGGGGTCGCCGGTGATGACGGCCTTGCTCTCGGCGCCGAGGCGCGTGAGGAACATGAACATCTGCTCGCTCGTGGTGTTTTGCGCCTCGTCGAGGACGACGAATGCGTGGTTCAGCGTACGCCCGCGCATGTAGGCGAGCGGCGCGACCTCGATCACTCCGCGCTCGAAGTAGCGTTGGATCTCATCCGGATCGAGCATGTCGTGCAGCGCGTCGTAGAGCGGGCGCAGGTACGGCATGATCTTTTCGTTCAGGTCGCCGGGCAAAAAGCCGAGCGCCTCGCCGGCCTCGACTGCGGGTCGCGTGAGGATGATGCGGTGCGCTTCCTCCTTTTTCAAAGCAGAGACGGCCATCGCCATCGCGAGGTAGGTCTTGCCCGTACCGGCGGGGCCGACGCCGAAGGTCATGTCGTGCTGCTGGATCGCCTGGATGTAGGCGCGCTGCGTCGGGTTCTTCGGGATGATGGGCGCGCGCCGCGGCGAGCACTGGATGCGCGTGATGACGAGATTGTCGAGCCCGACGGCCTCCGGGTCGCGCACGCCGCGCAGGGCGTAGTTGAACTCGTAGCGGCGGATGGAAAGACCCGCGCGCTGCGCATCGTGGAGCTGGCGGAACATGCGGCCCACCGCGGCGACATCCGCGCCCTCGCCCTCGACACGCAGCCAGCCTTCGCGCGTGGTGATTTTCACGCCGAGCGCATCCTCGACGGCGCGGAGATTCCCGAGGTCGTTCAGGAACAACTGCCCGAGCACGCGCGCGCTCTCAAACTCGAACGTCTGCTCTTCGCTCATCCCACGGGCCGCCTAGCGGAAGCCATAGGCCATGCCCCAGTGGGTCCGTTCACGCGGAGACTTCTCGATCTCCACGATCACGTAATACGCCCCCGAACGCTTCGGGACCACGCGCGCCGCAGCGAGCTGGCCCTTCTGCCACGGCTCCAGTTCACAGAGGTTGCCCTCGCTGTCGTAGATATGCACGGAAACGCGCGCGCCTTTCGTGTCGGTGGCGATCCAGAACCAGTATTCGTTCCCTTTGAAAAGCTGCTGCGTGATCGCCTTCGGCTGCTTCAGCGGCATGTCGCCGCCCCAATAGTCCTCGCGCACGGTGAAGCCTTCCTTCACATACGGTTGCGCTGCCTCGAGCGCGTATGAGAGCGCGTCGTCCACCGTCGCGGACGCGGGAAAAACTGCGCACAGGCAGATGATGATGATGAAAAGAGTGCGATTCACAGCCGTGTGAGGAGCCTACCTGCTCTGGATGGCCTTTACCAGCCCTGCGGAGAGGGTGCCGACTTCGCGGACCGATTTCGCTGAAATCTCGGCCCCGTCCGTGAGGCCGAGCAGCGGGCGGATGTCCTTCAGCCCGGTCTGTATTTTTCCAATGACCGGGCTCTTCTTGTAGCGCGCCTTGAGCCCGTCGAGCTGACCGGCGAAATAATCGAGCAGGACCGGCTGATGCAGCAGATCGGCTCCATCCCGGGAGTAGTCGCGGGAGACGACTTCGCTGAGCGCCTCCGTTCCGCGCAGCCAGCCGCCGAGGCTGACGAGCTGGGACAACTGCTCGCTCCCAAGTTCGGCCATCGCTTCCTTGACCTCGCTCTGGGCACGATCCAATTCGCGGCGCACGAGCCGCCAGTCCTTGTTATCCCCGGCCTGGATGATTGCGTTGGCGCGCTTCTTCACCGATTTGCTCACCCCCAAGGCATCGCTGAGGCTGAGCACGCTTCGACCGATCTTCTCCACCTGCTCGCCGTTCTCGGCCTCGACCGCCACGAACCCCTCCGCGATGATCGTGCCGAGGTAAAGTGCCACCTGCGACTGCTCACCGAACGGCTTCGCGACGCCTTTCATCGGCCGCAGAACCTCGGACCACCGCGGCTTGCTCAGTTTGTCGAGCACGTTGAAAATCTCGCTCGGCACCGGCACGACCACGTCGCCGATGATTCTCGACTGCGGCGGAAGCTTGCTCACGTCGATCTTCGAAGGCGGCGCCGCAAACACGGGCACGGCGAGGAGCAACAAGGCGGGCAGACAGGTGAGTTTCATCGATACGGGCGTTTCTTCCAAAAGTGAACTGTGGATCAAACCTCATGAGCACTCACTGCGGCAAGTCATCTTTTCCGTTGCGGACGCCTCAGGCGCACCCGATATGCTGGCCAAATGCCAAATAGCGCCGCATCGAGGCTCGTGCTCGCAGAATATTCCGAACCAATCGTCGCCCAGGCTGCGAAGTCAGCGCTGGAGGAAGCGGGCGGACGCGCGAGCTGCGCCTTTGTGTTTTGCTCGGCCGACTATCGGGACCACCTCGCGGAGTTTCTGGAAGTGCTGCAAGTTCACGGGCACATCCCCATCATCGTCGGCTGCAGTGGTTCCAGCCTCATCGGCAGCGGCGAGGAAGCGGAAGGCGCGAGCGGCTTTTCCCTGCTTCTCCTCAACCTGCCCGGGACAAGTCTGGTGCCTTTTGGGTTTTCCAGCAGCAGCGCCCCTCCCCTGGACGACCCTGCGGCGTGGCGACGGGGCATGGCGAATGAAAATGCGGAGGCGTGGCTGCTCCTCGCTGATCCCACGGCGATCCCTGTCGAAGACTGGCTTGCAACATGGAGCGCCGCATTTCCCGACGTGCCGTGCATCGGCGGGCTCGCGAGCGGCGGAGAGTCGGCGGATGAGATTTTTGTTTTCCACAACCGTGAACTCCTCGACGGCGGAGGCGTCGCGCTGGGATTCCGCGGCGGCGTAAAAATTCACACACTTGTCAGCCAGGGATGCAGGCCCATCGGTGAGGCGCTGCCCGTCACGGGGGTCGAAGGCAACGTCATCCAGACCCTCGGCTTCCGGTCACCGTGGAAGATTCTCGATGATGCCTTCCAGTCGCTTTCCGACCGCGAAAAACAGCGCGCGCGGAAATCTTTTCGCCGGTCTGGCGATGACTGAATACCGCGACGAATTCCATCGCGGCGATTTCCTCATCCGCAACATCCTCGGCGCGGATCAGGAAAGTGGTGCCGTTGCCGTGGCGGCCTACCCGCGCATAGGTCAGACGGTCCAATATCAGATCCGCGACGCAAATGCGGCAGACGAAGATCTGGCTCACCTCGCCAAGGGGTTGGCCGATGCCGGAGTGAAACCCTTTGCGTCCCTCGTATTTTCCTGTGGCGGGCGCGGACTCGGGCTCTTCAAAACTCCAAGCCACGACGCCACTGTGATTGCGCAATCTTTCGGCACCCACCCCAGCGCTGGCCTCTTCTGCAATGGCGAGATCGGGCCCGTGGGTGGGAAAAATTTCGTCCACGGCTACACCGCGAGCGCCGCGCTCTTCGCGTGATTTCAAAATGACCCCCGAACTCTTCCCCGCCGATCCCGGCGTCTTCCAGATCCGCACACACGCCGCGGGGCCGCAGGGATCGCTCCCGCTCACCGCGGAGATGCTCCTCAATTCCCCGAGCGGCGATCTTTTCGGCCTCACACAGAATGTCGGCATGGGCTGGGATGCGGCCACCGCCGCTGGCCCGCAATTCCTGATCCTCAGCACCCAGGGCGGACTCCGCGCGCCCGATGGCCGGCCCATCGCGCTCGGCTATCACACCGGCCATTGGGAAATCGCCCTGCAGGTCGAAGCCGCCGCGCGCGAACTGCGGCGGCTCGAATGCGTCCCCTTTGCAGGCGCCGTCAGCGATCCCTGTGACGGCCGCACCCAGGGCACCCACGGCATGTTCGATTCCCTGCCCTACCGGAATGACGCGGCGGTCGTCATGCGCCGTCTCATCCGCTCGCTGCCGCTGCGTCGCGGAGTGATCGGCGTCGCCACCTGCGACAAGGGACTTCCCGCAATGATGATGGCCGTGGCAGGCTCGCGCGATCTGCCCGGCGTGATCGTCCCCGGCGGCGTCACACTTCCTCCCACGCGAGGCGAGGATGCAGGGAAAATCCAGACCATCGGCGCGCGCTTCTCGCACAACCTGCTCTCGCTGCAGGAGGCTGCGGAACTCGGCTGCCGCGCCTGCGCAACGCCCGGCGGCGGCTGCCAGTTCCTCGGCACCGCCGCGACCGCACAGGTCGTCGCCGAGGCACTCGGGATCGCGCTCCCCCACACCGCTCTCGCACCGAGCGGCCAAGCGGTGTGGCTGGAAATCGCAGTCCGCTCCGCCCAGGCGATCGTCGCCCTCGACAGGCGCGGCCTGCGCACCCGCGACATCGTCACCGACAGCGCGATTCGCAACGCCATGGTCGTCCATGCGGCTGTCGGCGGCTCTACGAATCTCCTCCTCCACATCCCCGCCGTCGCCCACGCCGCGGGCCTCCGCAGACCGACGGTCGCAGACTGGAGCGAAGTGAACCGCAGGACCCCGCGCCTCGTCGATGCCCTGCCAAACGGCCCGATCGGCCACCCGACCGTGCGCGTCTTCCTCGCCGGCGGCGTCCCCGAGGTGATGCTCCACCTCCGCGCACTCGGACTGCTCGACTGCGACGTACTCACCGCCACCGGCTGCACCGTCGGCGAGAATCTCGACGCATGGGAAAAGAGCGAGCGTCGCGCGCGTTTCCGGGAACTGCTCCGCGAACACGACAACGTGGACCCGGACGACGTGATCCTTCCCCCGCCCCGCGCGCGGGAACGCGGTCTCACAGGCACCATGATCTTCCCCGTGGGAAATCTCGCGCCCGAGGGCAGCGTCGTGAAAGCCACATCGATCGATCCCTCCGTCGTCGGTCCTGACGGCATCTACCGCCATGAGGGCGAAGTCCGTTTCTACCCCAGCGAGGCCTCCGCGATCGCCGCAATCCGCGCCGGGAAGATCCAGGCCGGCGACATCCTCGTCGTCGCAGGCATCGGCCCGATGGGCACCGGCATGGAGGAGACCTACCAGGTCACCAGCTCCTTGAAGCACCTGCCATTTGGCAAACACGTCACTCTGCTCACCGATGCGCGCTTCAGCGGCGTCAGCACCGGAGCATGCATCGGCCACATCGGCCCCGAAGCGCTCGCCGGTGGTCCGCTCGGAAAACTGCTCGACGGGGATCGCGTCCGTGTGGTCATCGATCGCGTCGGCATGACGGGCACCGTGGACTTCATCGGGGAAAATGGTCGCGTTTTCGATCGTGAGGAAGGCGCAACGATCCTCGCAGCGCGCAAACCGCGGCAGGATCTCGCACCCCACGCCGCGCTTCCCGACGACACGCGCCTGTGGGCCGAACTGCAACGCGTGAGCGGCGGCACCTGGGCTGGCTGCGTTTACGATACGGACAAGATCATCGCGAGCCTCAGGCGGCAGGACTAGCCCGCATTTCTCACACTCCGCCGGCAAGCCGCGAATGTAGCGTAGCTCCCGAGCTGCGCCGTGCCGGCACGCACTGCGGCGCAGCTCGGGAGAGCTACGCTACGGGAACGCTGCCCGCCTCGCAGGTGTGCGGCAGGCGGCGCAGCACCCTGCCGCCTCCGACGCCATGAGTGTGAGAAATGGAGGCTAGCGCAGAACGAGCCGGGACAATTCCGACAGTGCCTCGCTGAGGCCTTCGCCTTTTGTCGCCACCGCAGCAAATCGGGGCGCTCCCAATCGGTTGAGCAGTGTGTCGAGATATTCCATCGGCGCCACATTCGGCAGATCGCGCTTGTTGTACAGGAATACCATCGGCACTTCCGCAAGACCGGGAACCGCCGCGATCTGGCGCAGCGCGTCCACATTCTCCTCCAGCCGCTCGCACTGCGAGTCCGCGACGAAAAGAACACCGTCCATGTCGCTCATCACGCGCTTGAAGATGGTGAGATCGGAAACCCTTCCCGGAACCGTGATCGCACTGCACTTCGCGCGATAATCCGAGACCGGAATCAAATCCGGAGGCGTAAAATCGAAACTGACGATCTGGTCCGCACCCATCGGACGCATCACGAGATCGGCGCGCATCTCCACGGGCAATCCCGCGTGAAGGCGCCACAGCACCTGCGTCTTGCCCGCACCCGGCGGCCCCGCCACTCCGAGGCGAATCTGCACTTCCTTCGTATGGTGATCGATGGTCGGCACGAATGGATGAAGCAATTCCTCTACGCAGCGGCGGATGGACCGGCGAGCAGTTCCGCCACCCGCAGCAGTCGCTCGCGGACGCCGGGCACAAATCCCCCCGAGTCGATGACGGCACTCAGACAGACTCCCCCGCGGAGAAAGATCGCGATGGCGGAATCGCCGCGATGAATCGTCGTGCTCTCGACGTCGCCGATCTTCCGGGCAAATTCCTCCGACGCTCCACGGACTTCCCCGACGTTCAAGCCCGGCGGCATTCTCCCCGATTCCGCGCTCCCGAGCACACCGCGGATGAGACACGCGTGAACACCCGGCAACGCCGCCGTCAGCGCGGCAACACCTGCAAGATCCAGCGGCATTCCAGTCATGAAAAGGCTCTGCAACCCGGCGAAATCCGCAACGGGAAGTGCCTCCGCGGATGCTCCGACGACAGACGGAGCCGCATCCCCAGGTGCGCGTTCGACCGAAGGTGCCGGGGGCGGTGCCGCTGCTGCCCGAGGAGCGAGGATCTGCCCCGCCTGCGCAGCGGCATTCGATGCCGCCACAGGAGTTCCGCCCAGCACCACTGCCCGGAGCGTCGTGGAGATCGACGCGTCTTCCCTCGGTCGCAACTTCACAACTTGGGCACCTGATTCGACAGTCGCTCCCAGCACTGGAGGATGAATCGCCGCAGCAGATTGTTCGGGAGCCCTCGTCGCCGGAATCGCCGACTTCCCCAAGTCGATTGCCGGAAGATGCGCCGTCACATTCTCGGATCCTGTGGCAACCTCCAACACCACCCCCGTCCTCTCGATAACAGACGGTTCCTTCCTGGTCCCCGGCGCGGATTCGTGACTGCCGATCTGCTGAAGCAGTCTCTGAATCGGCAGGCGCACCTTGGGATCGTCCGCTTCATTCCGCTCCCACCGAAATACGTCCGGAGCCAGCGACACGAGCCGCGCGACAGAGATTTCGACGCGCCCTTTCACCAGCCCCGGCACGACTTCGGCTGCGGGAATGCGCAAGACCCGATTTGCGTCGTGGCGTCCCGACCGCACCGATGCCGCCGGCATGCGGTGCAGGAGATCGCCGAGCGACATCTCGAACTCGTCCGGCATCCCCCGCTCCGGGCGGACTCCGATCGCAGCCGCAATCGCACCGACCGATCGGACTTCGCCCCCGCCCGGAAGTTCAGCAGGCAAATCCGGGGCCGCCTCCACTGCGGAGCCGCTCCCAAGCAAGGCGCTCCTGTGCCGGAAAAGTTGAGTAAGCAGAGCCATCGCCTCTTTCTGCACGGAAAGAGCACCGGATGTAAAGACGGCCCATTCGCAGGCTCACTCCCCGGCAGTTCACACCGCACCAATGGCGCGATCGTTCGACCGCTTCTCGCTGCCTGCCTAGTGGTCGTCGCTGGTGACCCGCAAAATCTCTTCCAGCGTCGTCACGCCTTCCTTCGCCTTGTCGATGCCGACCATGCGCAGCGACTTCATGCCCTCGGCGATCGCCTGGTTCTTGATCACCGCCGCGCTCGCGCGTTTGATCACCAGCCGGCGAATCGCCTCGCTCACAGGCAGCACTTCGAGCACCGGCGCGCGACCGAGATAGCCGCGTCCTTTGCAACGCCCGCACCCGGCGCCGCGATAGAGTGTCCCGCCGTCGTTCTCGATTTCCAGCTTCTGAAAAATTTCCGGCTCAGGCTGGAACTCCTCCTTACAGTTCGGGCAGATGCGGCGGACGAGACGTTGCGCGCACGTGAGGATGACAGAGGAGGAAATCAGGAACGGCTCGATGCCCATGTCATCGAGACGGGTGATGGCGCCGGCGGCGTCATTCGTGTGGAGCGTCGAAAGCACCTGGTGACCGGTGAGCGCTGCCTTCACCGCGATGTCCGCGGTTTCATTGTCTCGAATTTCGCCGATCATCACGATGTCGGGATCCTGTCGCAGGATGGACCGCAGGGCACTGGAGAAATCGAGGCCGATGTCGCTCTTCACCGCCACCTGATTGATTCCCGCGAGCTGGTATTCCACCGGATCCTCGACCGTGACGATGTTGTAGATCGGACTATTCAGTTCGCTGAGGATGGTATAAAGCGTCGTCGTCTTTCCGGAACCGGTCGGTCCTGTGACGAGGATCATCCCGTGCGGCGCATCGATCGCCTTCTTGAAGATCCCGAGCGTGTATTCATCCAGCCCCATGTTGTCGATGCTTCCGCTCAGCGCACCCTTATCGAGCAGACGGATCACGATCTTCTCGCCATAGACCGTCGGGAGAATGCTGATACGGAGATCGACTTCCTTGCCCGATACGCGAATCCGGAAGCGCCCGTCCTGCGGCAGGCGGCGCTCGGCGATGTCGAGACCCGCCAGGATCTTGATACGCGAAACGATCGGGAGTTGCAGACCCTTCGGCGGCGAGGTCGCCTCGATCATCGCGCCATCCACGCGATACCGGAGTTTGACCTCCTTCTCGAACGGTTCGATGTGAATGTCCGACGCCTTTTCCTTGATGGCCTGGACGAGGATGAGATTCACAATCTTGACGACCGGCGCGTCCTCGCTGTCCGCAGCCATCTGATCGAGATCGATCTCCTGCTTGGCCACCTTCACTTCTTCGACCGTATCCGCCGCCGCAGCCTGGGCTGCGTCGCGCAATACCTGATCCATCGTGGCACTCGCCTGGCTCACGCCGGACAATGCCTCGATCACCGACCGCTCGGTCGTGATCATCGGGTAAATATCCAGCTTCGTCCGCTGGCGCAGGTCGTCGAGCGCAAGGACGTTCAGCGGGTCCGCCATCGCCACGAACAGCTTCGAGCCCAGCTTGCAGACGGGAGCGAGCTTGTACGCGCGCGCCATTTCCTTCGGCACGAGATGCATGATCTCCTCGGGGATCCGCATCTTCGACAGGTTGATCGGCGGCGTATCGAGACAGCGACCCATCGAGATCACCATGTCCTGCTCGGTCACATAGTTGCTGTCCGTGAGAATCTTCAGCAGGCGGCCACCTTGCTTTTTCTGCACCTGCATCGCCTCCTCGAGTTGCCCAGGCAGCAACAGGCCGTCCTCGATCAGGACATCGGCGATTCTTTCACCAAAGGATTTGATACTCATCTCGGGAGGGTGGCGTTAACGGCGATAGGCGTCGGCCAGTGCCCTGCTGACCGCTTCCGGCGAAGCGAGGTGCCACTGGATGTTGTAATCGAGCAATTGCTGGACGGCTTCCTTGCCGACGGAATCAAAGGGATTTGCCAGCGCCACCATCATCGTCCGGGAAACGATATCGAACGGGATGATCAGGCGCCCGAGGGTCACCGTATCGGGCAACATCCGCACGATCTGGCGATCCACGTCGTAGTATTCCAACGGCAGATACGCGAACTTCGAGCGGTCGAGAATTCCGCACAGCAGTGTCTCGAGTTCCAGACCCCCGCGGGCGACCAATTCGGCGATCAGAGACGCCGCCGGCTGGCCGGTCTCCCGCGCCTCGTTTTTCTTTCGGATCGCCTTCAATGCCGGGTTGAGCACGTCGTCCGTGACCAGCCGATGCTGCGCCAGGAACTTCGCGAGCGCATCGTTCCCATCGTCGGACTTCTCAAGTTTCGAGGCGATTGCCGTCGCGTCCACGGAACCGCGCAGTGCGACCCGGTCGGCCACCTGGGTCGCGTTTGTGGCCATGAGATTGCCGCCCTCGGCCACCACACTCCGGAAATCCAGATTGATGGCGCTCGCCGCATCGCTGCCGGCTCCCTCGGCCTGGCTTGCGCGCAACCGCTCCTCGACCTTCCCCAATGCAGCAACGATCTCCGAATTATCAGGGTCGTGCTGGAGAATGAATTCGTATTCGAGCAGCGCCCCGGAAAACTGCTTCATCTCCATGTGCGCCTCGGCCAGCCGCCGTGATACCGCAAGGGCCTCCGCCCGCTGCTCCAGTTTGAAGTAGGCCTCCTTGAGGATCTCCATGCTCTGCACATCCTGAGGATTCGCCTGCGTGATGACCTCGAACATCTCGACAGTCTGCTGCAGTTGTTCCCGTTCCTCCGGGCTGAGCTGCTGGGTTGGGCTGGCTTCTACTGTGGGCATTTTCACGAGCGATAGAGCGGAAAGCGTGCCTTGCATTCTACGCATCGGCATTGCCCGGGCAAAAAATCCATTGCCGCCCCCGGAAACCCCATCTATCTGAGCCTTAATATGAAAGCCTTTTCCTACTGGTGGCACCCCTAGACGGGCCAGCCCCGCCGCCTCTGGCGGGGCGGTCGCCGCAACCGTGCGTCGCCCCATCCGGCCCGATGATTCAAGAAAGCGAATCTTCGGGCCTTTTTATTTTCCCAATTCCACACATCTCATGATCAGCCAGTTCAAATACAACGCAGACGGACTCATCCCCGCCATCGTGCAGGACGCGAAATCCAAGCGCGTGCTCATGATGGCATGGATGAATGAGCAGAGCATCCGCATGACGATCGAGAAGAAGCTCATGGTCTATTTCAGCCGCTCTCGGCAAAAATACTGGGTGAAAGGCGAGACGAGCGGCAACGTCCAGCGCGTCGTCCGCTGGGCCGTGGACTGCGACAAGGACACGCTGCTCTTCGAAGTCGATCAGACCGGCGGCGCCTGCCACACGGGCTATGAGAGCTGTTTCTTTCAAGAACTCGACGAGCACGGCCTGCCAACACCGATCGAGGAGCAGCCGCTTTTCGACGCGGCGAAAACGTACGGCATTTAAGATTTAGGATTTAAGATTT